>ENA-OQHY01001345-OQHY01001345.1-human-gut-metagenome-genome-assembly--contig:-NODE-1345-length-10638-cov-2.630482_pt1 | contig 10638 bp, 14 predicted proteins | sample MGYA00242570_ERZ504733 | MGnify/ENA primary metagenome ERZ504733 (study PRJEB26092, sample SAMD00036219) | human gut metagenome | host: Homo sapiens | study: EMG produced TPA metagenomics assembly of...
GCCAGAGAATAACGGCGATGAACCGGAAACATAGGCCCGCCGTATGGTGCCCGACATTGCCGCTGTTGGTCGCGGTTTTGGCCGCCAGCGGCATCAGTTTGCTTTCAAGAAATCCCAGAACATTGTTCATTGTGAACTCCGTACAAGATTGAGGGGTGTTGTTATGTTATGTCTGTGGATTATCAGTGAAGCGCGGTGGCTGAAAGGTGAAACAAGTCACAAAGCACTCGCTAAGATATTATAAATCTCATGAGATTGGTTATGGAGTTACAGCGATGGAAATCAAATTGCACGCCAATGCCACCACCACGCCGCGGATCCGTCGCTATCTGCAACAATCCAATAAAAGCGACAGAGAACTGGCTACGGAGCTGGGTATTTCCGTGACAACCGTGCGGCGATGGCGCAATCGTGATCGGGTTTCTGACAACCATACGACCCCAAAAGTGATACACAAAGCGATGAGACAAGAACAGGTTGACCTCGTTAATGCCCTGCGTGATATCACGGGCGCACCGCTGGATGAACTCCTGCTGCTGGTTAACGCGGTGCTGGGGATTTCCGTTTCGCGGGCGACACTGAACCGATATCTCCGTCCCGCTCCTGCGAAACGCAAAGGCGTTGAACTTCAGGGGAAAAAAGCGCTAAAGGCAGGCGTTTTACCCACAAAACTGCTGGTGCATCACCAGCCTTTATCGCTGCATATGGATGATGGCGGGGAGCAGCATCTGCTGTGGGGGCGCGAACCGGTGAGCGGCTGGTGTTATGCCGGCTCTATGCGGGAATTTCATCACAGCTGCTGAACAACTGGATGTGTGAGTTGCTGAACGCTGTCCGGCTGATATCCAATCTGTTGAGACTTTCGGTTTTGAACCCGACTTGCCCGCGGGTGAACCTGTCGTAAAAGTACAGCCGACCAGGCACAAGGCCGTGCAGGTTGCGGTACCGCTCGGCGACATCATTCCACGAGTGAATGCTGTTCCGTTAGGGCAGGTGTTGATCGAGATGTGCGAGTTTTACAATCGGGGCAAAGCGCAGAAAAAGCTGGGAGAGAGCACGCCGCAGGCCTTTCTGGAAGCGCTGCGGCGTAAGGATTAGAGAATTTCGAGCACCTCTTCCGGCGGGCGTCCAATACGCGCCTGACCGTTTGCGACCACAATGGGGCGCTCAATCAGTTTCGGATTTTCAACCATCGCCTGAATCAGCTCAGCCTCGGTTAGACGACTGTCATTCAGATTGAGCGACGTATACAGGTCCTCTTTCTGGCGCATTAGCTCTCTGGCACTGCCCATTCCCAGCATGTGCAGCAGCTGACGAAGCGTCTGTGCATCTGGCGGTGTCTCCAGATACAGCACCACTTCCGGGTCAATGCCGTTCGACTTCAGCAGGCTAAGGGTGTCACGGCTCTTCGAGCAGCGTGGGTTGTGGTAGATTTTTACCGCGTCTGTCATGACCTGAATTCTCCTTTATTACATCTTCTCGTACGGCTTAAAGCGCTGCTGCAGACCGCGAAGCTGATCGATACGTGCATCGTAACGGGCCTGCTGCAGACTGCCGAGCTTAACCTGGGAACTGGCACTGCTCAGGAGGGAAATCGCCTGGTCAAGACGTCCCACCAGGCAAAGCCTTCGGCGCGAGCCGCAAGCTCCTGATCGCGGTTGCCCAGCTGCGCTTCTGCCTGGGCAAGCAGATCCCAGCCGTTCTGATCGTCTTTATTGTTAAAGGTGTAGCGGTTCAGAATGTTCGCCGCTTCAGCAGGCTGACCACCCTGTAAGTAAGCATTCGCCAGGTTAAGCTGCAGCACCGGGTTAGTCCGCACCTCTTTTGCCCCTTTCAGGCGATTAATCGCATCGGTGGCTTTTTTCTGCCCCAGATCGATATCCGTGGCGAGATCGAGATACCACGGGTTATTCGGATCGGCGGCGAGAAGTGGCTGCAGCGTTTTACGCGCTTCGTCATATTTGCTGGCTTCCATCGCCTGTAACGCCTGGCCATACTGAGCCGCGTTTTTCTCACGCACGTTGCCTTTCGCCAGCGCATCCAGCAGGTCGCTGGTAAGCTGGTTACGCCCGGAATTGTACATGCCAAGCGTTCGCACTTTTGCCATGTAGAAATCCTGCGACGACTGTACCACGACCGGGCGCATCTGGTTCGCACGGTTACGCGCATCCGACAGACGGCTTTCCGGTAAGGGGTGCGTCAGCAAAATTTCCGGTGGACGGGAGGAGTAGCGCGCCTGGTCGAGCAGCTTTTCGAGGAAGCTCGGCATGGCCTGCGGGTCAAAGCCCGAACGTTGCAGCACCTGAATGCCAATACGATCCGCTTCCTGTTCGTTTTGCTGGGTGAAACTGATCATTCCCTGACGTGTTCCCGCCAGCGTACCGGTTAACGCCGCCATCCCGGCCTGCGGGCTGGCCATTGCCAGCAGAATGGAACCCAATGCGCCAACCCAGGTCAGCGGAGCGTTACGCTTCTGGTCTTCCATTGCCCGGGCAAGGTGGCGCTGGGTGACGTGAGAGATTTCGTGCGCCATGACCGAGGCCAGCTGACTTTCGTTATCAGAGTAGCGGAATAACGCCGAATGCAGCACCACGTTGCCGCCAAAGAAGGCGAAGGCGTTGATTTCGTCATTATTGATTAAATAGAAGTGGAAGGGGGTTTTTACCGAGTTGGCGTGCGCGACCAGGCGCATGCCCAGCCCGTTAATGTACTGAACCAGCAACGGGTCGTTAATCAGCGGCGCGCTGCCACGCAGCTGACGAACGTAATAATCCCCCATCTGCATTTCCTGCCCAATGGAGAGCGTGCTTCCTGCTGTAGTGCCCATGTCCGGCAATGAATCGGACGAGTCAGCGAAAGCTGGCAACACCTGACCGACCGTCAGTGCGGCAATCAGTGTCGCAACCAGTGTTTTTCTCAACTGCCTGAACATAACCACTGTCCTGTATTTGGGATGTGCTAATTTGACCGATGAACCGGCATATCGTTCATCTCCACTGCCCTGCGAGTGTAGCCGTGTTGAAGCATGAAGAAAATCCCATTCATCAGGGTTTTGCGGATCGTGGCAGGGAGACAAAAAGCGAAAGTCTTTTTTGTGACAGTTAGATACAATTCACGTTCTCACTCCCGCCATCCGATTCAGGGAAGGGTTGTATGCTCGAAATGTTAATGCAGTGGTACCGCCGTCGGTTTAGCGACCCGGAAGCCATTGCTTTGTTGGTTATTCTCGTCGCCGGGTTCGGCATTCTGTTCTTCTTCAGCGGTCTTCTCGCCCCCCTGCTGGTCGCGATTGTGCTGGCGTACCTGCTGGAGTGGCCAACGGCACGTCTGGAAATATAGGTTGTTCCCGTCGCTGGGCGACAGTATCGTCCTGGTGCTGTTTGTCGGCATCCTGCTGTTAATGTCGTTTGTCGTTATGCCTGTGGCTGGCAACAGGGGATTTACCTTATCCGCGATATGCCCGGCATGCTGAATAAGCTTTCTGATTTTGCCGCCACGCTGCCGCGCCGATATCCCGCCCTGATGGATGCCGGGATCATTGATGCGATGGCCGAAAACATGCGCGCCCGCATCATGACAATGGGCGATTCCGTGGTGAAATATTCCCTGGCGTCGCTGGTAGGGTTGCTCACGCTGGCCGTCTACCTTGTCCTCGTTCCGTTAATGGTTTTCTTCCTCGTCAAAGATAAAGAGCAGATGCTGAACGCGGTGCGGCGCATTCTGCCGCGTAATCGCGGGCTGGCCGGGCAGGTGTGGGAAGAGATGAACCAGCAGATCACCAACTACATTCGCGGCAAAGTGCTGGAGATGATTGTGGTGGGTGTGGCTACCTGGATTGGTTTTTTAATTTTCGGGCTTAACTACTCGCTGCTGCTGGCGGTGCTGGTGGGACTGTCGGTGCTCATTCCCTACATCGGTGCCTTTGTGGTGACCATTCCGGTTGTCGGCGTTGCGCTGTTCCAGTTTGGTCTGGGGACCGAGTTCTGGAGCTGCTTTGCGGTGTACCTGATCATTCAGGGACTGGATGGCAACCTGCTGGTGCCGGTGCTGTTCTCCGAAGCGGTGAACCTGCATCCGCTGGTGATTATCTTATCCGTGGTGATTTTCGGCGGGCTGTGGGGATTCTGGGGCGTGTTCTTTGCCATTCCGCTGGCAACGCTGATCAAAGCAGTGGTTCACGCGTGGCCGGATGTGCCTGCGGTTGAGGATAAGTAGATAGTTGTGCGGCCTGATACCCTCTCCCGTGGGGAGAGGGGCAAATATCAAAAACGGTAACCTGCGTTACCGTATTGCATTTACCGCGTAGGTCGGGTCAGGCGAAGCCGCGGCCCAACGATCAGGCGCTTTGTTTGAGCCAGTTCAGCACCACGTCGTGGTGGTTGCTGGTTTTGAAGTCATCAAACACATGTTCAACTTTACCGTCAGCGTCAATCAGGAAGCTGATACGGTGAATGCCGTCGTAGGTTTTGCCCATAAAGGTCTTCTCGCCCCAGACGCCAAACTGCTCGCATACCTGGTGGTCTTCGTCAGAAAGCAGCGTGAAGTTAAGCAGCTCCTTTTCAGCAAATCGTGACAGCTTTTCTGGCTTATCGGTGCTGATACCCAGCACTTCCACGCCGACTTTTTTCAACTCGTCCATGTTGTCGCGTAAGCCGCAGGCCTGTACGGTGCAGCCCGGGGTCATGGCTTTCGGGTAAAAATAGACCAGAACACGCTGTCCCTGGAAGTCGGTCAAATTTACTTGCTCACCATCCTGGTCAGGTAAGCTAAATTTCGGTGCGATGTCACCGGCTTTCAGTGGGTTCATTACTCAACTCCATCCTGTTCATGCTGCGAATAATTGACGACGCTTATACTGCCTTGCGCGTTTAATTCTGTACAGAGGGCTTTGAACGCTTGCTCGATATTTGACGCATCCTGCGAGGCAGGACTGTGCGCGGTAATCTGAATAAAAAGGGTGGGAATGGCGCTGCCGTCACCCGGCTGCGTTCGGGAAACGAGTTCGGCAATATTCATCTCATGGCTGTCAAATAACGCGGTGAAGCGCTCAATCAGATGGGGGAATCGGGGACTTCAACCTGCACCCAGACGGTCGCGGGCAGGGCCGGACGTGGGCGAGCAGTAGTGCGTTTCATCACGATCAGCAAATCCAGCTCCGCACCTTTGAGCGGCAGGGTCGATTCGATAAGGGTAATGGCATTCCATGTCCCGGACAGCAGCATAATAAACGTGAACTCTTCGCCCAGCATAGCCAGACGACTGTCCTCGATATTACAGCCGCAGCTGCTCACATGGCGGGTGATGGTGTTCACGATACCCGGCCTGTCAGCACCCAGCGCAGTGATAACCAGGTAATGTTGTGATGAGGTTGTCAAACCTGTTCTTCCTTTGCATGGTTAAGTCTTCCTAAGGAAAGCATAAAAAAAACATGCATACAACCGCCTGAGGGCCTCACGTCGCTTGCTTTTATTACAGTTCCAAACGTACCATTGAGGCTCTTGTTCGCACAGAGGATGGCTCATGTTCACGGGAAGTATTGTCGCGCTTGTTACACCGATGGATGAAAAAGGTAATGTCTGCCGGTCAAGCATGAAGAAGCTGATTGATTACCATGTCGCCAATGGAACCTCGGCGATCGTTTCGGTAGGGACTACCGGTGAATCTGCAACGCTAAGCCACGAAGAGCACGGCGATGTGGTGATGCTGACCCTGGAACTGGCTGACGGGCGTATCCCGGTCATCGCAGGGACAGCGCTAACGCCACGGCAGAAGCTATCAGTTTGACCAAACGTTTTAACGACAGCGGCATCGTGGGCTGTCTGACGGTGACCCCTTATTACAACCGTCCTACTCAGGAAGGTCTGTTCCAGCATTTCAAAGCCATCGCAGAACATACTGACTTGCCACAAATTCTGTATAATGTGCCGTCCCGTACTGGCTGCGATATGCTGCCGGAAACCGTTGGTCGTCTCTCGAAAGTAAAAAATATTATCGGGATTAAAGAGGCGACAGGGAACTTAAGCCGCGTTCATCAGATCAAAGAGCTGGTTTCAGACGACTTTATCCTGTTGAGCGGCGATGATGCGACCGCACTGGACTTTATGCAGCTCGGTGGCCATGGCGTGATCTCCGTAACGGCGAACGTTGCGGCCCGCGATATGGCTGAAATGTGCAAACTGGCGGCTGCCGGTCACTTTGATGAAGCTCGCGTGATTAATCAGCGTCTGATGCCGTTGCATAATAAATTATTTGTCGAACCCAATCCGATCCCCGTGAAATGGGCGTGTAAGGAGTTGGGACTTGTAGCAACCGATACGCTGCGTCTGCCAATGACACCGATTACCGACCACGGTCGTGAAATTGTCACAGCAGCGCTGAAGCATGCCGGTTTGCTGTAGAGTTTAGGGAGATTTGATGGCTTATTCAGTACAGAAGTCGCGCCTGGCGAAGGTTGCGAGTGTTTCGCTTGTTATGCTGCTCGCTGCCTGTAGTTCAGACTCGCGCTACAAGCGCCAGGTGAGCGGTGATGAATCCTATCTGGATGCGACCCCGCTTGCTGAACTTCACGCACCGGCTGGTATGATCCTGCCGATTCAGAACGGCGATTACAATATTCCCGTGACCAACGGCAGCGGCCTGGTCGGTAAAGCGCTCGATATTCGTCCGCCAGCACAGCCTCTGGCGCTGGTGAGCGGGGCGCGTACCCAGTTCACCGGTGATACGGCGTCGCTGCTGGTTGAAAGCGCCCGCGGTACCACCCTGTGGCCGCAGGTTGTGAGCGTCATTCAGGCGAAGAACTACACCATCGATAAACGCGATGATGCCAGCCAGACCTTAACCACCGACTGGATCGAGTGGAACCGTCTGGACGAAGATCAGCAGTACCGTGGGCGTTATCAAGTCTCCGTTAAACCTCAGGGTTATCAGCAGGCGGTTACCGTTAAGCTGTTGAACCTGGAGCAGGCGGGTAAACCGGTTGCGGATGCCGCATCAATGCAGCGTTACAGCACTGAAATGCTGAACGTGATTGCCGCGGGTCTGGATAAGAACGCCAGCGACGCCGCTAACGCAGCGCAGAGCCGCAACGGCGCGACGTTTGACGTTCAGAGCGGTGCGGATGACACCGGTCTGCCAATGCTGGTTGTGCGTGCACCGTTTAACCAGACCTGGCAGCGCCTGCCAGCGACGCTGGAAAAAGTGGGCATGAAAGTGACCGACAGCACCCGTTCAACCGGTAGCATGACGGCAACCTATAAGCCGCTGTCTGACAGTGCATGGCAGGAACTGGGCGCCACCGATCCACAGCTGGCTTCCGGCGACTACAAGATTCAGGTAGGTGACCTCGATAACCGCAGCAGTCTGCAGTTTATCGATCCGAAAGGCCACACGCTGACCCAGTCGCAGAACGATGCGCTGGTGGCCGTCTTCCAGGCTGCATTCAGCAAATAAATACGAGGGCTGGTTAATCCAGCCCTTTTTATTTTCGTGCTACGCAAACGTGTGCGTGGCATAATATCCCCAGTTTTGAACACCAATCATCACACCAGGAGTAATGAAGATGCAGAAGCAAGCTGAGTTGTATCGTGGCAAAGCGAAGACCGTATACAGCACGGAAAACCCGGATCTGTTGGTGCTCGAGTTCCGCAATGATACGTCAGCAGGGGATGGCGCACGCATTGAGCAGTTCGATCGTAAAGGCATGGTGAACAACAAGTTCAACCACTTCATTATGACCAAACTGGCCGAAGCGGGTATCCCGACCCAAATGGAAGCGCTGTTGTCCGATACGGAATGTCTGGTGAAAAAACTGGATATGGTTCCGGTTGAGTGCGTCATTCGTAACCGCGCAGCAGGCTCCCTGGTGAAGCGTCTTGGTATTGAAGAAGGTATTGAGCTGAATCCACCGCTTTTTGACCTGTTCCTGAAAAACGATGCCATGCACGATCCGATGGTCAATGACTCTTACTGCGAAACCTTCGGCTGGGTGAATAAAGAGAACCTGGCGCGCATGAAAGAACTGACCTACAAAGCCAACGACGTGCTGAAAAAACTGTTTGATGACGCGGGTCTGATCCTCGTCGACTTCAAGCTGGAGTTCGGCCTGTTCAAAGGCGAAGTGGTTCTGGGTGATGAGTTCTCTCCGGACGCAGCCGTCTGTGGGATAAAGAAACGCTGGATAAAATGGACAAAGACCCGTTTCCGTCAGAGCCTGGGTGGCCTGATTGAAGCGTACGAAGCGGTTGCTCACCGTTTAGGCGTTAAGCTCGACTAACTCCCTCATCGCCAAAGGATATGTATATCCTTTGGCGTCTTACCCTTGTTTCCTATGGTAATCTTGCCGTTAACCGCCTACGATCATAGCTATTATTAATGGAATAGTTCGAGGTGGTTATGCGCTGGCAAGGGCGTCGTGAAAGTGACAATGTAGAAGACAGGCGCAGCGATAGCGGCGGCGGTCCTTCAATGGGTGGGCCTGGCTTCCGGTTACCCAGCGGAAAGGGCGGGATTATTCTGCTGATTGTGGTACTGGTCGCGGGGTACTACGGTGTCGATCTGACCGGTTTAATGACCGGCCAGCCTCTGCAGCAACAGCAGCATTCTGAGCGCTCAATCAGCCGAACGAGGATGAAGCGGCCAAATTTACCTCCGTTATTCTCGCCACCACAGAAGAAACCTGGGGTCAGCTGTTCGAGAAAATGGGGCGTACCTATCAGCAACCCAAGCTGGTGATGTACCGTGGCGCCACCCGTACCGGATGCGGCACCGGACAGTCGGTGATGGGCCGTTCTACTGTCCGGCAGACAGCACCGTCTATATCGATCTCTCTTTCTATGATGACATGAAACGCAAGCTTGGCGCTGACGGCGATTTTGCCCAGGCTACGTCATTGCGCATGAAGTCGGGCACCATGTGCAAAAACTGCTGGGGATAGAACCCAAAGTACGCCAGCTTCAGCAAAACGCCTCTCAGGCTGAGGTAAACCGTCTTTCCGTACGCATGGAACTGCAGGCGGACTGCTTCGCGGGCGTCTGGGGGCACAATATGCAGCAGCAGGGCGTACTGGAATCCGGTGACCTGGAAGAGGCGCTCAATGCCGCGCAGGCTATCGGTGACGATCGTCTTCAGCAGCAGAGCCAGGGCCGCGTCGTGCCGGACAGCTTTACTCACGGCACGTCACAACAACGATACAGCTGGTTCAAACGCGGTTTCGACAGCGGTGACCCGGCGCAGTGTAATACCTTCGGCAAAGCATGTAATGGTGGCGTTTGAACATCTGATTCGCGAGCTTGAGCACAAAGGTCATCGTCAGCTGGTGGTGCTCAGCGGCGATGAGCAGTGGCATTCACGCAGGCATCAGCCCTGCGTGATGCCTTGCCCGGAGACTGGCTGTGGCTGGCGGATAACGCGTCCAGAGCCATCAGCGGGCTGCTGGGACGCGAGTTCCGGCACGCAATTTTTGATGCCCGCGCCGGGTTTGACGTCTCAGCCTTTGCGGCCCTGAGCGGGACGCTGCGTGCCGGTAGCCTTCTGGTGCTGCTGGTACCGCCCCCTGACGTGTGGGCGGAACAACCTGACAGCGATTCCCTGCGCTGGAGTGACAGCGCCGAACCCATCGCCACGCCAAATTTTATTCACCACTTTGCCCGGACGATTGCCGAGGATCCTGAGGCGATAGTCTGGCTTCAGCACCAGCCTTTATCGCTTCCCGCACGATCCGACGCCCCTGACTGGCAGCCCGCCAGCGGTGCGCCGCAGCGCGAGCAGGCTGAGATCCTGGCAGCACTCCTGGCCATGAAACGCGGCGTTGTGGCCGTTACGGCCCCGCGCGGACGCGGGAAGTCTGCGCTGGCGGGAATGCTGCTGAGCCGCACGCAGGGCAGTGCCATTGTCACCGCGCCATCAAAAGGGGCGACGGAGGTTATCGCCCGTTTTGCCGGCGAACGTTTTCACTTTATGGCCCCGGACGCGCTGCTGGCCTCTGAAGAGCAGGCCGACTGGCTGATTGTCGACGAAGCCGCCGCTATCCCCGGACCGCTGCTTGAAAAGCTGGTCGACCGTTTCCCGTGCGTCCTGCTGACCACAACGGTGCAGGGTTACGAAGGAACAGGAAGAGGCTTTCTGCTTAAGTTCTGTAGCCGGTTCAGCGGGTTGCAGCGGTATACCTTATCAACCCGGTACGCTGGGCTGCAGGATGTCCTCTTGAGCGGGTCGTCGCCAGCGCACTGCTGTTTGACGATACGCTTATCGATCGCAGCCCAACAGGCGCCATACAGTTGACCTCTCTGGCTCCGGAAGCTGGGCGAGCAACCCGGCGCTGGCGGCGAGTGTGTATGAGCTGCTTTGTGCGGCACATTACCGCACCTCACCGCTTGATTTACGCCGCATGATGGACGCGCCCGGCCAGCACTTCGCCGTCGCCCAAACGGACTCTGTCATTGCCGGGGCGCTCTGCTGGTGGAAGAGGGGGGATTAACGGCACAGCTCAGCCGTGCCGTCTGGGCGGGGTTCCGCCGTCCTCGGCGGGAACCTGGTGGCGCAGTCCCTTCCGCGCATGGCGGCTCCCCGCTGCGGCGCGCTCAAAGGCGACGGGTGACCCGAATAGCGGTACTCCCTCGTCGCAAACGGGGAAGGCATGGG
>ENA-OQHY01001346-OQHY01001346.1-human-gut-metagenome-genome-assembly--contig:-NODE-1346-length-10634-cov-1.940992_pt1 | contig 10634 bp, 14 predicted proteins | sample MGYA00242570_ERZ504733 | MGnify/ENA primary metagenome ERZ504733 (study PRJEB26092, sample SAMD00036219) | human gut metagenome | host: Homo sapiens | study: EMG produced TPA metagenomics assembly of...
GTGCGCATAGTTGCGTCTGCCGTTCGCCATGCGATGTGGAGATCGAACGTGAAGTGGGCATGAAGATTCCCTCCTACTTCGAGGAATACGGTGAGCCGGCATTCCGCGAGGTCGAGGCCGATCTCACGCGATATGCTTGAGGATTTCTGAGAAAAAAAGAAGGGTGTGGATACCGCAGACTGGCGCAGGTAAAAAGTGAGGAATCTGGAAAGGCATGGAAGAGCAGATGCAGGAGAGCGAAAAAGCAGAAAATGAAAAGGGGGAAAAGAAATAAATGGAAATGAAATGGACCCCGGAACAGCAGAAAGTCATAGAGACGAGAAATGCAAATGTATTAGTCAGTGCGGCAGCGGGAAGTGGAAAGACAGCGGTGCTTGTGGCAAGAATCCTTTCGATGATTACAGATTTGGAGCATCCGGTTTCGATTGATGAGCTTTTAATTGTGACCTTTACAAGAGCGGCAGCGGGAGAGATGAGAGAGCGAATCCGCCTTGCGATAGAAGCTCGAATCGAGGAAGAAGAGAAGCAGGAGGATAGTCCGAAAAAAGATCAGATGTTAGAGCATCTAAGAAAGCAGAATACCCTGCTTCATCATGCACTGATTACGACGATTGACAGTTTTTGTGCGTATATTGTGCGGAATTATTTTCATTTAATTGACTTAGACCCGTCTTTTCGTGTGGGAGAAGAAGGGGAACTGCGTATGCTTCAGGGAGATGTGGCAGAGCGGATTTTGAGCGAGGCTTATGAACAGGGCAGTGAAGAATTTCATGAGTTTGTGGAGGCGTTTTCCACAGGGCGTTCCGATGATGGATTGGTGGAATTGATACGTAAATTGTATATTTTTTCGACGAGTTATCCGTATCCAAAAGAATGGCTGGTATCCTGCAAAGATGAATATCAGATTTCGTCAGTAAAAGAAGTGGAGCAGGCACCGTGGATGCAGTTGTTAAAGTCCGATATCGAAAAAAATCTGGAAGAAATCCGTATGCTTGCAGAAGTGGGAATTGCACTGTGTCGGCAGGAAGATGGACCATATCTTTACGAAGAAGCCTTAAGTCAGGATTTAAAAACAGTGGAACTGCTGTTAAAAGCAGACAGTTTTGAAGCACAGCAGGAGGTTTTTTCCCATCTTTCTTATGCAAGATTGTCGGGAAAAAAATGCCGGAAGCATCGGAAAATAAAAAAGAACTGGTAAAGAATTATCGAAATCAAATCAAAGACGGTTTAAATGAAATCAAAGAACAGTACTTTGGTGTGCCGTTTGAAACAGCAGCTAAATATCTGCAGGAAGCCGGAGGACCGGTTGGGGTTTTGATTGATTTGACGCTTCGTTTTTCGGAAGCATTTGCAGAGAAAAAACGGGAAAAGAATCTGCTGGATTATTCGGATTTGGAGCATTTTGCACTGGAAATTTTGATTCATCATACGGAAAATGGGGATGAGCGAAGTGAGGCAGCGAAGGAACTTTCTGCCCATTTTTATGAGATTTTAATTGATGAATATCAGGACAGCAATCTGGTACAGGAAAAATTGTTGACTGCGGTATCAAGGATGGAAGAAGGGCAGAATAACATCTTTATGGTAGGAGATGTCAAGCAGAGTATTTATCGTTTCCGCCTTGCAAGACCGGATTTATTTATGGAAAAATATCATTCATATTTGCAGAAAGCCGGAGATAAGGTGCGGATTGACCTGCATAAAAATTTCCGAAGTAGAGAGGAAGTTTTAGCAGGAATCAACTTTATCTTTTACCAGATAATGGGAGAGAGTCTGGGCGGAGTGGAATATGATGAAGATGCGGCACTCTATGCCGGAGCGGTGTTTGAGGAAAATAGTGAGCCGGTGTTAAGGGAAACAGAACTTTGCTGGTGGAAAGCGATGAAGCCGAATGGAAGCAGATGGAAACCGAAGAAAATGTGCAGGAGCTCGAAGCAAGACTTGTGGCAGATAAAATTCAGGAAATCGTTGGAAAGTTTCCGGTTGTAGATAAAGAAAATGGCGGTTATAGAAAAGCAGAGTATGGAGATATTGTGATTTTGCTGCGCACCATGAATGGTTGGGCAGAAAATTTTAAAAAGATTCTCGAGAGTCGTGGAATTCCTGCAAGCGTAACGACAAAGACCGGATATTTCTCGGCACAGGAAGTCGTAACGGTTTTAAATTACCTTCGGATTCTGGATAATCCGCTTCAGGATATTCCATTTGCCGGAGTGCTTTTAAATCTGCCGGATGCCTTTACGATGGAAGAACTGGCAAAGATAAAATGTGCGGGAAAAGAAAGTTCAGATGAGACGCTTAAATTCTTTGAATGTATGTTGTTATATGAGAAAACAGATGGAGCGGCAGAAATTCAAAGAAAAATCAGCCGATTTTTAAGAACAGTTTTACACCCTGCGTGTGAAGGTTGCCTATACACCAATCCATGAGCTGTTATGGGATATTTATGAGAGCCTTGGACTGATAGAATATTATATGGCAAATGCGCTTGGCGAACAGAAAAAAGCAAATCTTGAGATGCTTTTTGAGAAGGCAAGAGATTATGAAAAAACAAGCTATCGAGGACTGTTTAACTTTGTGCGTTACATTGAAAACCTGCAGAAATACCAGATTGATTTTGGTGAAGCAGACATCACGGCAAGTCAGGAAAATACCGTAAAGATTATGAGTATTCATAAAAGCAAAGGGCTGGAATTTCCGATTGTTTTTGTATCCGGGCTTGGAAAATTGTTTAATCAGCAGGATGCCAGGGCGTCACTTGTGATTCATCCGGATTTAGGAATCGGTGCAGACTGGATTGATACAAAACGCAGAACAAAAGCACCGACTTATTAAAGAAAGCCGTTCAGCGCCAGATTCAGCTTGAAAATCTGGGAGAAGAACTGAGGGTGCTTTACGTCGCTTTGACCAGAGCAAAAGAAAAGTTATATCTGACTGGGGCAGTCAGCAGACTGGAGAAACGTGTGGAAGGACTTGAACTGATAAAAAATGAAGAAAAAATGCGTCTGTCTTATGGAAAACTTGTGAAAGCGAGAATGTATCTGGACTGGATTTTTCCGGCACTTGCAAGACACCGCTGTATGGATGGATTGTATCAACAGTATGAATATTCCTGCCCTGTGAGTCATTCATTGCATGAAGAAACAGCTCCGTTTTTGATTGCTGTAAAATCACCGGTTGAGTTTGTTTTAAGTGAGGCAAAAGAGCGAAGTGAGCAGTTAATCAAAGAGCAGGAATTGATTGCAGAAATGGAGAGTGCATCTTCAGATGAACGAATAAGAAAAGAAATACAGGAACATTTTTTGTGGGAATATCCGTGGCAGAAAGAAGCCGAAGTTCCGGCTAAGGTAACAGTTTCAGAAGTCAAACGGATGCAGTTTGAAGATGAAGAAAGTGTTTCCTTTGAAGAGAGCATTTCCTTTGAGAAAAGAGTTTCCCTTATGGATCAGATTCTTGGAGAAGAACTTCTTGCAGACGAGAAGGAAGAAATAAAAGAACTGCCGGAAATTGAACCATATATTCCGGCATTTATGCAGGAAGAAGGCGAGGTTTTAATCGGGGTAGACCGCGGAAATGCGTATCATAAGGTACTGCAGTGGCTGGATTTTACTGATACGGATACCAAAACGGCAGTAAAAAATCAGATTGCAAGACTTAGGGAAGAGCAAAAAATTGATGAATCCGTTTATGTGACAGTAAAACCCGAAAAGATTTTTGCACTGGCTAATTCGAGAATTGGAAAACGAATGAAACAGGCGCAAAGCGAGAGATGTTTATTTCGTGAACAGCCCTTTGTCATTGAAGTTTTGGCTTCGGATGTCTTAAAAACAGAGACGGGAGAAGAGACGATGTTAGTGCAGGGAATCATCGATGCATTTTTTGAAGAAAATGGAAAAATTATTTTGTTGGATTACAAGACAGATTATGTAGAACAGAGGGATGGAAGTGACTTGGTTGGAAGTATGGAATTCAGTTGAAATACTATCAGAAAGCACTGGAGCGGATGTTGGAAAAACCGGTGGAAGAAAAATATATTTATTCCGTAAATTTGGAGCGGGCATTTGCGGTAGAGTAAAGAAAGTAGCATAAAGAAAATGGAAGGTTTTTTAGAAAAATAGAAAACCTTCCATTTTTTTGTTTTATAAAACCTTAAGATTTATTTAATATAATATTATTGACAAAACTATATTATATGACGTATAGTATTGTATAAGAAATAACTCTACAAAAAAAGAGGTGAAAGTATACATGGTTTTTAATACAGGTGCAGCATTACTTGATGCAATTGTACTTGCTGTTGTCTCAAAGGAAACCGAGGGAACGTATGGGTATAAGATTACGCAGGATGTACGGCAGGTGCTTGAGATTTCAGAATCTACGTTGTATCCGGTTTTGCGAAGGCTTTTAAAGGATGATTGTCTGGAAACATATGACCAGGAATTTGGAGGCAGAAACCGCAGGTATTATAAGGTAACAGAAAAGGGAATGGCACAGTTGAATTTGTATAAAGAAGAATGGAAAACATATTCGGGAAAGATTAGCGGATTATTTGAGGGAGAGGTGTTGTGAGTATGAACCGAGAGGAATTTTTAAGTCAGCTGGAACGGCTTTTGTATGACATTCCTGCGCAGGAGCGGGAAGAGGCATTGGAATATTATAATGGATATTTTGATGATGCCGGAAATGAGAAAGAAGCAGAGGTGATTCAGGAGCTGGGAAGCCCCGGGAAGGTGGCTGCGATTATCAAAGCAGACCTTTCCGGAAATGAAGCAGACTATGAAGAGTATACGGAACAGGGTTATCAGGATGTGCGTTTTGATAAGAAAGATATGCTCAAAGAAACAAATCATTATCATCAGGAAGAAAGCAGATATGGACAGCATACACAGAAAAAACGAAGCGGTCTTACCTGGGGACTTGTGATAGTGCTTGTTATTTTAACTTCTCCAATCTGGGCTGGCGGAGGACTTGGGATTTTAGGTGTTTTATTTGGTTTGATTGTAGGAGTGCTGGGAATCATTGCAGCAATTGGCATTGGAGGTGTTGCACTTTTGATTGCAGGAATTACTGCAATTGTTTTAGCTATCATTCGTTTGATTTCATCCCCGGGAATTTTTTTAATTGTAGCCGGGGGCGGTATGGTAGCAGTTGCGATTGCAATTTTAATCCTGTTGGTCTTTCTCTGGATAGTTGGAAAAGGATTTCCGATAGTCTTTCGAGGATGCGTTGATTTTCTTCAGAGAATCTTTTACAAGGGAAGAAAAGGAGGGCAGCGTGTATGAAAAAGTTTACAAAGACATGTCTGATTTTGTCAGCTGTGATTGGGGTGATTGGAGCAGGATTGTTTTTAGCCGGAATGATAATTGGTCCGGACTGGTCTGTTCTAAAGGATAAAGGGATGCAATATTTTGGTTGGGCAGAAAAAGTGAATGTACTTACAGATGCAAAAGGATTTGATACGGATGGGCTTGAAACAATCTATGCGAAATTAGATACTGAAGCAAAACAGGAATATGAATTTAGCAAAGAGGAAGTAAGTTCATTAAGTATTGAAACAGAAGAAAAAAATGCCATTTATCTGGAATTTAAGACGGATGTAAATGCAAATTCAATTAAGGTAAAAAGTTATAATAGCGCAGATGTTGTAGAATATGACAGAGAAGACCGGGAACTTTCAATTGAGCGGGAAGGAAAGAATCATCAGGGAGAAAAAGACCCGATTGAGATTATTCTCCCGCAGGATATGCAGTTTGAATCAGTGACAGTTGAAATGAACGGAGGAGGACAACTGGTTATCGACAAATTAAATGCAGCTTCTCTTGACCTGGAAGTTGGCGCAGGGTTTTGCAGGTATCCGATGAATTAAGAGCACAGGAATGTGAGATAGAGGTTGGTGCCGGTGAAGTATCTGTGGCGAAATTAGATGCAAAAGTAAGTGATATTTCCTGCGGAACAGGTACGGTGGACATGAAAATGGCAGGAAAAAGAGAGGACTACAGTGCAGAGGCAGAGGTTGGAATGGGTACTGTTCAGATTGGAGATAACGTTCTTTCCTCCGGATTTGGAAATGAATTTTCAGATAAAAATGATACCGGAAAGGAATTAAGCATTGACTGTGGAATGGGGGATGTTCAGATAACGTTTGAATCGTAACGTTCATTTTTACATTTCTGTATGAACTATATTAAATTAGGAAGATTTTGAATTTAGGAGGAATTTATTATGTCGAATAAAAGATTATATCGTTCATCAACCAATTACATGTTGGCAGGTGTCTGCGGAGGAATTGCAGAATACTTTGATATTGACCCGACGTTGGTTCGTCTGGCATGGGTGATTTTAAGCTGTATCGGAGCTGGAACAGGAATTGTTGCTTATATTATTGCGTCAATTATTATCCCAAAATAAAAGAAACGGTATAAAAGAAAAATTTCAGGCAATACTCCTGTATAAAAGAATAAGAATTCCTGTACGCTCAAAATTCTGAGAGTACATATAAGGAAAAAAGGAGTATAAAATGAGTCAAAAAAAGCAAAAAGAGATTGATTTGGAAAGTCTGACTCCCGAAGAAAAAGTGAAATATGAGATAGCAGAAGAACTCGGGCTTTTAGACAGAGTTTTGAAAGATGGATGGAAGAGTCTCTCTGCAAAAGAAACCGGTAGAATCGGTGGCATTATGACACGGAAAAAAAGAGAAAAAATCAAAAATCAAAAATGACAAAATCACTGCATTCCACGTAAGATTTCCGGGATGTGGTGATTTCTTTTTGGGGCAAGAAATATTTGACAAAATTGTTTTTAGCTGATAGCATAATGAAGAGTAGTGACTCTGAAAAAGAGAGAAAATAAGGAGGAAGAGAGTAAGATGAAGAGAATTACAAAGCTTGCATCTGTGGTTGCTCTGACTGTTGTACTTGCTGCAAGTCTGATGGCCTGCGGAGGAAAAGATCCGGTTGCGGAAGATGACAGTAAAACAGCTTCAGATAAGAGTACAGCGGCTACAGAAACTTCCGGTAAAGACACATTTACTTATGCGATTTCCGGAGACCCGACAGAAACGGTTAATGTGATTACAACATCTGACCGTTGGGGATTATCGACTGTTAAGATGATTTATTCCCCGCTGTATATGAATAATGCAGATGGAATCAACTGGTTTTTGGCAAAAGACTGTGAAGTATCGGATGATAATAAAACCTATACATTCAGTCTCAGGGATGATGTGAAGTGGTCAGATGGAGAACCATTTACAGCAGACGATGTTGTCTTTACCTATGAGGCTATGGAAAAAGAAGAAAATCTGGGTTGGGCATACTCCCAGCTGGTATATGATCAGGGAGCGGTAAAAGTAGAAAAAAGGATGACTATACCGTATCTTTCACATTTCCATTTGAAACACCTACTGCTATGGAAATGCTGAGCCAGATTTTTATTATGCCGGAACACATCTATAAAGATGTAACGGACTTTGAACATAATGATTATAATATGAATTCAGTAGGAACCGGTCCATATAAACTGGTAGATTATCAATCCGGTTCTTATCTGAAATTTGAGGCAAATGAAAACTATTATAAAGGTGAACCTGCTATTAAAAATGTAGTGTTCCAGATTATTGAGAATGCAGATACCGCTATTCTGGCTTTACAGAATGGAGAAGTAGATGCTTATCAGATGACACCACAGCAGGTGAAAAAGCTGGATTTGGATGCAAACAATCTGACAGCATATTCTTACAGTGAAGGTCGTGTAGGATATTTACAGTTTAACTGTAACAGAGTGACAGATGAAAATGTCCGTAAAGCCCTGTTGTTTGCTATGGATAAAAAAGCAATGGACGATGCAGCTTATGAGTCAGATGAATATTATAGCATTCCGTATACTTTCCTGCCGACCAACAGTCAGTTCTATAACGGAAGAAGTGTAGAGAAGTATGATCAGGATGTAGATAAGGCAAAGAGCATGCTGAAAGATGCAGGGGTAAGTAATCTGAAATTGAAACTTGGATATATTTCCAGTGACCCGGTACAGTCTGCACAGGCACTTCTGATTCAGGAGCAGCTGAAGGAAGTTGGTGTAGAGGTAGAACTTGCAGGAGGAGACGCAACAGCTGTTTCTAATGCAATGAAAGATCCGAATAATGAGTATGATATGTATCTGGGCGGCTATATCATGGGAATTGACCCTGATACATTCTCAAGTCTGTTTAAGAATGGAGCTGCTTATAATTATATGCATTACAGTGGATATGATACAATTGATCAGCTGTTTGAAGAAGGATTTTCTGAGATGGATGAATCTGCAAGAAAAGAAACTTATGCAAAATTGCAGGCTGCTATTCAAGACACAGGTGCATTTTATCCAATTATTTCCAATAATAAGATTCTGGTTGTAAACAACAGAATTCAAGGTGTAAAAGAAGCAGGACTTGTTCCGGTGTACACGTTTGAGGATACTTCCAATCTGAAAATTGCAAAATAAGTAAGTATTGATTTATTATTTTTACAAAGGGCGGAATTCTTCTGAAATAAAGTGAAGGATTCCGTCTTTTTTGAGTAAAAAGCAAAAAGGAGAAAACATGGCAAAGTATATTGTAAAACGTATTCTTACTGCGATTCCTCTGATTATTGTAATCACAATTCTTTGTTTTTCTTTAATCCATCTGGCACCTTATGATGCGATTGATGCGATGACAACTCCGAAGATGTCTCCGGAGATGGTTCAGATGATTCGTGAAAAGTATGGATATGATCAGCCGGTCTACGTGCAGTATATTCGCTGGCTGGAGGGAATTTTAAATGGAAATTTCGGCTATTCTATTGTAACGAAAACCAATATCTTTGATGAACTGGCAATAAGGATTCCAAACACAATCAAACTGGTTCTTCCTTCTTATCTGACCGCTTATGTGATTGCAATTGTACTTGGGTTGCTGGCAGGTTCTCATAAAAATAAATGGCAGGATAAACTGATAGATGGAATTTGTTCTTTATGGATTGCCATGCCTACATTCTGGGTAGCGATGCTGTTTATCTATCTGTTTGGCTACAGATTGAGAATTCTTCCGATTCTTGGTATGCATACGGTAGGTGTAAAAACACTGGGAGATTTCTTTTTACATTTTATTATGCCTTATGTGGTACTGACGCTGGCATTTATTCCGGATAATGTCCGATATGTTCGATCTTCTACGATTACTCAGTATTCGGAAGATTATGTTATGGTGCAAAAAGCCTTTGGTGCATCTCGTACAGAAATTATGTTTAAACATGTCTGTAAAAATGTATTGCTTCCGGTTATCACAAAACTTGGTATGGCTCTGCTACTCTGGTAACAGGTGCAGTAATTACAGAAACCGTATTTAGCTGGCCGGGAATTGGACCTTACTTTATTAAAGCAGTACAGGGAATGGATTATCCTATCGTTATGATTATACTGATTTTGTCTTCCACATTGGTTGTTCTGGGAAATCTGTTGTCTGATATCTTATATTGCGTAACAGATCCAAGAATTAGAAAGATGAGGTAAGTATATGGCAATGAATGATTCTCAAAAAAAACGTCTGGAAAATGTCTGGGAGGCATTAAAACATGATAAAATAGCAATATTTTCGATTGCTTTTCTTGCAATTATTCTGATTTTATCTTTGCTGGCTCCCGTACTGCCGTTAGAGCCAAATAAAACAGATGTCGCTCATATGCTTGAAGCACCAAGCAGTGCTCATATTTTTGGAACAGATGAAGTGGGACGTGATTATCTGGCTCGTGTGATCTATGGAGGTCGTATTTCTTTATTAGTTGGTGTTCTTGCTATGTTGATGAGTATTACAATTGGTGTGACAGTTGGGATTCTGGCAGGATATCTTGGAGGAATTGTGGATAGTATTCTGATGCGTGTTGTAGTATGTTTTACAGTCTATTCCATGGCTGATTTTGGTTACAGTTGTCAGTATCTTTTTTAAACAGGGACTGGTATCAATTGTTATTGTAATTGGATTCTTTTCCTGGATGGAGATTGCACGACTTGTTCGGGCAGAGGTAATGTCTGTAAAGGAGCGGGAATATGTATTATACGCAGATTTTACAGGTGTGTCTTTACTTAAAATGGTTGTCAGACATCTGATTCCATCTGTACTTCCTACCATTATTATTGCGGCAACGACAAGTATTTCAAATGCAGTTATGACAGAATCTTCTTTAAGCTTTCTGGGAATTGGAATTCAGGAACCTTTGTCATCCTGGGGAAAGTTACTGCAAAGTGCGCAGAGTAATCTGCAAAATGCAGTTTATATGGCAATTATTCCAGGACTCTTAATCATGCTGACGATATTTGCATTTAACAAGCTGGGCAATCTGCTCCGGATTTATGTAGATCCGCGTGTGATGGATGAAAGTAAATAGGAGATAAGAAGATGAATGAAAATAGAGTATTAACCATCGACAATCTGACAACTACATTTAAAAGTCATAAACAGAAAATTCAGGCAGTACGAGGGGTTTCTCTTTATGTGAAGGAAGGGGATATCCTTGCAATTGTAGGGGAATCCGGAAGTGGAAAAAGTGTAACGATGAAATCTGTTATGGGACTGCTTGGGGAAAATGCAGAGATACAGGCAGACCATCTGGAACTGTTAA
>ENA-OQHY01001347-OQHY01001347.1-human-gut-metagenome-genome-assembly--contig:-NODE-1347-length-10627-cov-2.811810_pt1 | contig 10627 bp, 14 predicted proteins | sample MGYA00242570_ERZ504733 | MGnify/ENA primary metagenome ERZ504733 (study PRJEB26092, sample SAMD00036219) | human gut metagenome | host: Homo sapiens | study: EMG produced TPA metagenomics assembly of...
GGCGGAGGTCGAGAGTTCGAGTCTCTTCTGGGTCGTTCATATTTGGGGTCTTAGCTCAGCTGGGAGAGCATCTGCCTTACAAGCAGAGGGTCATAGGTTCGAGCCCTATAGGCCCCATTTTTGAACATTTTAATTGAATATGCGGGTATGGTGGAATAGGCAGACACAAGAGACTTAAAATCTCTCGGGGGCAACTCCGTGCCGGTTCAAGTCCGGCTACCCGCAGTATTAACAAGATTCCTTAAATGGAGTCTTTTTTTGTACCATATATTCCTAGCGTATCAGTAGGGATATTGACAAGACTATATATAAATGATAGAATCCTGGCAGTCATAAAAACAGAAAAGCGAAATGTAAATATAGCAGAACAAGCACAGAATACAAGGAGAAATCAGAAAATGCTGAACCAGTTTTCAAGAACAGAATTACTAATTGGAAAAGAAGGAATGGAGAAACTGAAAAATTCCAGAGTTGCAGTATTCGGAATCGGCGGAGTTGGCGGATATACAGTAGAAGCGCTGGTGCGAAGCGGTGTCGGAACAATGGATCTTATTGATGACGATAAAGTATGTCTGACCAACATTAACCGTCAGATTTATGCAACAAGAAAAACAGTTGGCAAATATAAGGTGGATGTAGCCAGAGAACGTATCCTTGAGATCAATCCGGACGCAGTGGTAAACATCCATAAGACTTTTTATGTGCCGGAGACAGCAGATTTTTTTGATTTTTCTCAGTATGATTATGTGGTTGACGCGATTGATACAGTAACAGGTAAGCTGATGCTGGTTGAACAGGCACAGGACAGCGGAACGCCGATCATCAGCTCTATGGGAGCCGGAAACAAGATGGATCCTACCGGTTTTATGGTGACGGATATTTATAAGACATCGGTTTGCCCGCTGGCAAAAGTTATGCGTCGTGAATTGAAGAAACGCGGGATCAAAAAACTGAAAGTTGTTTATTCACAGGAGAAGCCAGTGACACCGATAGATGATATGGCCATAAGCTGCAAATCACATTGCATCTGCCTCCGGGAACTGCCAGAAAATGCACCCAGCGTCGCCAGGTGCCAGGAAGTAATGCTTTTGTGCCGTCAGTGGTAGGTCTGATCATTGCTGGTGAGGTTGTGAAAGATCTGATCAGATAATTGGAAATTAATCTATATAATTTTATGGAAACGGATGCTGTGCAGTTACTGCAGGGTGTCCGTTTTATTATGTCAGAAGTGTGGAAAGAGTCTTTTTATAGAATAGTCAGATTACTTATGATAAAATATATCTATAACTGTTTTGAGAATGCTATAACTGATTTCAAAAATAAAAAAGAAGGGTATATAAATTATGGGGATTGCAGAGAAATTTATTAAACAGGGACAGATTGAACAGGAGGAGTATCCGGAACTTCTGAATTTATACAAAGATCCGGAGACTGTAGGCGTGATCAGGCAGGAAGCTGTTCGTATCCAGAAGAAATATTTTGGAAACAAGATTTATACAAGAGGTCTGGTTGAGTTTACCAATTACTGCAGAAATGACTGTTATTACTGCGGAATCCGCCGTTCTAATACTAATGCGGAACGCTATCGTCTGACCAAGGAGGAAATCCTTCAATGCTGCGAGAATGGACATGAACTGGGATTTCGGACTTTTGTACTCCAGGGAGGGGAAGATCCCTGGTTTAATGATGAGCGGATGATTGATATCATAAAGTCTATAAAACAGAACTATCCAGATTGTGCCATTACTTTGTCCATTGGAGAAAAATCGAAAGAAAGCTACCGAAAATTCCGGGAAGCAGGTGCAGATCGCTATCTTCTTCGCCACGAGACAGCTGATGAAGCACATTATCGCTATCTGCATCCGGAGAATCTGAGCCTTTCCAATAGAAAACAATGTCTTTATGATCTGAAAGAACTGGGATATCAGATCGGAGCTGGATTTATGGTAGGGGCACCGGGACAAACCATGGAAAACCTGGCAGAGGATCTTGTTTTTCTGAAGAAACTGAATCCGCATATGGCAGGGATCGGGCCGTTTATTCCTCATCATGATACGAAATTCGCGAAGGAAGAGCCAGGAAGTGTGGAGCTGACGCTTTTTCTTCTGTCTGTGATCCGGATCATGCTGCCGAAGGTGCTTCTTCCGGCTACAACAGCACTGGGAACTCTGGACCCCAGAGGCCGTGAAAAAGGCTTTCAGGCAGGTGCAAATGTGGTAATGCCTAATCTTTCACCAGTGAAGAACAGGAAACAGTATGAGCTTTATGACAATAAAATATGTACAGGAGAGGAAGCAGCGGAATGCAGAGGGTGCCTTTCAAGACGTGCAGAGTCTGTGGGATATGAAATTGTCACAGATCGAGGGGATTCACCCATGAAATAAAGCATTTATACTTTTCTTTTGGGAAGATATGGGTTAAAATATTCACATGACCGGAATAAGACGAAAATTCTGGCCGAAAACTGAAACAAGAGGAATTTTCCTGTATGCGGAGAACACAGGAAAAAATAATGGAGTGCGTACAATATGGAAAAAACAGAAAGTGCTGTGCGGAGCAGACTTCTGGAGGCTGGAAAGGAAGAGTTCAGGGATAAAGGGTTCCTGAAAGCATCTCTTCGTTCGATTTGCAGAAAAGCCGATGTGACCACGGGAGCGTTGTATTTCTTTTTTGAAAGCAAGGCATCTCTTTTTGAAAAGATCGTGGAGGAAACCGTAGGCAGTCTGGAACAGATCGCAGGCAGCCTTGCAGATCCTCAGAAAGAGAAAATAATACAGCCGGAGGAGTATGACCGGATCGTTATTAATTTTATCTGGGAAAATCGGGACATTGCCAGGATTCTTATAAATGGAGCAGAAGGTACCCGATATGAGAACTTCTGGGAAGATACCTGCAAAAAAATGGAACAGCTTTTGCAGGAAAACTTTTTGAAAAATTATGGAAAAGAAGCAGACAGTGATCTTGTACATGTTCTGGCAGAAATGAAACTTCAGGGGTATACACAACTTCTGAATAAGGATTATTCCCATGAAAAATTTTTGAAACTGTCTAAAATGCTGAAGATATGTTCAGATTGTGGATATCAGGTTATCGAAGAGGAGACAGCCGGATGCAGTAGCAAATACCTGACAGCTTTTTGCTGTCAGGCTTTTTTTTCGGTGAAAAGCATTGCCCAATCGCCAAAAGTATGCTATGATTAACTTGGTTAGTTTTAACAAACCGAGGGAGGTGTAAATAGCATGAGATCAAATGAATCATCAGAAGATTATATGGAGACCATATTGATCATGGGAAAAAGAAGCTCACTTGTACGAGCAGTAGACATTGCAGCAGAAATGGGTTTTAAGAAGCCGAGCGTCAGTGTGGCAATGAAGAATCTCCGTCAGAAGAATCTGATCACAGTTGCAGATAATGGAGATATTCGTCTGACAGAGGACGGCCATAAGATCGCAGATAAAGTATATGAACGCCATCAGCTGATCTCCAGCTGGCTGATGATGCTGGGAGTACAGGAGAAAACAGCTCTTCATGATGCCTGCCGAATTGAGCATATTATCAGTGAGGAGACTTTTCAGGCTTTGAAGAAAGCAGTTCAGGAGCTGAAAGCAGAGAAGACAGAATAGACAAGGACTGGTCGTACTGCCGGTTATAAGGAGGCTGCAATCTGAAAATCAGTACTGAATAAAAAAGAAAACAGGAATTGACAATAGAAAAAATAAGAATATAATGGAAATCCAGGTTATAAAATGGAGGACACATAAAAGATGAAATTACTTTTTATACGACATGGCGACCCGGATTATACAATAGATTCCCTGACAGAAAAGGGCTGGAAAGAGGCGGAATTTCTCTCTGAAAAGATTGCTGCGCTTGATGTCAGGGATTTTTATGTCTCACCACTTGGAAGGGCGAAAGATACGGCATCCTGCACACTGAAGAAAACAGGCAGGACAGCGACGGAGTGTGAATGGCTGAGAGAGTTTGATGTTCAGATCAGAAGACCGGACAGAAACGGCGATAAGATCATTCCATGGGACTGGCTTCCACAGGACTGGACAAAAATTGAGAACTTTTACAGTTTTGACCGCTGGTGGGATAATGATATCCTGCGGGAAGGCCATATGAAAGAAGAATATGACTGGGTAACACAGAGTTTTGATAAAGTGCTGGCTGAGCACGGATATGTCCGCGAAGGACATTATTACAGAGCTGAGAAAGCGAACGAAGATACGCTGGTTTTTTTCTGCCATTTTGGAGTAAGCTGCGTGCTGATCAGTTATCTTCTCAGTATCTCTCCGATCGTAATGCTTCAGAATTTCTGCGCGGCACCGTCATCGGTAAGTACGCTGACAACAGAAGAACGCCGTAAAGGTATCGCGTCTTTCCGTATGAGTTCTTTCGGAGATATCTCACATCTCTATGCACACCAGGAACCGCCGGCCTTTGCAGCCAGGTTCTGTGAGACGTATGATAATCAGGAACAGAGACACGATTGATATTTGTGAGAAACAGTCCGAAGTACCGAATGAAAGGATTATTTTTGGAAATGATTACAATTCGTTAATAAATTTTATAAATTTATTAGAAATTGTACAAATTTCTCTCACATTTATCTTGTATGATATAGTCATCTTAAGAGAACAGAAGCTCTTAAGAAAAACTCTTTCCTTTCCCTAAAATATGTATGAAGATAAACCACCGTTCAGTTTGGCAAGACAGAGCCGACAGGACGGTGGTTTTGAGTTACGGATAAAAGTGAGTAATTATTGGATCAAGGCCGTCTGTAACGGTTAAAGCAGGAATATATTTCCTGAATACGTGGTATGGCATAACCGCAGGGAATATAATTTCCTTCGGAGAAGAATGCCAGGCCTTGTTTATGGAGCTGTGTATCCAGATAAGCAACGATATCCGGCAAGTATGTTTTCCGTCAATGAGGTGCTCGACGGCATATTTCAGAAGCAGTGCCAGGGAAGCGGTCTGTTCGGAATCTGTGAGCTGCTCGATATAGCGGAGATCCACTTCTGTTTTTCCGATGGAGAAGCCGTCTTTTCCATGAACTTTTGTTTTCAGGCGTTCCGGCTGGCCGGAGCGGCCGTGACGGGACGGTGCGGCTTTGGCTTTTGTCATGATACGATGGCTGTCAGGCATATGGAACGCTGGGGGTTCGGCGGCAGAAAGCGGATATTCGCTGCAAAGCTTATGTGTGGCAGCAGTGATGTCAACAGGGCGGTAGTTATCCATCTGGATCACAGTATCTGCAATGTGGAAAAAAGCTCCGGAGCTTCCGGCAACCAGAACTGTAGAGATACCAGCCTTTTCATAAAGATCCCGGGCACGTTCCAGAAATGGCGTGATGGGCTCTTTTTCCCGGCAGATCACACGCTGCATGAAAGAATCCCGCACCATAAAATTCGTAGCAGAAGTATCTTCATCAAGAAGAAAAACTTTGCTTCCAGCTTCAATACCTTCGATAATACCGGCAGCCTGAGAGGTGCTGCCACTGGCATCCTCTGTAGAAAAACAGCGGGTGTCTTTTTTATTTGGAAGATCGTTGATAAAAAGTGAGATATCCACGTTTTTAATAAAACGTCCGTCCTCTGAGCGCAGCTTCAGGCAGAATCATCCGTGATCACATATTCCCGCCCATCTCCGGAGATATGGTTGTAAACACCAAGTTCCAGAGCATTGAGAAGAGTAGATTTGCCGTGGTATCCGCCGCCTACGATCAATGTAATGCCGCAGGGAATCCCCATGCCTGTGATGGTTCCTTTATGGGGCAGATCAAGAGAAATACGTAAGTGCTCCGGGGAAACAAAAGGAACGGAATCTTTCATCGGACGGGAGGAAATACCGCTCTCTCGGGGAAGTATTGCACCGTCATTTATGAAGGCTGCCAGGGAACGTCGGTGTAGTTCCTGACGGATGTATTCCTGGTCTTCAGCAAGTTCGATAGCCTGTTTCAGCCGGCCGGCATCCAGATTCCGGTAAAAAAATGCTTTGTGGATACATACCGGGAGAAAATCAAAGAAGATTTTTTCAAGCTCGGGAGAGTTGATGGTGCGGCCATTAGCCGGAAATCCGATGAAGAAACGGGCTGTAATGCCTTTTTCGTTCACTTCACAGGCTGTGCGTGCAAGGACTTCCTGACCACAGTGACTGATAGAGATCAGACCGCTTTTTCCGGAGCCTTTTGCCCGGAAGGTGTAGCGGCTGATCTGCTGCTCAAACTGGCGGTTAAGAAAATCGTCAAGTGTGATGCGGGTAAGGGTATCTTTGTAATACTCCGCAGGAAATCCGGTATCCCGGTGAGTAAGTTTCACACTGATATGAGAAGGAGAAGCAAAGGGATCTCCCTGTACATGGTCAATGGACAAAATATATCTGTCAAACTGGTAAGCACCACGAAGAGATTTGTATGCCGGATAGCTTTTTCGGTTAACAGAATGAAGCAGCGTCTGAAGCTGATCGGATGATTGCATGTTTTTTTCCTCCTGAATTTCTTAAGAATTACTATAGCGAATCATAAAGATTTTGTAAAGAATGGGAATTGCGGTGGAAATTTAAAATTGTTTGACCTATAATAGTAGACAGATTGCAGATAATATGATGAGAAACGGAAACTGTCAGATTTTTTTGCAGGCAGGATCCGCAATCTTATAGAAGAAAGGTGGACCATCAGATGGAAAGAAGAAACGCATGGCTTTCCTATAAGGAAGCAGATGAAAATGAGATGGAGAAGCTTAACAGGGCTTACAGAGAGTTTCTCAATAAAGGTAAAACAGAGCGCGAGTGCGTTACAGAGATCGTGAAGCAGGCAGAGGCAGCAGGCTACGAGGCACTTGAGGCGAAGATCTCCAGAGGAGACAAGATCCAGGCTGGCGATAAGGTTTATGCAGTTGGTATGAAGAAGATCGTAGCTTTGTTTCATGTGGGAACAGAGGAGCTTTCCAAAGGCATGAGCATTCTTTGTGCGCATATTGACTCCCCGCGTCTTGATATTAAGCAGAATCCGCTTTATGAGGACACAGATCTGGCTTATCTGGATACCCATTACTATGGCGGTGTGAAGAAATACCAGTGGGTAACATTGCCGCTGGCTATGCATGGCGTTGTTGTAAAGAAAGACGGAAGTGTAGTTGACATAAGTATTGGCGAAGATGAGGACGATCCGGTTCTTTATATCACAGATCTTCTGATCCACCTTGCAGGTAAGCAGCTTCAGAAGAAGGCTGCAGAGGTGATCGAGGGTGAGAGCTCGATATTCTCATTGGCAGCAGACCGCTTGCTGATCTTCCGGATGACAAGAAGAAAGAAGCTGTGAAACAGAATGTTCTGAAGATCTTAAATGAGAAATATGGTATTGAGGAGGAAGATTTCCTTTCAGCAGAGCTTGAGATCGTTCCGGCCGGCAAGGCGAGAGAATGCGGACTTGACAGAAGCATGATCGCAGCTTACGGACAGGATGACCGGGTTTGTGCTTACACCTCCCTTGCAGCAATGCTTGAGATGAATGAGACACCGAAGCGTACAGGATGCTGCCTGCTGGTAGATAAAGAAGAGATCGGAAGCGTTGGAGCAACCGGTATGCAGTCAAGGTTTTTTGAGAACAGTGTGGCAGAGCTTCTGGATGGAATGGGATGTTATTCCGAGCTGGCAGTGAGACGTGCACTTCGCAATTCCAGCATGCTTTCTTCAGACGTAAGTGCAGGCTATGATCCGGCGTACAGTGAGGCTTTTGAGAAAAAGAACGCAGCGTATCTTGGAAGAAGGTATCGTTCTCAATAAGTTCACCGGAGCAAGAGGTAAATCCGGTTCCAACGATGCCAATGCAGAGTATGTTGCAAGAGTACGCAAGATCTTTGATGATCACGATGTTGCTTTTCAGACAGCAGAGCTTGGGAAAGTTGATTTTGGTGGCGGCGGAACCATCGCTTACATTGCCGCACTTTATGGAATGGAAGTTATTGACAGCGGTGTGGCTGTGCTGAGCATGCATTCTCCGTGGGAAGTTACAAGCAAGGCAGATGTATACGAGGCATATAAAGCATACAAGGCATTTCTTCTTGAAGCATAAAAATTTCTGTTCAGGATCTGAATCCATTCAGATATGTTTTTCGTTATGAATAAATGAGAGGGATTTTTCCCCGGTAATAAAACAGAGCAGCCTGTTCCCCTGCAGATGCTGCTCTGTATTTTTAACCAAATAAACTGCGAAGAGGTTATTCGGTGAGAGCTACGTGACGAATGCGGATTGCGGATATCCGTTTGATATGTAAACAGCGAAAGCGGATGGCAGATATCCGCTTTACAGCTAAGAGGAGGAGACATGGAAGAAACATTGGTACGGGTGGTGGATCTGTGCAAGATATATAATCCCGGAGAAAACGAGGTACGTGCACTGGATCATGTGAACCTTGAGATACGAAAAGGCGAGTTTGTGGCGATCATCGGACAGTCCGGTTCTGGAAAATCCACATTTATGAACATGCTGGGATGTCTGGATGTGCCCACTTCCGGTAAGTATTATCTGAATGGAACGGACGTGTCCACGATGAAAGATAATGACCTTTCTGTGGTGCGTAATAAGGAAATCGGTTTTATATTTCAGGGCTTTAACCTGATCGAGAACCTTACAGCCATTGAGAACGTGGAGCTTCCGCTGATCTACCGTGGGATCGACCGGAGAACAAGAAGAAAGCTTGCAGTGGAATCTCTGACAAAAGTAGGGCTTGAGAAACGTATGGATCATAAGCCAGGCGAGATGTCAGGTGGTCAGCAGCAGAGAGTTGCCATTGCAAGAGCCATTGCAGCCAAACCGCCGGTAATCCTGGCGGATGAGCCAACAGGAAATCTGGATTCTGCCTCCAGCAGGGAGATCATGGAAATCCTTAAAAGTATGCACAGGTCAGGAGAGACGCTGATCCTGATCACTCATGACAACGGAATTGCAGCTCAGGCCAAAAGAGTGGTCCGCATCATGGATGGAAAGATCGAGTCAGATATGATCAATGAAGAATTTGTCGAGGAGGCATAGTGAAAGATGAAAAAGGGTAAAAAGATCGCGATCGGTATTGTTGCAGCGGTTGTAGTGGCCGGTGGTGTTTATTCCGTAACAGGAGGCAGCAGAGGAGCGGCACAGCTTCCGCAGGTTTCCGTTACAAAAGCTGCGACAGGAGATGTGGAGGAGATCGTAGATGCCACAGGTACTGTAGTCAGTGATGAGCAGAAGACTTTTTATTCACCGGTAAATGCACAGGTGAAAAAGGTGTCTTTTGCAGACGGAGATTCTGTTTCCAAAGGAACGAAGCTTGTGGAGTTTGAACTGAAGGATCTGGAGCGGGATAATCAGAAAGCAGAGCTGAATGTAAAGTCTGGCGAATATGATTATAAGAATTCCATTAATAAATCGAATCAGGCAGACCAGAAGCAGAAAGATGCGAAATCCAAGGTTGCTACTCTGGAACAGCAGGTAAAAGACAAGCAGAATTATCTTGCATCACTGAAATCACAGTTGTCAGCTGTTCAGTCTCAGGCAGCGGCCGACGCACAGGCAGCAGCTCAGGCTCAGGCTGCACAGGCTGCCGCTGAGGCACAGGCGAAAGCAGACGCACAGGCTCAGGCGGAGGCAGAGAATCAGAGAGCCTATGCAGAGGCTCTGAATACATATCAGACCAAGACACTTCCTGCGTACCAGAAGAGCTGGAGAGCTGAATACTGCTTATATCAAGGCACAGGGCGTATATAATCAGACAGATACTGCTTATCAGATGGCTTTTGCACAGTGGCAGGCAGATCCTTCTGATGAGAATGCACAGGCTCTGGATGATGCTGAGGCAGCAAGAAGCCAGGCTGAGATCAACAGCCAGCAGGCAAAAGAAGCGTATGAGGACAAAAAGGTGAACCAGCCGAAAATGCCGGAATATGCAGATTACAGTAACAGTCAGAACAGCAGTCAGAGTGATCTGTTTACAGATGGAACAGAAGGTTCCGGTCAGGGTGCAGCAGATCAGGAAGTGGCTCAGCAGAGACTGTAAGCACTTCCGTTGATACTTCCGGTATTGAGAATGCTATAGAACAGGCAAGTTCCGATCTTGCTGACCTCCAGTCCGATCTTGCAACGCAGAAGTCCATTGCGGAGGCAGATTCCACAAGTCTTACTAAAGAAGAAAAAGAGAAGATGCGTGTTACCAATAACCTGACAGAACTGGATGCAAAGTCGGCAAAAGAGCTTGTAGAAGAAGGTAAAAAAGGGATCGAAGCTGACTTCAACGGTGTTATTTCCAAGGCAGCTGTACAGCAGGGGGCGACTGTGACACAGGGAATGGAGCTTTTTACCCTGCAGAGCACAGATAAAGTCAGCGTTGATATCAATGTTTCCAAATATGATTATGCCAAGGTAAAAGAAGGCCAGACTGCGGATATTACGATCGGTGATAAAAAGTATATCGGAAAAGTAATCAAGATCAGCCATCTTGCAACAACCAACGAGAAGGGTTCAACACTGATCTCGCAACTGTCAGCATTGATCAGCCGGATGAAGATATTTTTCTTGGTGTTGATGCCAAGGTTGAAGATATATGCTGAGAAGGCAGTAGGATGATAGATAACACTTACCGGCTCGGGC
>ENA-OQHY01001351-OQHY01001351.1-human-gut-metagenome-genome-assembly--contig:-NODE-1351-length-10592-cov-2.572384_pt1 | contig 10592 bp, 12 predicted proteins | sample MGYA00242570_ERZ504733 | MGnify/ENA primary metagenome ERZ504733 (study PRJEB26092, sample SAMD00036219) | human gut metagenome | host: Homo sapiens | study: EMG produced TPA metagenomics assembly of...
ATGAGTCGTACGCTCTAGCCAGCTGAGCTACCCCGCCAGAGAGCCCCGAGTGAGAATTGGACTCACGACCTCTTCCTTACCAAGGAAGTGCTCTACCACTGAGCGTATCGGGGCGTGGCGGATAGTGGATTCGAACCACTGAAGCACGAAGCGGCTGATTTACAGTCAGCTCCCTTTGACCGCTTGGGAAATCCGCCAGTCTGTTTCCCGCCGCGGTGTTTGACCTCAACAGGCAACTTGGCTATATAACCACAGATTTTCCAGGTATGCAAATCGACCCCTACGCGAACCTTGTTTTACCGCGGAATTCTGCGGTTTTATCGGCGTGTCTCACAGCGTGTTTTCAGGGCCCGCTTCGGCCCTGCAAACAGCCCCGACCAAGGCTGCACCCCGCACTTCACCCAATCATTTTTTTCTTATATGGTGCTCTAGAACCTTGCAATGGCGCGGTTTTCGAGCGATGTCGCCTGTTTGCGCGGCACGGCGCATGCTGGCATGCTGGGCGCATGGCTTCTGATCTTGTACATCACGGACAATCATTCGACAACCAGCCGCTCGGATTCGGCACGCTGGCCATTCACCTCGGTAACGGGGTCGACGCCGAAACCGGCGCGATCCGTCGCCCCATCACGCTGGCGAACGCTACGCGCTGCCCTACGACGCCTCGGACATCAACTGGTCCAGTTCGGACGTGAACCTCTACACGCGCAACGGGCATCCGAACCAGCGCTATCTGGAAGAAAAGCTGGCCCGTCTTGAAGGTGCCGAGGATGCGGTGGTGCTCGCTTCCGGCGTGGCCGCGCTGGCCGCCACGTTCACCACGTTCCTCAACCGAGGCGACCACGCGATCTTCTCCGACACCACCTATATCGCCGCCTACCGCCTGTTGAACCAGATTCTGCCGGAGAAGTACGGCATCGAAACCTCCATCCTGGATACCTCCGATCCCGAGAACGTACGCGCGGCGCTTCGCCCCAACACCAAGCTGGTGCATATCGAGACACCGGCGAACCCGACGCTCAAGGTCTCGGACATCGCCACCATCGCCAAACTGGCCCACGAAGCGAACCCGGACATTCTGGTTTCGGTGGACAACACCTTCAACACGCCGTACAACGTGCGCCCGCTCGATCTCGGCGCGGAGTATCGTCATCGAATCGCTCACCAAATACATCAACGGCCATGGCGACGCGCTGGGCGGCTCGATCGCCACCACCAAGGCGCGCACGGACCAGATCCGCTTCACCGCGCAGGTGACTTCGGCGGCATCATCTCGCCGTTCAATGCCTGGCTGATCAATCGCGGCTCGGTGACGCTGCCACTGCGCATCCGCCAGCACAACGCCTTGGCCTTGGCGATTGCCAAGCATCTCGAATCGCTGGATGTGGTGCGTTTCGTGGCGTACCCCGGTCTGGAATCGCACCTGCACCACAAGGTGGCGGCCAGCCAGCTGGCCCGCCCGGACTCCGGGTTCGGCGGCGTGCTGTCGTTCGGCCTCGACACCGACCACGACGGCACAACCGATTCGTTTCCAAGCTCAATGTGATTACGTCTGCCGTCTCGCTCGGCCATGACTAATCGCTGATCGTGTTCCTCGGTGAGGATGACGAGCGCCAGTACCTGTACCCGCCTGAGTTCCACCGCGGCTTCTTCCGTCTGGCCGTGGGTCTGGAGGATACGGACGATTTGATTCGCGACATCGATCACGCGCTGGTGGAGGCCGGATTCGAGGTGTGAGACCGCACCGCGCGCATGATTTCGGCCTCTTCCGCCCTGCTGCCGCCGTCAGTGAGTCACAAGATGGCTCGGTGACGACGATGGCAGGGCTTTTTACGTCGGCACAGGGACAATACCTGGCGGTCTGCCGACGATGACGGCACTTATCGTCGGCAGACCGCCAGTGACCGTCGCCGACACAAAACGCCGATTTGCCGTCGGCAATGGTCCAAAAACTGGCCCTATAACGACACCAACGCGGCTCAGCATCGGCACATCGCCATTTCGTGGCCCACTGCCGACGCTGGCCTCATGCCACGGCACTCAGCGTCGGTAGAGAGACAACCATTGGCACAGCGCGACGACGCTACGAACCTGCGACACGGGAAAAACAACATACCGTCGATCTACTGTCGTCTTGTGCAAAATGTCTTAAGCCGCTCGGCCAAGTCGCCGACTGAGCCTCTTCCATAGGGACCCCAATCCGTTACCCAGTGTAGATGCGGTGCAACGCCGAACTCAACTACGTTGCGCGCATGCACCCTTATGCATAGCAGGCATGGCTGGGCGTTTGGTGGGAGCGGTTTTCGGCTCCCCTCTCCGGGGGCCCCTTTCCGCCCGGCAAGAGAAAACCCCGACTGTCCGCGGGAACAGTCGGGGTTGTTGAAGTTCGCTAGGCGACTAATCAGCCGAGGATGGCGAGAATGTCGCGGGCGCCGACGATGAGGTAGTCCTCACCCTCATAGTGACTTCGGTGCCGCCGTACTTGGAGTACAGCACCTTGTCACCGACCTTGACATCCATCGGGATGCGCTCGCCCTTGTCGTCACGACGGCCCGGGCCAACGGCCAGGACTTCACCCTGCTGAGGCTTCTCCTTGGCATTGTCCGGAATGTACAGACCGGAAGCGGTCTGGGTCTGGGCCTCGGCCTGCTTGACGATGATCTTGTCTTCCAACGGTGTGAGCTTAATCGACACTGTGGGTCACCTCGTATCTACTTGTAGTTCGATAATGCCGCGCCAGAACGCCTCAAGAGGCTGACGATCACTTGCGTTGTCCCTTTGCGCTAGGACACATCGTAGCGCGATTATTAGCACTCTGCCAACTCGAGTGCTAACGCTGTGAGAGAAAATCGTCGAATCGCAACGCTCAGTTGCCGCGGCGGGCAAGAATGGAGTCCAGGCCTGCGCCCAACGAATCGGTGGTCGCCGCTGGCGCTTCGACGTCGGCACGCTCCTCGGATTCGTGGAATGCGGCTCGCTGGGCGGCGTTTGCAGCCTCGTCATCGGCGTCCGTATCGGCATCATCGCGTTGCTCCGGCTCAGTGTCTACAGCGTTTCCGGCGCTGACAGCCTTGCCTGCATCGACGCTTGGCATCGTCCGCGCTTGACGGCTCGAGCCTCGTCAATCAACTTTTCCGCCACTGCGGGTTCGACAGGTTCCGCCTTGGACACCTGACGGGTCGACTTGATCTCCAAGCTTTCCGGAGCGTTGTCGGCGTTATGTTCCCCACCCAAAGTGAAGGAGATGAGATCCTGCGAGGTGGACATATCGAAGACGTCCAGTGCTCGGGCAGGGCGTACGCTGACCAGTTCCGACGTGGCATCGGCAGCGGCATCGTCGCGCTCATCGCGCTCGTCACGCACCGTAAGCGATGGTTCAACTCGAGGGGCGACGGACTTGTCCGACTCAGTCGGCTTGTCTGTGCGAGCGGAGGCATCAGGTGTGGCGGAAGATTCGCTGGTTTCGGCAGCGGACTTACGGTCGGCGGATTCATCGGCCATAGCAGACGGTTCGGCGGCAGGCTTATCGGCGGCGGACTGTGCAGTATCAGACTTCTCAGACTGTTTGGCGTGCTCTTCCGCGGCCTGATATGCGGCGGCGGACTGACGCAACGCCTTGGCCTTGGCCTGCTCAATCTCGGCATCGCGTAACGCGCGGCGAATCTGCCGCTGTTCCATGACCTCGGTGGCAGCATCCTCAATCTGCTCGGCAGGCTTCTCGGCAGGCGCAGTTACGGCCGCAACCGGTTCGGCCTTGTTCACACGCTTGCTGTCCTTGGACTCGGCAGACGGTTTCTTGGACCAGCCCGTACCGCTATGAGCCCGCTCGTAGCGGACCACCTTGCGCTCCCATTGCCGGGCCTGGCGTGAGGCATTGGCTCCCAGCACCAGCACCAGCAGCAACAGCACGAACGGAATAAGAGCAAGCAGCGGACTGAAATGCAGGGGGAACGATACGGCAAACACCAACACGGTTATGGCAAGCAGGCATACGGCGAGAATCTGCCGGCGGCGGATGGCCGCGCGGCGCAGTTCCCGCACATGGGCGATGTGCTCAGATGTCAGCCTCGCTGACGGTGTTGATGCTGGCATTGCTGCCCCTTTCGCCTTATGCGGCTTGATGTCTCCGAATCGTCTGCCGTTCTCTGCATCAACGATATGCAGGGAAGGCGAATAACGATCCTGCCGGTGCTCGTCCACACGTTTCATGCCGTTGGCCGTACGTACGGGCAGCCATACAACGATAATAATCGCCACAATCACCAGCACGACGACAGTGCTCAGTGACTCATAACCCATAGAGTCAAGGATAGGAGACGTGCCGACGAACTGGGGCTTTCCGTCCGGGCGTGTCGGAGCGGAATTCTTCCGGTCGACGCTTATCTGGAACCGGCGGCGGCGAGTCTGGCGGCGAACCCTTGCCCCATATCTTCAGCCAACAGCGCAAACGTTACGTGGTCGCGCCACTGGCCATTGACATACATATACCGCTCGCGCAGTCCCTCATGATGGGCTCCGACCTTACGCACCACAGCCAAAGAGCGCGCGTTATCCGGAAGAATGGCGATTTCCAGCCGATGCAACGCGGGCCCGAATGGGTCTCCGAGTGCCCAATCGGCAAGCATGGCCAGTGCCATTGGCGCGAATCCGCGGCCGGCGCACCGTTGATCGACCCAATAACCAACCACGCCGGTACGCATGGCACCATACACGATGGCTCCCAACGAAATCTGGCCGACGATACGCATCTGGTATTCGATGGCGAAGATCACGCCGACGCATGCTGCTCGTTACGGCGCTGCCGCTGCACCCATTGATTGAATGTGATGGAGCCGCCATGCATCGGGTCACCGGATTCCCAAGGTGCCAGCCAGTCGTTGTTGCGCCAGCGCACTTCGTTCCAGCCGTCCTCATCATCCATGGTCAGGGGGCGCAGGACTATCGGAAAACCGGGATGGGTGAGACGTGGCGGGCGGATCTGGTGGTCCAGCTTGAACGCCTCTTTAATCGACTGGAAAACTGACACGGCCTTTATTGTAGCCATATGAAGGTCTTGCGCCGCTACCGTGGCCACTTTCGTTTTACGATGGAAACACTAGATTGTGCGGTATGAGCGAAGTGGGCAGTGGCATGAATATCGGCAGCGACTACAGCGGCACAGAGAAAACAGAGAAGACGGATAAAGCGACGCTGCGCCACCATATACTGTCTCGGCGCAAGCGCGTTCCAGCGGAAGAACGCGGAGCGGCCGGTGAATTGCTGGTGCGACGGTTCCCAGCACACATGATTCAGGATGGTCCCACAGTGGCGGCATATGTGTCGATGGGTTCGGAAATCGAAACCCGGCCACTGTTGCGATGGCTGCGGGCTCATGGCTGCCACGTGTTGGTGCCAAGGTTGGGGTCTGGGTTGGAAATTGGCTGGAGTGTGCTGGATTCATTGGAATCATTGCGCTCGATGGATGCAGTGGGTGGCGCGAACAATGCCGGTAGCTGCAGCTCTCCCAGCACCGTCCATCACAGACCCGATGAGCCAACTGGCGCAGTTCTACCGCCCGAAGCGTTGGAGAAGGCCGATCTGGTCATCGCTCCGGCTTTGGCAGTGGACCCGCAGGGCAATCGTCTGGGGCGTGGAGCCGGCTGGTATGACCGGGCCTTGGCTCGCCGCAAGCCCGCATGTCCCCTGATTGCGGTGTGCTGGCCGTGGGAGGTGTTGGACATTGATTTGCCGGCCGAACCACATGATGTGCCGGCCGACGGAGTGCTGACGCCGGAGGGATACCGGCGGCTTAGCTCATCGGGCCTGTTGAGCTGGCCGGCCGGCCAAGATACTCGGCGCAAGCCAGACTGACCAACCAGCCACGCACACTGGCCGATGGAACCAGAGTGGCAACAGCAAGCTGGCTAGTAAGACCGTAACGCCAATGTGTCAGGGCGGCGACTAGGATATGAACGGTTGCGTGGCATGGCGTTTGGGCCATCCGCGAGAAATATGACTTTGTTGGAGGAATCCGTTGCCTACCTATCATTACCGTTGCAAGAACTGCGGCTATGACTTCACCGAACAGCAGTCGTTCAATGACGACCCGATTACCGTGTGCCCCAAGTGCTCGCAGGAGCAGGTGCGCAAGGTGTATTCCGCCGTGCCGATTGAGTTCAAGGGTCACGGCTTCTACCGCACCGACAAATCCGGCAAGTAAGGTCTGTACACCCGCTTTTCCTCTGTAAACGACGGTGTCGACGGCGGTATGCCGCGGATATTGGCACTACGGGCACTGTCTGTTGCACGGGTTTGAAGCGTTGTGGATAACTTGGCAAGCTAGAACCACATAGGTCGATTTGGCTTGCGCTTACGAAAAACTTCAGGTCACCATGGTTGCATGGTGACCTTTTCGTTTATTAAGCCGCCTGCGCGCGGCTCATTGCGGCGACGGCGCATGGCGGATGCCTTGCGCGACTCACTGCTGCGTTGTGCGTGGGACTCGCAGTGCTGTTTGGGCTTGAAGCCGTATTGGCCGTGGTGGAGACCGAGCCGATGGTGGTGGCCGCCCGCTCGATTCGACGGGGTGACATTATTCTGGCCGCCGACGTTCAGTTGGCTGATATGCCGGTATCTGCGGCAGGCCCGTCTTGGACAGGCAATATTGAGGATGTGGTGGGCAAGGTAGCGCAAATCGATATCGAAGCAGCCGATCCCATTTCCACGCATATGGCCAGAGATGCGCCCGTAGCACCGACCGGCACTACGGTGATTGAAGTCCGCTTGGCCAGTAGCGTCGACGATGTATTGGCCGGCGATCAGGTGAGACTGGTTTCCGCCGTCGGTTGCGAAGGTGCTGATTGCACGCTGGCCGAGAACGCCACGGTGATGAATGTCGGCAAACCGGATGCGACTGGCGCATTGGGAGGCAACGACCGACTGGTGTCGTTCGCAATGCCGCCGGAGCGCGGCCAAGGTTATGGAGCTGCAACAGGCCGGAGCGATTATGGCCGTTGTGCGGTAGGAAGCGGAATCGGCTTCGGCCGATACTGTGTTTCCGCAGCCTGTCGGCTGCGGAAACACAGTGTTGGGGCGCACAGAGTGCGCCCCAACTCCTACTCGCGCTCGTTAAAAACGGCCCAATGCGGCGGCAGTTCGCCGAGGATGCGTTTGTCGTCGTCGGATTGCCGTTGTTGGTCGGTCTGCATGTCTCCGGGCTCGAGTTTGACACCGTCAGCGTCAAACTGCTCAGTGCCTTCATCACCACGCGCTTGTGCTTGCGCGGTGTGCGCCGTGTAGCCGAGTATTCCGCCATGGTTATTCAACCTCGCGATAGATCTCACCGATACGGCTGACGATACGGTCGACTTCCTTATCGGGGTTCACGAAGGCGGCGACACTCCAGACGGTCATCACATTCCAGCCCAAGGAAATGAGATCCTGTGCCGACAAACGATGACGCCTACGCGTGGATTGCACGGACATAAAGTTCGCGTCATCGGTCTGCACGGCCAAGGCAAACGGCTTGTCCTTCAATCCCACCACGAGCGGAATCTTCACGCCCTTGTCGAATCCATAATCAACAGCAGCGTTCAGTCCTCGCGCGCGCAACCTGTCGGCGATATCGTCGAACAGCACGTTGCCGCCTGCCGCATCACGCAACGGAAGCACCGGACGGTCGTCAAGCTGTTCGGCCCACGTCAACATGGTCTTCAGGAACCGAGGACCGGACTGGTGCAGTCGTTCTTCATCCAAATCTTCGGAACCAAAGGCCGACACAATATCCAAGCTGTGGTCCGCCAATGCCAGGGCATCCAGCAACAGTCCGCGACCGCCTGTGCTTTCGAGCGGGCCGAACTGCTGAAGCAGACGTCCGTGCGTGGTTTTCGCATAGCACATCGACAGAATCACGTCAGTGGCACGACCTCCGGCCACGTCACGCAAGGAAACCAACCGCACATGGCGCAGGAATCGGCCCATCGCCTTGGATTTGCCTGCCAACGACTTCAATTCGGCACCCAAGCGTGTGCGGAATGCGTCGGTCAACATCACGACCACAAGTCGATAGCTGGAAGGAACCACGGCAAAACCGGCGGCACGTTGCGTAATCAGACGCACCACTTCATCAATCTCCGGCTGGCTGGATTCCACCAGACCAGAAGACATAACCGGCACACCGCTCGCTTCCACACGGTGGAATCGCACCTCACCGGCAGCCGGCTCGGTGGCCACATCATAGCGAACAGGACCATATCCCTCGGATTCAAGGAATGCGGACAGGCGCGGCGCACGGCGAGATGGGGCAGCATCCACCTCGATATGAGGCAACGTGTCGATCAGCTGCTTGACGCTTTCGCTGGTTACCGTCGCGCAGTGGGCGATCACCACCACCTGCTGCACGCGGCCGATGATGGACAGCAACTCGATAGCGGGAATGTGCGCGCACGCATCGAGAATCGCCACATCAGCCAGCACACCCGGCTCGGTGAGTGCGGCGAGCGTACCCGGCGCGGCCACCAGAATCGGCTTGGCCGCGGCCAGAATCTCCGGATGATCACGGCGAATCCTGCTCAGCGACACACTGGCGCGCCCTGCCAGCACGGTGTGCATCTGGTTGGCTTCCTGAGTGCGGGAGAACAGCATGTCGCACAGGCGGCGCATGGATTCCTGCGACACCATCGGTCCGATGGAGCGCACGTGCTCCACATCGACCTGCGCAAAGCGGTCGGATGCGGCCTGCAGCGCGGCACCATCCTGGTTGGAGATGATGGCGGACGAACGCACAATGTCCTCAAACACGGTGGTCCACCAGGCCAGCTGCACTTCGCCGCGCACCTGCTCCACGCTCACTCGGCGAGCGTTGAGATCGGCGACCAGTTCGTTCAGTCCGGCAGAGGCGAATTCCTGCTCCAGCAGGCAACGCTCCGGCAAGGTGTCCAGTGCCTTGCGATCATCCAGCAGTGCTTTCAGGCGTGCTTCCACCTTCTCGAAATCGGCGGTTTCCAGATTGCCACCAGCGGGTGTGGTGGAAAGCACGGTATCCAGCGCGGTCATATTGCTGACCAGCGCCTCTTGGGTGGAGATGATCTCGTCGAGCTTGCTGGGCAGCACCGGCCAACCGCCGTGAGGCACGAACTGATGCCACTGCTCCCCTTGCTTGGCGACTACCTTCAACGCTTCGTGCAAGTCCTCGACCTGCGCGCCGACGCGCAGCAGATCCTTGGCTTCCTTGATGTGGCGGCGGCGCTCCCAGAATCCCATCGACGTGCCTCGGCCTTGCGCTGGCTCTTCGGCTTGGTGGCTCGATCATGGAGCTGATGTCTCGCTCGAAAATCTCCGGCTGGAACACGTCAAGCACTCGTCGCAGATTCTTCAAAACCGTAACCTGACGCTCCCACTCGCGGGTGGTGGGAGGAACCGGGAATCCGCAGGTCTGCACGGTGCGTGCCACCTGCTCACGGGTGGCGGGCAGGAAGCGACGCAGCAAATCGTCCACGCGCTGGTAGGCGGTTACTGCCTGTTCTTCAGTGGTGATGGACGCCTTGTACCATGCGGTGTCTTCCGGGCCGATGGTGTATTCGCCGAGCTCGCCGGCGCGTTCCATCTTGCCGATCCATGTGTCAATATCGTTGGCGATGCTCAGGGCACTTGACTCGTCAAGTCGAACGTGGGTGGCAGGGTGCGTCGGGAGCACGGAGATACGGGCCAGATTCTGAATGGTCTCGTATGCGGACACATTCCACTTATCATTGCCCCCGTGCAGGTCGCCCAAGTAGCGGGTCAAGCGCGAACGCACGCCCACGAGTTCGTCGGCCAACTGGTCGAATCGCTGGGTGGCGACTCCCGGTTGGAATCCGACTGCGGCAATCAGCTGCTTATCAAGCGCGGCGTTGGCGTGTTCATCGGATACATCCAGTACCTGCGCCTTCATCTCATTGGCGGAAGCCGTCTGGATGAACAGACGCTTCTGCTCGGCCACGCCGGGCACGTACAGCACGGAACGACCATTCATCAGGCAGCGCGATGCGATGGCCACAGACTGCTCCGCGGTGCTTCGGGAAGGTGCCGTCGACCACGATGCTATGGCCATTCGCAGCAAGTGACGCGGCATATCGCACCGTATTGTCCACATCGCCGACTTCGTACTCGGCATGCGGGTCTACGTCGAAAGGACTGTATTGCGGAATATTGGCATCTTTGAGCGCGGTGCGGGCGGATTCGTCGCCGGCAAGCGCGTCCAACAGCACATTGCCGGTGGGGCCGTTCTCCAGCTGGTCGATGAACTGTCGCTTTCGCTGATCATCTGCGACGAGGGGTCCATGAAGCATCCGAGCACAATCTGGCGCTCGATGGCGAAGTCGGAGATACGCTCCGACGCTTCGGACGAAATACGGGCGAACATCGCGGAAGTTTCGGGAGTGCCACTGTCATAGCTGGCACCGTCAAACAGGGAATCCTCATCCAGGAACACCCCCTGCTCACGCAATGTATTGACGAACGCGACGTTCAGGGCCACGCGACCGGTGAATCGAATGGTGGTCGACAAGCATCATCCTCGATCCGTGACGCTCACCGGGTACAACAGCACCGGCAGCGCGTTGCCTTCCACGTGG
>ENA-OQHY01001352-OQHY01001352.1-human-gut-metagenome-genome-assembly--contig:-NODE-1352-length-10590-cov-1.869636_pt1 | contig 10590 bp, 11 predicted proteins | sample MGYA00242570_ERZ504733 | MGnify/ENA primary metagenome ERZ504733 (study PRJEB26092, sample SAMD00036219) | human gut metagenome | host: Homo sapiens | study: EMG produced TPA metagenomics assembly of...
GTGATATACTTTAACAAAGGCGGTTATGAAGGTTATCAATCCGTGCAACTCAGGGGCCGAAGGATGCATATGACGCAGGTTAAGGAATATGCGGACAGTTGATTTAATTGTATGCAGCGGAGGCGATGGTACGCTGGATGAAGTTGTCACAGGTATTGTTGAGATGGACAGCAAGACACCGCTTGGTTATATTCCGGCAGGAAGTACCAATGATTTTGCCAATAGTCTTTTTATGCCGAAGAGCATGACAGCAGCAGCATCCATGATCATGGAGGAGCAGATCTATCACTGCGATATCGGTAAATTCAACAGCCAGACGTTTGCCTATGTGGCTGCATTTGGTCTGTTTACCAATGTTTCCTATGAGACAGATCAGGATCTGAAGAATATCCTGGGACATGTTGCCTATGTACTGGAAGGAATGAAGCAGCTTTTTGAGGTGAAATCCTATCATCTGAAAGTAACTTCCGATGAGCTGACTGTGGAGAATGATTTTATCTACGGTATGATCAGCAATTCAAGATCTGTAGGTGGTTTTAAGAACCTCACTGGAAAAATGTGGACATGAAATACGGACTGTTTGAAGTTACCCTGATCACTAATCCGAAGAATCCGCTGGAACTTCAGGAGATTATGACTGCCCTTCTCACTGCAGAGGATAATACAGATCTGATCTATTCTTTCAAATCTGCTCATGTTGTGATTGAGTCAGAAGAAGCTGTTCCGTGGACACTGGACGGAGAATTTGGAGGAGACCAGACCCGTGTGGAGATCAATAATCTCCATGAGGCCATGAATCTTTATCTTACCAGTACCAAAAAGCAGAAGAAAGGGCGCATCAATCAGCGCCTGCAGGAAATCAGGGAGATCACCCAGAACAGCGAAGAATGATCCGGATTGCCGGATGAGGTGGTCGCACAGAAGTGAAAACGTCTTTCCTCAAAAAAGAAAGGCTGGATATACAGGAACGAAAAGGAGGAAGAAATGGAAGATTATACTAACGTAAAAGAAATCTTTGGCTGTGATGTATTCAATGATTCTGTTATGCAGGATCGTCTGCCGAAGAAAGTATACCGCGAACTGAAGAAGACAATTGAAGATGGAAAGGAACTTTCCATGGAGATTGCGGATGTGGTCGCACATGAAATGAAGGAATGGGCTATTGAGAAAGGTGCTACACATTACTGCCACTGGTTTCAGCCGCTGACAGGCGTTACTGCTGAGAAGCATGACGCATTTGTCACAGCTCCAAAAGAAGATGGCAAGGTTCTTCTGAGCTTTTCCGGCAAGGAACTGATCAAAGGTGAGCCGGATGCGTCTTCCTTCCCGTCAGGTGGACTTCGAGCTACTTTTGAGGCCAGAGGATATACAACATGGGATTGTACATCACCGGCTTTTGTACGCCATGATGCAGCAGGCGGAATCTTATGTATCCCGACTGCATTCTGCTCCTACACAGGAGAGGCACTTGACCAGAAAACACCGCTTCTTCGTTCCATGGAGGCAGTCAATACACAGGCACTTCGTCTTATCCGTCTTTTCGGAAATACAACCTCCAAGAAAGTAACACCTTCTGTTGGAGCCGAGCAGGAATATTTTCTGGTTGACAAGCAGAAATGGCTTCAGAGAAAAGACCTGATCTATACGGGAAGAACACTTTTCGGTGCAATGCCTCCTAAGGGACAGGAGATGGATGATCATTATTTCGGAACCATCCGTCAGAGAATTTCCGCATACATGAAAGAAGTCAATGAAGAGTGCTGGAAACTGGGCGTAACAGCCAAGACACAGCACAATGAGGTTGCACCTGCGCAGCATGAGCTGGCTCCGATCTACGCGCCGGTAAACATTGCCGCAGACCATAACCAGATCATGATGCGTATCCTCAAGAAAGTTGCCAGCCGTCACGGTATGCGCTGCCTGCTTCATGAGAAACCATTTGCCGGAGTGAACGGTTCCGGTAAACATAACAACTGGTCCCTGACCTCAAAACTTTGAGCAATATCATTTTCATGATAATCTCTAAGCTGTTCCCTCATTTCTTCTATGGAAGGGGATACTTTAATAATTTCAGCGATTTCTTTCGCAAAAATCGGTTCTTTTAATACTTCTTTTCTCATAATAAGCCTCCTCTCACCCTAAAAAAGGGCATAAAAAATCCATCGTAACAACTTCTGTTACACAATCCTAAGATTTATAAGTTGTGAATTCGTTCCTAACGATGGATTAAGACTTATTATTTATATTCAATGGGATAAAATGGCGTACTTATAGACACTTGAAATAAAATCCAAGTCTATATCCATCATTATATGTACTTCGACTTCGACTCTCACAACTGTCCATACGACTATCCGCCTCCTTTTAATTAAGCTCAAATAAACTTTTTTGCGTAGTGATTATAACACCCTTATCTGCTTGGTTCAAGCCCCATTTTGAAACTTTACAAAGATTTAAACTAATTTCATATTTCATATACAGCAACAACTTCTGTCTTTTATAATCTTTTATCCGCTGTACTAATAATTTCTTCTGTCTTTTCCTATTTTTTGATAATACGCTTTTTTAGCAAAATACATTCTCTGATCCGCCAGAATAATCTGCTCATCAATAGAACAGACTTCTTCTGACAATGCCGCTCCATAGGATATATTAAGTTCTGCAACCTGTTTGCCATGCCACTTTGCAGCTGCCTTTTCAAAATTTTCATTCAAAACAGATAATTTCTCAACTGGCTCTTCTAATATTACTACAAACTCATCTCCACCTGTCCGATAGCATTTTCCATAGCTTCCATACACACTCCGAATTGTAGATGCTGCTCCTCTTAACAGCTCATCCCCTGATGCGTGCCCAAGCTTATCATTGACTTCTTTTAATCCATTTACATCAAATATCGCAACAACAATCATTTTTTCACTCGGCACGTCTTTTCTGATTCTGTCCAGACCTTCCTCATAAGCCGACGATTATAAAGCCCTGTCAGTTCATCTGTGTAAGCAGAATTAAACAAACCTCTGTCCCGCTTTGCAATAACATGAAGACTGATTCCAAGCAGCAATAAGCAAAGCAAAAATACCACTACATTTGCCGAAATCAAAACGTAATTATTGATATAAGCATAAGTATCTAAATTGTGAATAACCATATACCAGTCAAATTTTTTCATATATTTCGTAATGGTATAATTTTTACTTTCCGGTTCTTTCTCATACGCATAACCATCATGTCGTCTTCTTTGATTATCTTCTCTGGAAGTTTCTGTAAAAATGAAGCATATTTCTTTGCATCTCCGCTTCCTACCTGAATGTTTCCCTGCGCATCTGTAAATAAAATATCGATACCATACTGCTTTTCATACTTTGCAATCTGCTTCTGAATTTCCTCCAATTCCATGCTGACACCACAGACTCCCAGAAGATTTCCCTCTTTATCTTCAATCCTCACATCAATATAAATCAGCCACAGGTCCGGATATTCTTCATCTCCCCCTAACATTACCGTGTATTTTTTACCAGAATCTACAAATTTCTGATACCACACATCATCCTCATCGTTTTCCACATCCATAATCTTATAAAAACCATCATAAGTATAATAAGCTTTCGTTTTTTCAGACGCTACAAATACAGTTCTATAAGAGAAATTTTTCATATATGAAGTCGTATACTCATCCATTTCTCTGCTTATTTCCTCAGCATCCATCTTTTCTTCGTTTTCCAACAATTCAATCAAAAAATGATCCGAAGCCAGTGTATTCGCCACAATAACCGGCTCTAACAGCCGACTGTTGATATCATTATAAATTCCCGCCGCAATGATTTCACCATTCTTCAATGCATGTTTTTGCAATACCTGATACAAAGATACCGTCGAAATAACGGTACTGCTAACAAAACATAAAACAATAACCATAAGCATCAGGAGAAAAAACCTGTTCTTTTTCATAAAATTCTTCCTCATATTCTTCCCGCTAAAACATTACAAATATTATTTTTATTCGTTTTAGTGAGTATAGTATAATTATTTTAGCACACTAAAGAGCCTTTGTCGAATAAAAATATAACGTAAAATTATTCAATTATTTGCATTTTTATATATTTTTGTATAAACTTTCACAAAAAATGATTGCATAAACTGCTTCAACTATGCTATAATAACACAACATTTAAGAACTATTTTACCAAACAGCGGAGTAATTTTACTTGTCCGCTTAACTAATAAAAACAGAAAAATAAGGGTGTGCCTGAATTTCAGAAGACTGCCAAAAAAGACGCATGAAAGTGCGTTTCTTTTGGCAGTCTTTTTTATTTTAGCAAATTTTATTTAATTCAGGCAGAAAGGAGTTTTTCATGCTTGTAATGATTGATAATTATGATTCTTTTGTTTATAATCTTGCAGCCTACTTTGAGGAATTAAATCAGGATATCAAAGTCATCCGAAATGACAAACTGACGATTGAAGAATTAGAATCCATCGAAAATCTGGACGGCGTCATTATCTCGCCGGGACCAGGTCGTCCACAGGATGGCGGAGTCTCTTTAGATATCGTCCGCCATTTTGCCGGAAAACTTCCAATCCTGGGTGTATGCTTTGGACATCAGATTATCGGACATGCCTTTGGCGCAGTCGTAAAAAGAGGAACCGTTCCAATGCACGGAAAAGTAACACCGATTCATACCACCCAAAGCAGAATGTTTTCCAACCTTCCGGAAACTTATGAGGTAACACGCTATCATTCTTTGGTGGTAGATGAGAGTTCTCTTCCTGATGAACTTCAAATTGATGCAAAAACCGAGGATGGTGCAATTATGGCACTTTCTCATAAGACCTATCCGGTTTATGGAATCCAGTTCCATCCGGAAGCCGTTTTAACCAAATACGGACATGAACTTTTAAACAATTTTATTACAATCTGTAAGAAATGGAGGACTCACGATTGGCAGTCAGATTTTGCAAACTAAAACAATACTGCCCGACGGCAGATTTATTTTCCCTTTATCATACCAGAGAAACCGCTTTTTAGATTCTTCTCTTACCAATAAATATGGAAATTATTCGATTATCGGACTTTATTCATACTTAAAAGCGGAAGAAACCGATGGCATCTTAAAAGTAAACGGAACAATTCAAAAAGAAGTTTGTTAGATTTCTTAAATCAATATTTAAAAAAAACACAAAGAAAGAAAACCCAACCAATTTACCGATGCTTGGCGGAGCTATTGGCTATCTCTCTTATGATTACGGCAGGAGTTTTGAACAGATTCCAAGCGGCATAAAAAGAGATTTCAATGCCGGATGCCATGTTTGAGTTTTTTGATTTATATCTCATCGAAGATTTAAAGAAAAAAGAACTGTATCTTTCTACAAGTGAGCACTTTCATACACTTGAGGAATACAGGAGCGAAATCATGCAGGATATTTTAACACTTGCCTCTAAAAACGTCACTGTAGACTCTCGTCTTTGCGACGTTAGAATCAAATCCGATTTTGTAAAACAGGATTATCTTAATGCCATTGATTCCATGATTGATTATATTAAGGCAGGTGATATCTATATTGCAAATATGACCCGGCAGATTTCTGTCGAGAGTTCCCGTACCCCTTATGAGGTTTTTCGCTATTTAAGGGAGCACAATCCTTCTCCATTTGGAAGTTATTTTAACCAGCCGGAGTTTCAGATTGTCAGTGCTTCTCCGGAACGCTTCTTGGAAGTTCACGACCATAAGGTGGAAACCCGTCCAATTAAAGGAACGAGAAAACGCGGAATCACTCCTGAAGAAGATTTGATGTTAAAAGAAGAACTGGCACAATCTGAAAAAGATAAAAGCGAGCTTTTAATGATTGTAGATTTGGAAAGAAATGATTTAAACCGTGTCTGCAGACCCGGAAGTGTAAAGGTGACTGAATTATTTGAAGTCGAAACTTATGCAACGGTCTTTCATCTGGTTTCTACAATTGTCGGAGAACTCGAAACAGATAAAACCGTACCGGATTTAATTGCCTCTACTTTTCCCGGCGCTCGATTACCGGTGCTCCGAAAATCCGCGCCATGGAAATCATTGATGAATTAGAGCACAGCCAACGCGGACTCTACACCGGCTCTATCGGATATCTTTCTTTAAATGGAGACTGTGATTTAAATATTGTCATCCGTACTGCTGTGCATCAAAATGGCATTTATCATCTTGGAGTTGGCGGTGGAATTACCGCTGAATCCGAATTGGAATTTGAATATGACGAAACCTGGCAGAAAGCCAAAGCCGTTGTCGCAGCCATCGCAGGAGGTGACGTGCATGAGTAATCTTACTCTTACATCATTAACTCCAGATGATGGTTACTGGTTTGGGCTTGGAGTATTTGAAACAATATGGGTGAAACAAAACACTGCCGTATTTTTAGACGAACACTTAAACCGTTTAAAAAATCCGCTCTTTTCTTGGATTTCTGCCGGATAAAACATCTGCCAGTCAATGGATTTCGATTCGGAAACAGGAAATTCTGGACTATTTAAAAGAAAATCCGACGGAAAACGGTGTGTTAAAATTAACACTTTCAGATAAAAATCTTTCTCTGACTTCAAGAAAAATACTTATACCAAAGAACAGTATGAAAAGGCTTTGCTTTAGACTACAGCAAGATTTTAAGAAACGAGACTTCTCCGTTTACTTATATGAAGACCTTAAACTATGCCGACAACATTTTAGAAAAACGTCTGGCAAAACAGCGAGGATACGATGAACCCATTTTCTTAAATACCAAAGGCGAACTGTCAGAGGGTGCAACAACCAATCTGTTTTTTGTATCAGGTAAAAAACTTTTTACCCCTGCGCTTTCCTGTGGTCTGCTTGACGGTATTTTAAGACAGTATCTATTAAAAAACTATCAAGTTGAAGAATGTATCATCAAACCGGAACAGGTTTCTGACTTTGACGAAATGTTTGTCACCAATTCCCTGCTTGGAATTATGCCAATCTGCCGCCTTGGCGAACACAAGTTTACCCGACGTACGATTACAAATCAGTTAATGCAGACTTACTCTGAAATTTAAAAAAGACGTCGCACTTGACAGGCTATCTTTCCAAATCAAAAATCAAGACAAAACAAGAGCAGACGAGATTTTTCCTCTTCTGCTCTTGTTTCATCTTATGGTCTTTTCATCACCACATGATTCTTTTCTTTTTTCCCTGTTCCATTAACTGATAGGCTTCTTTAAATGCCTCTTCAAGCGGAAGGACTCCATGCACTCCACCAATTGTAACTGAAAATCGAATGTGTGGATATTCTTCTAATACCATGTTATTAGTTGCTTCTGCAATACGCTTTAACTTCATTTCAAACATCTGGCTTGAAATGTTTTCCATAAGAAGCAGAAATTTATCACCTTCATAGCGAATCAACACATCGGAACAACGGATACAGTTTCTATCATTTTCGCGATATGATAAATTACAATATTACCTGCTGCATGCCCATATTTCTCATTGATAATTCCAAAATTATCTCCATCAATTAATGCCAGTGCATTCATCTGAGTCATATTTTTAGCATATTCATCATAATATCTGCGGTTATACACTCCGGTTAAAACATCTCTATAAAATTTCTGATTATAGTTTTTAATTCCCTCAATAAAATCATTGCGTCCAAGCGGGTCTGAAATCATTTCATCCCGCATTTTATAAATCATCTCAAGCACGTAAGGATGGCCTTCTATTTCGATGTATTTCGCAATCGTCTCATAAATGTTTTCGCCGATAAATTCAATTTTGCTGCACTGATCTTTTTTAACAGTTGCCTTTCTTGATACACAATTTTTGCAGGTTTCTTTTTTCCCAAATATATTATAACATTTATCGGATTTATAAACCGATTTCTTTTCTCTTACCGGAATAACTTCGTACGATTCCACATCAATCAGACGTACACTATCAAATACTTTTTCTAACTGCTGAACCATTTCTTTTAATTCTGCTTTTGTTCCTTTTGTGACATCTTTATTGTTGTCAAAATAAATCGTATCTTTCTCATGAATATCTATAATTCTTCCAAGTACACCGATATATTTGGGTTCTTCTTCTCTTGACCACAAAGACTTTGCGATTACCTGACACCATCTCTGTCCTTCTGGATAATTTGCAAGGAATTTCATCCGAATCTCAGAATTTACCGGTGTTGTCTGATGCAGAGCCTTCGTTAAAGTCTTGATATTCTCACTGCCTAAAAATGTTTCTTCCCCTTGCTCCGGTTTAATAATCACTTCGCGCAGTCCCAACAGCTTTGCTCCATATTCAGAAAGTGTAACCGCTTCAATAGTAGAATCATATTCAAACTGAATTTCTTCCAGTCCCGCTGTAAAAAATTTGTGCTTTTCCTGCTCTTTTTCCAAACGCCAGGAGCTGTAACTTGCCTTTTCTACAATTCTGCTGTCCAAAAGTTCTTCGGTTACTTTTGTTACCAGAGAAGGATTGACATCCATCTGCGCGTCCATATCCAGACTGACCTCAATAATATCCTCAATGTCTTTTAAGCATTCCAATAACAATGGATTAAATGCACCACACTGTCCATCTAAAATCATTTCCATCGCTTTTTCTTTTGAAAATGCTTTCTTATAGCATCGTTCACTTGTCAATGCATCATAAACATCCGCCAGTGCCACTACCTGTGCAGAAATCGGAATTTCTTCTCCCTTTAATCCATCCGGATAGCCTTTTCCATCATAACGTTCATGATGCCATCTGCAGATTTCATAAGCCACACTGACCAGTGTTTTCTTTTGATACGTTGGAAGTTCTTTTAAAATGGAAGCCCCTAACATGGAATGAGTTTTCATGATTTCAAATTCTTCTTTTGTCAGCTTTCCAGGCTTATTTAAAATCTTCTCATCTATCATAATTTTTCCGATATCATGAAGCGCAGAAGCGGTACTGATAATCAAGACATCTTCATCTGTAAGATTATAAGAATTCGTTTTCTTCATCAGACACTGAAGCAATAAACGAGTCATGGTCTGTACGTGATGTACATGAGGTCCGCTTTCACCATTTCGAAACTCTACGATATGCCCCAGTATATTAATCATCATACTGTTATTTTTTTCTTTTTCATAAATCTGCTCTTCTACCATATTTAACAGACGTCTCTGTTTTTCATAAAGCATTAAAGTATTGGTAATTCGGCGATGAATAATATAACTCTCATAAGGTCGTTTAATATAATCTGTTGCACCAAGTTCATACGCTTTTTCCATATAGGAGGTATCATTTTCTGCGGAAATCATAATAACCGGTATGGTATCAATCCAATGCTTCTGATTCATCACTTTGAGTACTTCAAATCCATCCATACCCGGCATTACAATATCAAGTAAAACCAAATCAATACTGGTTTCATATTTTTGAATGACAGAAAGTGCTTCCACTCCATCTGATGCTTCAAGAATCTCATAATTCTCACCCAGCATTGCAGCTAACATCACACGATTCAGTTCTGAATCATCTACAATTAAAATTGTTGTTGTTTTTCGTTTTTCTACTCTATCCATTTACTATTCCTTCACGAATCTTTCTCTGTTTTCATATTCAATCTGACAACCACAAGACTTGGCGCATGAGTTTTATCGCCTGAAATGAATTCCCTTTTTATATTTTTTGCAATTTTTGTCTCGCAATTATTCATTTTCGCAAGAAACTCTTTTTTTCTTTACTTTTATAACAAAAACAGCAGAATCGCTTCTGCACTGCCTATGTCCTCTAGTATGATATTATTCTATAGTAGATTTTGCCAGAAATCAACCTCTTTTTTTGCATGTTTTGACAAAAGGCTTTAAAAAAAAGGCAGTTTCCTGCCTTTTTTCGTATTACCTTTGTTTTACTTTTTCGGTTCTTTTGCTGTAATATAATATGGAAGTGCAACAAAGATTGCTCCGCCTATCATATTTCCAAGCGTAACCAGTCCTACATTGTAGATATATCCTCCAATGCTGACGGATGCATCACCCGCATTCATCAAACCAACTGCCAGTACACTCATGTTTGCAATACTATGTTCGAATCCACAAATCATAAATACGAAGATACACCAGAAAATCATAATCAATTTTGCTGCTTCGGATTTTAATTTAAATCCACACCAAACTGCAAGACAGACCAGAATATTACAGAAGATTCCTCTGAAAATCAACTCCTGTGGAGCCAAATGCATCTTTGTTTCTGCAATCTTTGCATAGTACGCACCAACATCACCACTCGGTACTCCTGAAATTTGAAATCCTACTGCGGAAATTAAAGAACCAAGTAAGTTTCCAATATAACAGACAATCCATAATTTAACGGTTTCTCCCCATGAAACAGAACCGCCAAGTGAAGAGCCTGCCATAACCAGATTATTTCCGGTAAACAGTTCCGCTCCTGCCATAACAATAAGGCTTAAGGCTGCTGCAAAGGAGAACGACTGCGCACCTCTTACCATTGCAGGAGCACCATTAATTGTCAGATTTGCGCCCCAGGTAAAGGTGATAAATCCACCGAATGCAATAAATAAACCTGCCATTAAAGCGGAAACAAAATATCCCAACTTTATTTTTCT
>ENA-OQHY01001353-OQHY01001353.1-human-gut-metagenome-genome-assembly--contig:-NODE-1353-length-10585-cov-3.089214_pt1 | contig 10585 bp, 15 predicted proteins | sample MGYA00242570_ERZ504733 | MGnify/ENA primary metagenome ERZ504733 (study PRJEB26092, sample SAMD00036219) | human gut metagenome | host: Homo sapiens | study: EMG produced TPA metagenomics assembly of...
CATCATGGGACTGACCCCGGAGGGGATGCAGCCCTTTTACCGGGGCGCTGACTGCGTGGTGTGCAACGGCGAGTTGTACGGCTTCCGGTTCGAAAAAGAGATCTTAAAGCGCCGTGGCTACAAGTTCTGCTCTGACTGCGACTGCGAGATTTTGCTGCCGCTGTACTACGAGTACGGGCTGGATATGTTCCGCCACATGGACGCGGAGTTCGCGCTGATCCTGTACGATTCCCGCAAGGATCGTCTCATCGCCGCCCGCGACCCCATCGGCATCCGGCCGCTGTTCTACGGCTACTCCAAGTCCAGCCACAAGATCGCCTTCTCCTCCGAGATGCGCAACCTCATCGGCTGGTGCGATGATATCCGTCCCTTCCCCATCGGCAGCTACTACTGCGATGGCCGCTTTGTGCGCTACGAGGACATTGCCGATGTGCCCGCCCCCATGCAGGACGATATGCCCACCATCCTGAAGAACATCCGCGAGAAGCTGATCGCCGGTGTGGAAAAGCGGCTGGACGCCGATGCGCCCGTGGGCTTCCTGCTTTCCGGCGGGCTCGACTCCTCCTTGGTGTGCTCCATTGCCGCCAAGAAGCTGGGCAAACCCATCCGCACCTTTGCCATCGGCATGGACACCGATGCCATCGACCTGAAATACGCCCGGCAGACTGCGGACTATCTTGGCAGCGAGCACCACGAGATCATCATCAACCGTGAGATGGTGCTCAGCAGCTTGGAGGAGGTCATCCGGCTGCTGGGCACATGGGATATCACCACCATCCGCGCCAGCATGGGCATGTACCTGCTGTGCAAGGCCATTCACGAGCAGACTGATGTTCGTGTGCTGCTGACCGGCGAGATCTCGGACGAGCTGTTCGGCTACAAATACACCGACTACGCCCCCACCGCCGACGCCTTCCAGCAGGAGAGCCAGAAGCGCATCCGGGAGCTATACATGTATGATGTGCTGCGGGCAGACCGCTGCATCTCCTCCAACAGCATCGAAGCCCGCGTGCCCTTTGGCGATTTGGATTTTGTGCGCTACGTCCATGGCCATCGAACCCGGAAAAGAGCTGAACCGCTACGGCAAGGGCAAGTACTTGCTGCGCAAGGCCTTTGAGGGCGACTGGCTGCCGCCGGAGATCCTGTGGCGCGAAAAGGCCGCCTTCTCGGACGCCGTAGGCCACAGCATGGTGGACGACATCAAGGAGTACGCCGAGAGCCTGTACACCGACGAAGAGTTCCAGATGCGCCGGGCAAACTACTCGGCACACTGCATGCCCTTTACCAAGGAGAGCCTGTTCTACCGCGAAATTTTTGAGAAGTACTACCACGACCAGAGCCGCACCATCGTAGGCTTCTGGATGCCCAACAAAGCATGGCCGGGCTGCAATGTCAACGACCCCTCTGCCCGCGTGCTGGCAAACTATGGTGCTTCCGGCGTATAACGTCAGAGCATTTTTCAGCAGAAAACTTTTTATGATTTCGGAACACCGGAGCATCTGCGGACGCTCCGGTGTTCCATTTTTACGCAAAAAAGCCCCCGCCGGCAGAGGGAAAAAAGTGTCGGCGGGGGCTCAGGAAAATGTCAAATCAGGGGTTCAGGCTCAGTCGTCTGCGGCCTCGTCCAGATTGCCCAGCTTCTTGGCCTGCTCCACAACGGCAGGCACCAGCATCTCGGGCAGGGTCTCATAGCGGGCAAACTCGGTGGTGAACCAGCCGCGGCCCTGCGTGGTCTGCCGGATAAAGGTGGTAAAGTTTGCAAGCTCTGCCAGCGGCACCTCGGCGATGATGGTCTGCAAGCCGTCCTCGTCCGGCTCCATGCCCAGCACACGGCCACGGCGCTTGGTCACATCACCCATGATGTCGCCGGTGTTGTCGTTGGGCACATGGGCCTTCAGGGTGTGGATAGGCTCCAGAATGACGGGGCCGCCTCCGGCATAGCGGCTTTATAGGCCAACTTTGCAGCCATGATAAAGGCCATTTCAGAGCTGTCCACCGGGTGGTAGCTGCCGTCCAGCAGGGTGGCCTTCAGGCCGACCACGGGGTAACCGGCCAGCACGCCCTTTTCGGCAGCCAGACGCACGCCCTTTTCTACGGCGGGGAAGAAGTTCTTGGGCACGCTGCCGCCGAACACCTTTTCCTCGAACACCACCTGCTCGCTGTCGCAGGGCTCAAAGTTGATGATAACGTCACCGAACTGGCCATGACCGCCGGTCTGCTTCTTATGGCGTCCCTGCTTCTGGCAGGCCTTGCGGATGGACTCACGGTAGGCAATGCGGGGAGCTTCCAGACCGATCTCCACGCCAAACTTGTTCTTCAGCTTGGCCTTGACCACGTCCAGATGCTGCTCGCCCAAGCCGCCGATGACCTGCTGATGGGTCTCGGCGTTGTTGATGTAGCACAGAGTGGGATCTTCTTCCATCAGGCGTGCCAGTGCGCTGGAGATCTTGCCCTCGTCGCCCTTCTTGGCCACGGTAACAGCCATAAACAGGCTGGCTTGGGGAACACAGGTGCGGGCAGCTTGACCACGCGGTCTGCATCGCACAGAGTATCGCCGGTCTTTGCGCTCACCAGCTTTGCCACTGCGCCGATATCGCCGGCACCGATGCCGTCGTTCTCCATCTGCTTCTTGCCAAGGACAGTCAGGGGTTTAGTGATCTTTTCCACCTCGCCGGTGCGGGCGTTGGTCAGCGGCTCGCCTGCGGTCACCTTGCCGCTGATAACACGCAGATAGCTCAGCTTGCCCACGAACGGGTCGGCCACGGTCTTAAAGACGTAGGCGGCAGTGGGCTCGTCCTCGGTGCAGTGCAGCTCCACCGGCTCGCCGTTGGCATCCTCGGCCAGCGTGCTGGCTCGTGCTCCGGGCTGGGCAGCAGCTTGTGCATATTGAACAGCAGCATATCCAGTGCCTGCATGTTCACGGCGCTGCCGCAGAACACGGGGGTGATCAGGCCGTCCTTAACGCCCTTGCGCATACCCTCCACGATCTCCTCGGTGGTAAAGGGTTCGCCGCCGAAGAACTTTTCCATCAGTTCATCGTCGGTTTCCGCAATGGCCTCGCTCATGGCCTCGATCAGGCCCTGGAAACGGTGGCCGATGTCCGGCAGATCTACCTGGATCTGCTTGCCGCCCTCGTACTTGAAGGCCTTCTGGCTGAACAGGTTGATGTACACAGGGGTGCCGTCATCCAGCTTTGCAGGCACGACACAGGGGCAGACGGTGGAGCCGAAGCGGATCTTCATATCCTCAAGGATCTTGAAGTAGTTGGCGTTTTCCAGATCGCACTTGGACACGAACACCATGGTGGCCTTGCCGTTCTTACGCGCCAGCTGGAACGCCTTCTCTGCGCCTACGGTAACGCCGCTGCGGCCGGACACGCACACCAGCACGCTCTCGGCGGCGCGGATGCCCTCGTACTCGCCTGCTTCAAAGTCGAACAGACCCGGTGCATCGATCAGGTTGTACTTGATGCCCTCGTACTCCACCGGCACAACGGACGCCGACAGGCTGGCCTTGCGCTTTGCTTCCTCGGGATCAAAGTCCGAAATCGTGGTACCGTCCTCAACCCGGCCCATACGCTCGGCAGCGCCCGAAAAATAGACCAGTGCTTCGGTCAGCGTGGTCTTGCCGCTGCCGGCATGGCCGGCAATCAGAATATTGCGGATGTTGTTGCTTGCGTATTTCATATCGGTTTTTCCCTCATTTCCGCCGCACGGAGCGTTCTCTCCGTTTTTGTGGCATATTTTACAAAGATAATACCACATCCGAAATGATTTTTAAATATATCGTTTCAAATTTTAGCAAAAGCGCCTGCCAAACTTCCGGGCACTGTTTTGTGCAAGTTGACATTGCGGTGCAGAAACCGTTTGCAAAAAAGGCAAAACTCCCGGCAGCGCGTACAGGCGCGAAACCGGGAGTTTTCGTTGCAAATATGCGGTTTTTGTGGTATGCTGTAAGTGCCGCTTCGGCGGTAAGGGCGTTGATTGCATAATCGGTGGTCTAGCTCCTTCCGGCTGCGCGCCAGAGGGGGACGAAAAACTTTTTGCTTCCCCTGACGCGAAAGCGGAAAGGGGATGCTCATGACGTTCGAACAGGTCGTGCTGTTGCTCACGCTGCTTGGCGGAGCAATCTACATTACCTTCGAGATCACATGGACGATTTCCAACGGCAAAAAGAAATGACCGCTCATGCCCTCAGAAAGCAAGCGGTCATTCTTTACGACTGATTAGCCGGATGAGGAGCTGACCATTGCAGTCAGCGCTCTTTCTATTCGTAGTATAGTCTATTTTTCCGGGTTTGTCAAGCCGCAGACCCGCCGGAAGAGGCAGGAGGTTTACGCGATGAAGCGCGAGGATTATATCAACTGGGACGAATATTTTATGGGCATTGCGCTGCTTACCGCCATGCGCTCCAAGGATCCCAACAGTCAGGTGGGTGCGTGCATCGTAAGCCCGGAAAATAAGATTCTTTCCTTAGGCTACAACGGGATGCCCATGGGCTGCAGCGATGACGAGATGCCTTGGGAGCGGGAGGGTGCCCCCTGCAGACCAAGTATATGTATGTCTGCCACGCCGAGCTGAACGCCATCCTCAACAGCGCCCACAACAACCTGAAGGTGCCCGGTTTATGTGACCCTGTTTCCCTGCAACGAGTGTACCAAAGCCATCATCCAGTCCGGCATTGCGAGGTGGTGTACTACGGCGACAAGTACCACGACAGTGATTCCAGCATTGCGGCGCGGTTCATGTTCGAACACGCCGGTGTCCGGCTGACCCCCTATAAGCCCACCGGACGCCGGGTAGAGCTGGAGCTGTAAGCTTCCTCTTGACCTTCCCGATGCAACGTATTATAATAGAATCAAAGCTTGAATAAATATTCAAGAATGTTTGCATAGAGAGGGAAATATACAATGGAACTGAAAAATCGCAGCTTTTTGAAGCTATTGGACTACACCCCTGCCGAGATCGGGCAGCTGCTGGAGCTGGCCGCTGACCTGAAAGCCAAAAAGAAGGCCGGTATCCGTCACGACCAGCTGCGGGGCAAAAATATTGCTCTGATCTTTGAAAAGACCTCCACCCGCACCCGCTGCAGCTTTGAGGTGGCCGCCCACGATCTGGGCATGGAAGTGACCTATCTGGACCCCTCCGGCAGCCAGATCGGCAAAAAGGAGTCCATCGCCGACACCGCCCGGGTGCTGGGCCGGATGTTTGACGGCATCGAGTACCGTGGCTACGGCCAGCAGATCGTGGAGGATCTGGCAAACTACGCCGGTGTTCCGGTGTGGAACGGCCTGACCAACGAGTTCCACCCCACTCAGATCCTGGCCGATTTCCTTACCATTCAGGAGCATTTCGGCCATCTGAAGGGCATCCACTTCGTTTACTTCGGCGACGCCCGCTACAACATGGGCAACAGCCTGATGGTAGGCTGCGCAAGATGGGCTTACACTTTACCGCCTGCGCCCCCAAAAAGTACCAGCCGGATCCCGCACTGGTGGAGCAGTGTCAGGCCATTGCCGCCCAGACCGGGGCGACCCTCTCCTTTGAGGAGGATCCCGTCAAGGAGCAAAAGCGCGGACGTGCTGTACACCGATGTGTGGGTGTCCATGGGTGAGCCGGTTGAGGTGTGGGCGGAGCGCATCCACGACCTTGCCCCCTACCAGATCAATCAGGATCTGATGAATATTGCAGGCCCGGATGCAGTATTTATGCACTGTCTGCCCGCCTACCACGACCACAAGACCACCGTGGGCAAGGAGATGGGCGAACGCTTTGGCCGCGACGCCATGGAGGTGACCGACGAGGTATTCGAAGGCCCCCAGAGCATCGTGTTTGACGAGGCCGAGAACCGGATGCACACCATCAAGCGGTCATGGCAGCCACCTTGGGATATCAGGAATAACGAGATAAGCCCGGAAGGTTCGCAGACCTCCGGGCTTATTCTATCTAAAAATAATTTTCCGCTTAGCGATCATTCCGAAACTGCATTCTGCAGTTTCAGCACGCCTGCCTGCGTCAGGCGCTTACGCAGCAGCGCACCCACGATGCAGGACACCACGATCTTTGCAAGATCCAGCGCAATGAAGGGGTAGACGCAGACGGTCAGCGCGTAGCCCAGCTCGCACTGCATCTGGAACACGAACCATGCGGTGCCCAGCACATAGCAGGCGGCATCGCCCAGCACCAGACCCACAGCGGAGACCACCGGGTTGCCCTTGCTCTTTTCAATGAACATCCCGCCGATGAAGGCCAGCAGCAGATAGCCCACCAGATAGCCGCCGGTAGGGCCTGCCAGCTTGGCAAGGCCGGCACCATAGCCGGAGAACACAGGAATACCGATGGCGCCCAGTGCCAGATAGATAACCACGCTCAGGGTGCCGAACTTCGGCCCCAGCAGCCATGCGGTCAGGCAGATAACAAAGTTTGCCAGCGAGATGGGCACGGCTCCGATAGGCACGGTCAGCGGGCCCAGCACGCACAGCACGGCAGCCATCACCGCGGTGACAGCCATCTGATAGGTAGTCAGTTTTTGTCTTTCATGGTCAGTTTTCCCTCTGTTTTTTCGTTTTGTAAGGCATCTGTGCCCGAGTATACCGCACCGGTGCGCCGCAGGTCAACGGAAAAGTTTGCAAAGGGTTTACAATCAATAGATATATTGTAATCCGTCAAAAAATATGATATTCTAAGAATACGGCGCTGATTGCATAATCGGTGGTCATGCTTTCCCATCCCGCAGCACTGCTTCTTCCTGTACATGGAACGAACCAGCGGCTTGTGGGAGGAGAACTTTTTTGAGCCAAGCCTCCCCAAGCCCTGAAGGCGAAGGGAGGGATGTCAGATGGATCTGTCGGAGATGCTGAACCTGCTGATGGTCATTCTTACGCTGTTGGGATTGATCATTGAGGTAATTCGCCTGACCCTTGAGGTCATGGATAAAGCTTCGCAGAAGAAAAACGATGACAACAAAAAGATTGACCGCCCCAGTCTACCAAACTAGCGGTCAATCTTTTTGACTAATGCGGGATGGAAAGCTGACCTTTGCAGTCAGCGCCCCTTCTGTTTATAGTATAATCGCACCATCGTGTTTTGTCAAGGAGGTTCCCATGGGTGGAGGTCATGTATCGCGGCCGGATTTCGGGATGCCGCAGCCGGATGCGGCGTACCCGCTGACCGAGTTCTGTCTGCTGGCGCAGCAGGCGCTGGAAAAAAGCGGCAGCTTTATGCTGCCCGCCCTCTACGCAGGGCTGCAAGCCCCTGCCCGGCGCATCTACCGGGAGGAGGCCGCCGGGTATTTACAGCTTGCGGCTGCTCCGGCAGAGGGCCTGACCCGGCTGCTCTCCCCTGCCCGGATGCAGCTTTTATACAGCAGCTTGCAGGTGCAGCCGGACGGCACCCCCGCTGCCCTTTTGCTGACTGAGGAGTGCACCCGCCTGACCGTGGCGGTGCAGCTGCTGCCGCCCTTTGTGTGGGAGGACCCGCTGCCGCCGCTGCCGGATGTTCCGGCGGCGCTCACCCTGCAACTGACCATGCAGGACGTAATGGCCATCGACACCGCCCCTGCCGCACTGGCGCAGAAACTGGCGCACAGCGCCGACGGCAAACGCTGGCTGCACCACCCCAAGGCCGAGACCTTTCTCTCCGAGCGGCTGGCGCTGCTGCAAAGGGTCTATAAATAAAGAAGGAGCATCCTCCCTCTTTTCCTTTTTGCGATTCCGTGGTATACTGACCGGTAAACCGGCAGGATATCCAACCCCTGTCGGAGAACGTGGACGTGCCTTGCGGTCCGGTGCGTCCGGCACACAAAAAATGGAAGGAACCGGGTTTTGTTCTGCAATAATCGGGGATGCTGAGCCGTATACCAAGTGAACGTCCCCGTGAGAACCACAAACATTCCATCGAGAAGCCCGCTTCCGGGCATCCAAGGAGAGTTTATACAATGGGACAGCTGACCAGAAACGAAGTATTTACCTTGGCGGTGCAGCGTTACAGCGACACCGTCTACCGCACTGCGGTACATAATTGCCGCTGCACAGCCGATGCTGAGGATGTGGTGCAGGATGTGTTTGAAAAACTGCTGCACTACAACGGCATCTTTGAGAGTGAGGAGCATCTCAAAGCATGGCTGCTGCGGGTGGCCATCAACCGCTGCCGGGACCTGACCCGCGCCGCCCACCAAAAGGACACCGAGCTGGACGAGAACCTGCCCGCCCCCGATGTTCTGGAGGAGGACGGCAGCGTGCTGGATGCCATCCGCACCCTGCCGGAAAACTACCGCAATGCCATCTATCTGCATTACTACGAAGGATACACTGCGGCAGAGATCGGGCGGATGATGCGGTGCCCACAAACACGGTACTAAGCTGGCTGCGGCGCGCACGGGCACAGTTACATACGATGCTGAAGGAGGAGATCGAAGATGAGGTGGTATGAATATAAGATGGAGGTCGATGACCTGACTGCCCCGGACGATCTGAAGGCAAAACTGCTGGCCATGACCGACACCCTGACTGCGGAGGAAAAGGCCGAGCCCATGATGGCTGCCCCTGCCCCGCAGACCGCTGCACCCGCAGCACCCCTGAACACCGAAGCCAAGAAGAAAAAGCCCATCCACTTCCCGGTAAAGCAGCTGGGCACGCTGGCTGCCTGTCTGGCCGTGTGCGTGCTGGGTTACAGCACCCTGCATCTGGGCATCGGGATGGGCAGCGCTAAAAGCAGCGCGCCCACCCTGTACGCAGCCGAAGGCTCTGCCGACAGCTCCGCTGCTTCTGTGGCAGCGGGCGGGTTTGATCTTCAGCACGCCGCGCTGGACAGCACCCCCGAGGCGGTGAATTACAGTCTGGAGGCAGACGACCGCTCTCTGGAAACGGAATACAGCGGCACCGGCAGCGCCGAGGCTGCTGCCCCTGCGGTGGACAGTGCCAAGATCATCTACACCGCCAACCTGACACTGGAAAGCAAGGACTACGAGGCAGCCCGCAGTGCGCTGGACAGCGCTCTTGCCGAGGCGGGCGGCTATCTGGAATCCAGCAGCGAATATTCCAGCAGCGGTTCCAGCCGCTCCGTAAGCCTGACCTACCGGGTGCCGCAGGCCAACTACCAGAGCTTTCTGGATGCTGTGGCCGCTGCCGGTAATGTGACCTATCGCAGCCAGCAGGCCGATGATGTGACCACTCAGTATATGGACGTGTCCGCGCGGCTTTCTAATCTGCAGGCACAGCGCACCCGCTTACAGCAATTGCAGGAACAAGCCAAAACTCTTTCGGACTTGCTGCAGATTGAGGACTCCCTCACCGAGGTGCAGTCCCCAGATCGAAAGTTGGCAGAGCCAGCTGGACTGGTACAGCGATCAGGTGCAGCAGTGCACCGTGTATATCGACCTGAACGAGGTGCAGACCTACACACCCGCCGACGAGGGCTTCTTCTCCCGCATCGGCACGGCCCTTGTCTCCGGCTGGGGCAACTTTGTGAATGGCTTGCAGCAATTTGTGGTGGCGCTGGCCTCCGTCTGGCCGCTGGCAGTGCTGGCGTGCGCTGCTGTTGCCGTGGCGCTTGCATGGCGCAAAAAGCACCCGAAGAAGTGAACCCATAGAAATCCATTTTCCGCATAAAGCTTCCCCCGGCCGGGGGAAGCCTTTTGTTCAACCCTGCTGAAAACAACCACCCCTGTCCCGCCGGGCTGCTGCACCGGGAGGCAGGGGTGGTTTTGTATATTTTGCAGTGCTTATTACACGCCGGAATAGGCCGAGAAGCCGCCGTCCACCGGCAGGCAGATGCCGGTGATGAAACCGGCTGCATCATTGTTTAACAGGAACAGCAGTGCGCCCACAAGATCTTTTTCACTGTCGCCAAAGTGTCCCATGGGGGTGGCGGCAAGGATCTTTTTGGTGCGGTCGGTGGGGGTGCCGTCCTCGTTGAAGAGCAGCTTTGCGTTCTGCTCGCTGGCAAAAAGCCCGGGGCAATGGCGTTGACCCGGATGCCCACCTTGCTGAAGTGCACCGCCAGCCACTGGGTAAAGTTGGTCACAGCAGCCTTGGAGCCGGAGTAGGCAGGGATCTTGGTCAGGGGCAGGTAGGCGTTCATGCTGGAAATGTTCAGGATGTTGCAGCCCTCGCGCCCTACCATCTGCCGTGCAAATGCCTGCGTGGGCAGCAGGGTGCCGATGAAGTTCAGGTTGAACACCATCTCCACGCCGCTCTCGTCCAGATCAAAAAAGGTGACGGTGTCGCTTTCCAGATCGGCCATCTCAAAATATTCCTTGTCCGTATTGGCGCGGGCGTTGTTGCCGCCGGCACCATTCACAAGGATATCGCAGGGGCCAAAGTCTGCCAGCACATCCTCGGCTACCTGCAGGCAGTTGGCCTTGTTCATCACGTTGCAGGTGTAGCCTTGGCGGTGCCGCCCTCGGCTTCGATCTCGTCCGCAAGCTCCTTGAGCTTATCCATGTTGCGGCCCAGCAGCGCACCTTTGCGCCCGCCGGGCCAGCGCCTTGGCAAAATGGAGCACAGCGTGCCGCTTGCGCCGGTGACGCAGCCACCTTTGCCGGTGAGATCTGTGTTCAGTACATTCTTTTCCATAACATCCTCCTG
>ENA-OQHY01001354-OQHY01001354.1-human-gut-metagenome-genome-assembly--contig:-NODE-1354-length-10566-cov-5.174250_pt1 | contig 10566 bp, 9 predicted proteins | sample MGYA00242570_ERZ504733 | MGnify/ENA primary metagenome ERZ504733 (study PRJEB26092, sample SAMD00036219) | human gut metagenome | host: Homo sapiens | study: EMG produced TPA metagenomics assembly of...
TATGAAACTTGATAACAACACGGGATTGGTCTCGAAGGCGGCGGAATGCGTGGCGTCTTCACGTGCGGTGTGCTTGATGCGTTTATGAAGCACAACATGTATTTCAACTATGTGGTGGCGGTGTCGGCAGGAGCGGGCAACGGCATGTCGTACATGAGTAGCAGCCGGGGCGTGCACGCGTTACGAACATCGACTACATGACAAGTTCCACTTCATCGGACTACGCTATCTGCTCACGCAGGGCTGCATCTTCGATGCCGAACTGCTCTACGACAAGGTGCCGAACGAGTATGTGCCGTTCGATTACGACGCTTATTTCAACAATCCGGCTACGTTCGAGATGGTCACAACCAACTGTCTCACGGGTCGTCCGATGTATCTCACCGAACGCCACGACCGCCAACGCGCACTCGACGTTGTGCGTGCTTCGGCTTCGCTGCCTTATGTCTGCAAGATAACGAACGTGGACGGCATACCGATGCTCGACGGCGGCATCGTCGACTCGATACCAGTGGAGCGCGCAATGGCTACCGGTCATGCGCAGAACGTGCTCGTGCTGACGCGCAACCGCGGCTATCGCAAATCGGGGCACGACATAAAGATTCCGCATTTCATATACAAGAAGTATCCGCGCCTGCGCGTGGCACTCAGCCATCGTATGCGCGTCTACAACGAGCAGCTCGCGCTGGTGGAGCGTCTGGAGGACGAGGGTAAGGTGGTGTGCATTCGTCCCGAACGCCCGATGGAGGTAGACCGCATGGAGAAGGATGTAGCCAAGTTGCAACGGCTATACGAGGAAGGCTTCGCCTCGGTGAGCGCTTCTGCCTGTAGCACTCTGGAGAGAAATAAAGGGAGACAAGTGCACCCCCTGAATCAACAAAAAAGTGCAGGCAAGAATGCCCGCACCTTATATATTTATTCTGCAAAGAGTATGGCACAACCATACTCTTTGTTTTGTTACTTGCTGAGTTCCTTCAGCACCTTCTCAAGCTCTGTCCAATGCTCCTCGGTCATATCGTTAGGTGTGAAGATACTGATACCGTCTGCACCTGCAGCCATCGACGACTGCACAGCCTCCGCAATCTCTGACGGCAGCAGTCCGGAGTTCTCTGGGTCTACCACCTTGTCTTTGTGGCGCCAGTCGTGGCAGATGAAGATACCACTATATAATAAGGTGTTCTTGCCCTTCATAGCTTCCACCTCTTCCTTCGTCACCTTGCCGACCCAAGCAGCCGGCTCCATGTAGAAGTCGTTGTAGTTCATAGGGAACACAGCATCGAGCTTCCAGTTGTTCCACTGCTGGCGCACCATCCACTCGGCATAGCTATTCGGACCGGGGAACACGTCTGCACTGAGCTTCTTCTGCTTGGCGTGTACGGCATCAGAGATGGCATTCACGAGGTCGGTGACAGCATCACAGCGAAACTGTGCCCACTCCTTAATCTTCGACGGGTCGGTCACTTTTGTGATGTCGATGCCGCTCTGCTGCTTGAACGCAGCCACGCAGTCGTCGCAGTAGCAGTAGTCAGCCTTGGCGTACTCGCCGTTCATTGTGAGTCCGTATTTGTCCCACAAACCACGCGCCAGAATAACGTCGGCGTAGCGTATATAGTCGAGCTGCACGTAGTCGACCTCAGGTATGGAAGCAATCTCCTCGAACTTCTCAACGAGGAACTTGCGCACCTCTTTGTTGCGTGGGTCGAGCGTGGTATAGTAGGGCACGTATGCCGGTTTGTCAGATGCCGACTCGCCGAGACGGTTCACTGTGTACCAGCTCTTGGGCTTTCCGCCCTGCACCATTGTGGGCACCCAGGCATGATACTCCAAGCCCACCTTCTTTGCCACCTTTGCAGCCACGGCAATCTTCTCCACGTCCATGCCGGCATTGATGCACACACCAGTTACGCCGTGCTTCTTCCAAGCCTTGAAATCGGCAGTGAGCGACTTTTCTGTAGTGTTCTCGCCCCATCCCGACCATGCGAAGACTGGGGTTTTTGCACCTTTTGCGTTTGCGCACATCGTAGTGAGCGCAATCGCAAGAGTCATTAAGATTTTCTTCATGTGTTTTTGTTTTATATTATTAGTTTAAAAAGTACTATTATGTAGCTTAATTTGTATAATAAGCACAAAGTTAGTGCTTTTTAGTATATTATTCGTATTTTATTTAAAGAAAACATTAGTTAGTTTAAAAAGTTTTATTTTCTTTATAAAAAAAGTTTCATTCTCAAGAAAAAAGTTTAAATTTGTATCAAGAATGTAATTTAAAGTTGATATATTGGGATAATATGAAAAACAAATAGAGAGGATTTCTTTATAATAATCTATATAAATGTCAATGAATTTGCGGTATATATAGACTTCCTCTTGAAAAAATAAATAAACATATCATTTAGTACTAATTAAAAATTAACATCTATGTCAAAACAAGTAAAGACAGTAGGTATGCTGCTCGCGCTTTCGGCTTTGCCAATGGGAGCAGCTTATGCTGGAAACGTTACTTCGCAGGCTGTTGTGCAGAACGCACAGGCTGATGCAGAATGTAAAGGTGTTGTTTTTGACGCAACTGGCGAACCAATGATTGGTGCATCGGTTGTTGTTAAAGGCAAGAGTGGCTTGGGTACAGTTACTGATATTGATGGTAACTTTACTCTTCGCAACGTAAAGAAGGGTGACGTGATTCGTATCACTTCGCTTGGTATGACTCCAGTGGAAATGGAGTGGAGCGGCAAGCCGTTGAAGGTGACACTCAACGACGACTCAAAGCAGATTAACGAAGTGTGGTTACCGCTCTTGGTATCAAGCGCGAGCGCAAGTCGCTTGGTTACGCTATCCAGGACGTAAAGGGCGACGCTCTTGTAAACGCACATGAGAACAACGTGGCTAACGCCTTGACTGGTAAGATTGCAGGTGTGCAGATTACACGTTCGAGCAACGGCCTGGTGGTTCGTCAAAGATCCAGCTCCGTGGTAACAACTCTATCACTGGTCTGAACCAGCCGCTTATCGTAGTGGACGGTGTGCCAATGGATAACTTCACAGGTGCGGATAATAACGACATTTGGAACCCATCTGCCGATATGGGTAACGGTCTTTCGGATATCAACCCCGAGGATATTGAGTCGATGTCAGTGCTTAAGGGTGCTTCGGCAGCTGCCTCTACGGTTCGCGTGCTGGTAATGGTGTAATCCTTATCACCACAAAGCAGGGTCGTGAGACAAAGGGTCTTGGTATTACTATCACTGGTACTGTAAGTGCAGAGACGCTCTTCACATCTCCTAAGATGCAGACCACATACGGTCAGGGTAACAATGGTCAGTATGACGCTACAAGTGGCTCAAGCTGGGGTCCGCGTATCGAGGGTCAGACCTACACACGCTGGGATGGCAAGGAGGTAGCAATGCAGCGCTACGACAACCTTAACAGCTATTTCGGTACGGGTACAGAAATCCAGGAGAACGTGACACTCTCGCAGCAATACGGCAAGACATCTATCTATGCTTCTGTTACGAATATGAACAACAAGTCGATGACTCCGGGTGCTAAGCTCAACCGCACCAACATGATGCTTCGTGGCGTTACCAACTTCGGTAAGAACGACGCATGGACATTCGACGCTAAGGTGCAGTACATCCGCAATAAGGCTAACAACCGTCCGGTTTCGGGTAACAATAGCAGCAACTCGGCTCTCGGTATGTACACCTTCCCAACCACTCTCGACATCCGCGACTTCGAGAACTGCGTTGACGAGAACAACCAGATGGTATGGTGGAACAAGGACGGCACTAACCCGTACTGGATGAGCAAGTATAATCTCTCTGACGATAACCGCGACCGCTTCTTGATGAACGCATCATTGAAGTATAAGGTGCTCTCTTGGTTGACAGCAGAGGTGAAGGCTGGTACCGATATGTACACACTTGAGGCTACAAACCGCACATACTCGGGCAACCCTCACCTTGTTACACAATACGGACAGAACATCCAGCACTTCTACGAGAACAACTTCAGCTTCCTCCTTACAGCTACAAAGGACAACCTTATAGACAAGATCGGTGCTACAGCTACATTCGGTGGCAACCTCATGGCTACAAAGAAGACAGGCTTGAAGAGCAGTGTTACCGATCTCGTTATCGAGAACCTCTTCTCGCTGAACAACGGTAAGAACAAGCCTGAAGTTAATCAGATCTACACAGAGAAGAAGATTAACTCTCTCTACGGTACTGTAGGTTTGAACTACGACGGTTGGGCATTCCTCGACGCAACATTCCGCAACGACTGGTCGTCAGCTCTTGCCAAGGAGCACCGCTCGTTCTTCTATCCGTCAGTTTCGGCATCTGTGCTCTTCGTTGATATGCTCAACAAGTACAAGGTAGCAATGCCGAAGTGGTTCACATTCGGTAAGCTCCGCGCTTCTTACGCAGAGGTAGGTAACGATATGGATCCGTACCAGCTTTACAACCTCTACTCAACAAGCAAGGACGACCATTCAGGCATCACAGCTTCAAGCAGCAGCACTCTCTTTGACAAGAACGTAAAGAACGAGCTTATCAAGTCATGGGAGGTTGTCTCGAACTCAAGTTCCTCAACAATCGTCTTGGGCTTTGACTTCGCTTTGGTATAAGTCGAACGCTACAAACCAGTTGCTCAACCTGCCGATGAACTCACTCTCTGGTTACAGCAGCAAGAAGATCAATGCAGGTGATATCGAGAACCAAGGTGTCGAGTTGATGGCTTACGCTACTCCTATCCGCACAAAGGACTTCGAGTGGACTATCAACTACAACGTATCGCACAACAAGAACAAAATCAAGGATCTTTATGATGGTGTTGACCGTTACGAGCTTAGTCCAAACTTTGATAACATCAAGGTTTATGCTATGAAGGGTGGCAACTATGGTGAGATTTGGGGTACTAAGTTCCTCCGTGTTACAGATAAGACCAGCCCGTACTACGGACAGCTTCTCCTCACATCTGACGGTCTGCCACAGGCTACCAGCGAACTCGAGAAGATTGGTGACCAGCAGGCTACATGCAACATGGGTCTTACCAACAGCTTCCGCTTCAAGGACTGGAACCTCAGCTTCCAGATTGATGCTCGCATCGGTGGCGAGATATTCTCAGGTACAAACGCTATGATGCAGCGTTCAGGTACAGCAGAGGCAACAGCTCCTGGTGGCAAGCGTGTTAACGATATGGTTGTCAAGGGTGTTTACCGCGATGCCGCTACTGGTCAGTATGTAGAGAACACAAATAAGATTACTACACAGCAGTACTGGCGCGCTGTGGCAGGTGCAGGTAACTTGGGTATCGGCGAGGCTAATACCTATAGTGCTACAAACGTACGTCTGCGTAACATCTCGCTTGGCTACACAGTTCCGGCTAAGGTGCTTGCAGGTACTATCCTGCAGTCGCTCAAGGCAGGCTTCACTGTTACCAACGTTTGGATGATTCACAGTAACATGAATGGTGTAGACCCAGAGTCAGTATACGCTACAAGTACCAATGCTACTGGTTTCGAGTACGCTGGTCTTCCTACTACACGTAGCTATGTATTCAATGTTTCAATCGGTTTCTAATTCATTAAATTGACAAATATTTATGAAAACGAACAAATTAATAATGTCAGCCATGATGGCGCTCACTCTTGGTGGAGTGATGACTTCATGTAACGACTTCGACGACATAAACAACAACCCGTTGACGACTGGTGCGACAAAATCAAGCCATACTATTCGCTTCTCAGCTCAATAAAGGGTGCGCAGATGGACGTATCTTGCGAGCGTCTCTTCGTTATCGAGTGGGCAGCAGCAGCACGTCAGGATGGTGAGGACGGCTACGGCGTGTCTATCGGTACAAAAAATGACGAGTATTACGGCGCAGCTTTCAGCTACAATGCAAACTGGATGCGTGATGCCAACACGTGTATCAATCTCATTGAGGAGCCACAGGGCACATGGACTGATCACGAGAAGGATTTCTATCCTAACTTGAAGCAGATGGCACGTATCTGGCGCGTTCAGATGATGGCTCAGTTCGTGGACAACTTCGGTCCGGCTCCTCTTAACGGCTTCCAGGGCGTAAACCCGGAGTTCAGCTCAGAGAAGGATGTTTACTACTGGATGCTTGCCGAACTTGCTGACGCTGTAAGCAACATCAACACAGAGGTGGCTCCTAACGACGATGAGAAGAAGAACGACCCTGTATTCGCATTTGATGCAGCTAAGTGGAAGAACTATGGTATCTCTCTGCGTATGCGTCTCGCAATGCGTCTGTCTGAGGCAGACCCTGTAAAGGCTAAGAGCGAGTTTGAGGCTGCTGTGGCTCAGGGTAGTGGTATAAAGACCGTTGACGGCACTGCAGCTGTTCAGGAGTACGATGGCTGGAGCGATTGGTCGGGTCCGATGAGCCGTTCTTGGAACATCCAGAGTATGTCTGCTACAATGGCTAACCTCACCACCAATTTCGGTGGTACAGCTTCTGTAGATGCTCTTGCTAAGTATGTGAAGAACACCAATAAGGAAGAAGAGGGTAAAGAGAACGAGAACCGTTACGCTGAACATGTAAAGGACGCTTCAACTTATCTTGGTTTGAAGTTCGACCAGCACTGGGAGCCTAACACTGACAACCCGACGAAGCAGCTCTTCTTCGATGGTCTGCCTTCAAAGGTTGACCCACGTGCGTTGCTCTATTACTTCCTGCCGGGCGACTATAAGAACCGTACACAGACTGGTTATGTTGCTAACTTTACAAACGCTAAGGCTCCTCAGGTGGAGAAGTTGTGGGCAAAGGACGACCAGAATAAGACAGCTTTGGCTACTGTTGATGCTACATACTGCTGGAATGGTCTTACCGCAGGCTACTCAGGCGATGAGAAAGCCACTACAAACGGTCTTGTAAGCGGCTCTGATCTCGGTGGTTATGGTTACATCGGTACTTATCCAGCTCTCGCTGACGAGTATCGCAACAGCAAGAACAAGCGCTTCTTCTTCGGTCCTTGGGAGACTTACTTCCTCCTGGCTGAGGCTGCTGAGCGCGGTTGGAACGTAGGTACAACTGCTGAGGCTGCTTACTATGCTGGCATCAAGGCAAGCTTCGAGTATAACGGCATCGAGGATCTGTACGACGCTTATATCGCTTCTGAGGACTACAACCGTGTAGGTACTTCTGTTAAGTGGAGCCACACCACAGAGCCTACTGCTACATCCATGACCGTTAAGAACGGTTATACTGGTGCTGAGGAGACTGTTACATACGAGTATCCGAAGGCTGCGAACACTCTCTATGCAAAGGTAGCCCAGACTCCGGCTCTCAACGACCACTTGACAAAGATTATCACACAGCTCTACATAGCAAATACTCCGTACTTGCCGCAGGAGAACTGGTCAAATCACCGTCGTCTCGGTCTGCCGTTCTGGGAGATTCCTACATCTACAATGTCTATCACAGACATGAAGGACTGGACAAAGGATTCTTACAAGAGTGCACAGAGCATCAGCCTTTTCGTACAGCGCTTCAAGTATCCGTCAAGCCTCTCTTCTTCTGACGCAGCTGGCTATGAGAAGGCTGTTAGCTTCCTCAAGGGTGGTGTTGACAGCAACCTCACTCCGCTGTGGTGGGCTATCGGTGGTCATTAATAAAGACCTGATACGAACTTATTTCCGTTAAACTTGCTGATAGCTTGACGGATATATGATAAAAAGGATGCACTGCTCTTTTGGGCAGTGCATTTTTTTTGTAACTTTGTAAAAGCAACGTACGAACTTTATAAAAGTAACTTAAGAACTTTGTAAAAGCTTTTTCAACAACTGATATTATAAACAAAACTTTCTAATATGAAGATGAAACGCATATTGTGCTCATTGCTCTGTGCGGCTGCCGTGTCGGGTGCTGTAGCCCAGAACACCGCCGTGCAGGAGACAGAGGAGCAGAAGGACAAGCGAATGGAGTGGTTCGACCACGCCAAGTTGGGTATTTTCATCCATTACGGCATCTATGCTGTGAATGGTGTGTCGGAGAGCTGGTCGTTCCACAACAAGTATCTGCCCTACGAGCAGTACATGGCTCAGTGTGACGGCTTCACAGCCAAGAACTACGACCCGAAGGCATGGCTCGACCTCATCAAGGAGAGTGGTGCACGCTACACCGTGCTCACCACCAAGCACCACGATGGTGTGGCTCTGTGGGACACCAAGTACAGCGACCTGAACACCGTGAAGGCTACGGCTGCCAAGCGCGACCTCGTTACGCCATTCGTTAAGGAGGTGCGCAAGCACGGACTGAAGCTCGGTCTCTACTACTCGCTCATCGACTGGTCGCACCCCGATTATCCTAACTTCACACGCACCGAGAGTCGCTACAACGTGACCGAGACCCGGAGCGTTGGCAGAAGTTCTTGAAGTTCGACTTCGACCAGCTCGACGAACTCAACAAGTACAAGCCCGACCTCTACTGGTTCGACGGCGACTGGGAGCAGAGTGCCGAGACTTGGAACGCAAAGGGAATGTCAGAGTTCCTGCGCAAGGCTAACAAGAACGTCATCATCAACTCGCGTATCCAGGGCTATGGCGACTACGCCACACCGGAGCAGGGCGTACCCGTTGTGCGTCCCGAGGCGAAGCACTGGGAGCTTTGCATGACGATGAACGACTCGTGGGGCTATCAGCACGCCGACACCAACTACAAGTCGCCGTACATTCTGCTGCGCACCTTCGTCGACTGCCTCTCGATGGGCGGCAATATGCTGCTCGACATCGGTCCGAAGGAGGACGGCACAATTCCAGAGGAGCAGGTGGCTGTACTGAAGGAGTTCGGTCGCTGGACAAAGAAGCACAAGGAGGCTATCTACGACACACGTGCCGGTATCCCGTGCGAGCACTTCCAGGGCTACACCACGCTCAACGAGGCTGGCGACGTGCTCTATCTATACCTGCCGTACAAGCCGAACGGACCTATCGAGGTGAAGGGCCTTATGAACAAGGTGAACCGCGTATGGGTTGTAGGCGACGGCGAGATAATACAGTCGAAGGTGTACAACAAGAACTACTGGAGCGAGGTGCCGGGCAACCTCTACATCGACGTGCCTGAACATGCGCTCGACCCGATGATTACGGTCGTTGCGGTGCTTCTCGACGGACCAATCAAGCTCTACCGCGGAGCTGGCAAGGTGATTGAAAGTAACTAATAAACAGATTAAACATAAGAGATGAAGATACTGACATTAATCCTATCGCTCTTCATTGCTACGGCTTCTACTGCGGCTACGAAGACAAGCCACAAGGAGTATGCAGCGAAGGGCAGCACCACAATAAAGGTGTTCGACAAAGTGAACGTGCACTACGCTCCGAACGCCCTCAGCGGATTTAACGAAGCGGATGCCGACGGCATCATCCGTCTTGTGAACGGACGCATCATCCTCAAGAAGATTCACGTGCCTCACTACGAGCGCAACGTGAAGGTGGACATCAAGACTACTATGCTTCAAACGGCGACCGTTGGGACAAGTCGGGCTCTGTATTCGTACTGCCGCGCCACTCTGCCGTCAACCTGCTGAGCATCGCGCAGGGTAAGGCGAAGTTCCCCGAGATTGACACGCTGAAGCTGGAGCACATGCGCGGCATTATCGCCGGCAATAACTATCTGCCTACCATCGAGCTGATGCGCTTTATGACTCCGTTCGGCGTGGGCTTCTACAGCAACAACAACGACACGCTCACATCGAAGCGCCGCCCGGTTTACATACCGAAGTGGGAGGACTGCGTGCAGTGGCAGCAGGACATCACCGACCGCTACTCGCTGCTTGAGGACGAGGCTTACGTCGGCGTGTTCATCGATACATGGACCGAGCAGGGTTACTTGGCAAGCGTCGAACTGAAGTTCACCGAGAGCAATATCAGCTGCGACCGTATGCAGCGCACGCAGGTGCTGCCGCTTATCAACACGGTCTACTACATCGGTCAGGAGTATCCCGACATCTTCGCTCGCAAGCCCGTCACCACCGACTTCACTCTGCCAAAGAACGCAAAGAATGTGCGCGTGAAGTACATAGTGACTGGTCACGGCGGACACGACGGCGGCGACGAGTTCGTGCAGAAGGAGAACGTCCTCTCGGTAGACGGCAAGGAGGTTTACCGCTTCACTCCGTGGCGCGACGACTGCGCATCGTTCCGCCGTTTCAACCCGGCTACGGTGTATGGCTTGAGAAGCGCGTGGCTTCCTACATCGGCGAGAAGGGATACACAGAGAAGGAAGTGGAGGAGCCGGTTGCTTCTTCCGACTTCTCTCGCTCCAACTGGTGTCCGGGTACCGATGTCGTTCCTGAGGAGGTGGCGCTCGAAGGCATCACGGCAGGCAAGCACACCTTCACCGTAGACATTCCGAAGGCACAGCCTATCAATGGCGACGAAATGAACCACTGGCTCGTTTCTGCGTACTTGGTTTGGGGATTTCTGCGGCTACACCGAGAGCGAGTTCTGGAAGATCATGGACAAGTTCTATAACCGTGATCTGTTTGAAAAGAACGACTGCGGCGAATGGGTGCTGAAACACCCCATCTGGGAGGAAAACAAAT
>ENA-OQHY01001355-OQHY01001355.1-human-gut-metagenome-genome-assembly--contig:-NODE-1355-length-10558-cov-3.018119_pt1 | contig 10558 bp, 13 predicted proteins | sample MGYA00242570_ERZ504733 | MGnify/ENA primary metagenome ERZ504733 (study PRJEB26092, sample SAMD00036219) | human gut metagenome | host: Homo sapiens | study: EMG produced TPA metagenomics assembly of...
CAGTTGAGTCGATTGAGTTCTTCTGGATAACAGTAGTACAGCCTGAATAAGGGTGTTAACCTGATCCAGACAGATGCGGCTATCAATCCTGGTAACAGTGGCGGTGCGCTTCTGAATATGGATGGTGAGGTTGTTGGTATTAACTCTTCCAAGCTTGCTTCTACTGAGGTTGAGGGTATGGGTTATGCCATTGCGATTTCTGATGTTGCAGATTCTCTTGAGAATATGATGAATGCGAAAGCCAGAGATAAGGTTGATAATCATGGTATTCTTGGAATCACAGGCAGTACAGTCAGTGATGAGGCTGTTCAGATCTATGGTATCCCGCAGGGTGTATTTGTTTCAAAGGTAACTGAGGATGGTCCTGCTGCTGATGCTGGTATTACCAAGAATATGGTTATCACAGAGTTTGATGGTAAGACGATCACAAGTATTGATCAGTTGGTTGAACTGCTTCAGTATTATGAGCCGAAGGAAAAAATTGATGTGACAGTTGCTGTTCAGGATGGCAATGAGTATAAAGAGAAGACTTTACTGTGAAGCTTGGTAAGGATGACAGTTCCGATAAGGATAGTAAGGACAGCTCTGAGGAGAGTGCGGCACAGGATAGTCAGGATTCCCAGGATGCGGATATCCAGGGTGGACAGGATGGTTCTGGGCAGGATGATGCAGATGTGTTTGCTGATGATGGTGAGGCCAGTTTGTTCAGGGATTTTGAGCAGAATGGATTGCATGACTAACTGTATATAATGAGAAAGGCTCTGTGGCTGACCCGGGATCGGGTGGCTGCGGAGCCTTTTTCGGATAACCTTTTGACATTATTACTGCATGCGTAATCGGAGGAGTTCCCACCGGGAGGTTACATTGGTTTTGCGGAAGATATTCTGCAGGTGTTTCTGTAGGGTGTTTTCACGGATGCCGAGGGACTGGGCGATCTCGTCGTTGTTGCGGTACTGGAAGATCTGTTCGGCGATCTGAAGTTCTCTGGCAGTGAGATGGTTGTTGGTTTTCAGGTGGCCGAGGGTTTGCTTAAGGCTGTTGGTCTGAGGCTGCTGGTGTGTGCGGGCTGATCACTCCGTGGAACTATCCGCTCCTGATGGGCGTGTGGAACTGGCTCCTGCACTGGCAGCAGGAAACAGCGTTGTGTTTAAACCAAGCTCTAATTGTGTGCTTTCCTGCGTGAAGCTGTTTGAGATCTTTGAAAAGATCGGAATGCCGAAGGGCAGTGTGAACCTGATCCTGGGTCCCGGTGGAATTACAGGAAACCGTATTGCAGAGAGTAAGGATGTGGATATGGTTACATTAAGAAGGGTGTTGAGGAATATCAGGAGATCAAACAGATCAATATCAATCTGAATCCTGGAATCGTTGGATGGTATGAACATTAAAAACATCAAATCGGGAGGAACTTTTATATGGGAAAAAGTAAATATGTAGTTACGATCACCAGGCAGTTCGGCAGCATGGGCCGTCCCATTGCAAAAAAATGGCCGAGAAGCTTGGGATTGAATATTATGACAGGGATATCGTGGACCAGGCAGCCAGAAAGCTGAATCTTCCGGTTTCTGTAGTGGATGAAGCAGAGGAGACGGCAAAAAAAGTCAAGGCAAGTCCTTTTTCAAGGATGATGTTTCCTCTTGGAAAAGGAACCAGCAATACCCAGGATAAGATTTTTGAGGCACAGCGGATTTCCTGGTAGATGCTGTTAAGAGAAAATTTCAGCTGTAGAATGTCAGAGATAGGATTTGCAGAGACGGGCAGTGAAGCGACACTTGAGAAGGCAGAAAAACTGGTACGGGAGGCAGCTGCAAAAGGAGCGAATATCGTTCTTTTACAGGAGCTTTTTGAGACACCGTATTTTTGCCAGAGACATGATTTTGAATATATGGATCTTGCCACAACACCGGAGGAGAATCCGGCGGTGAAGCGGTTTCAGGAGGTGGCAAAAGAGCTGGACATTGTGATTCCGGTAAGTTTTTTTGAGCGTGCGGGAAATGCGGCATTTAATTCCGTTGTGATAATTGATGCGGATGGCTGCCTGCCTGTGTTATTATAGCTGTATAAAATTTTTATAGAAAGCTTCTTTGAAATGTGGGGCTGACAGGAGGAGAAATTATGCAGGAACTGATGATCAGGCCGACGATTTACAGCTTTGATAATTGCCGGCAGTTTGCGGAGGAATTTAAGCTTGGTGAGGGAGATCTGTTGTTTACCAATAAGAGATTGTTTAAGAAATTTTTTGAGCCGCTTGGTCTTGGCTGTGATGTGATCTTCCGTGAGGATTATGGTAAGGGTGAGCCTACGGATGTGATGGCAGAGGCGATCTGGAAGGATGTGCCGAAGGATGCGAAGCGAGTGATTTCTGTTGGCGGCGGCAGTATTCTGGATCTTTCCAAGCTGTTTGCACTGGAGAATATTTCTCCGGTTACGGATCTTTATGACGGGCTTCTTCCGATCGTGAAGAATAAGGAGCTGGTGCTTGTTCCCACTACCTGTGGTACGGTTCTGAGGTGACGAATATCTCGATCCTTGCGCTGACTACGAAGGGTACGAAGAAGGGGCTGGCTGTGGAGCAGCTTTACGGTGATTCTGCCGTGCTGATCCCGGAGCTTCTGGAGGATCTGCCGTTTCAGTTTTTTGCGACAAGTTCTATTGACGCGCTGGTTCATTCTGTGGAGTCCAGTCTTTCTCCTAAGGGAAATGGGACAACCAGAATGTTTGGATATAAGGCTATCGAGATGATCCTGAAGGGATATATGGAGATCAGGGATCATGGACAGGAAGCCAGAATTCCGCTGATGAAGGATTTCCTGATGGCTGCCAACTATGCAGGTATTGCCTTTGGTAATGCCGGGTGCGCAGCTGTTCATGCGCTGAGCTATCCTCTGGGTGCCAAGTATCACGTTGCTCATGGTGAGTCCAATTATGCAATGTTTACCGGTGTGCTCAATAATTATATGGAGATCAAGAGTGACGGAGAGATTGCACGTCTGAATAAATTTATGGCAGAAATTCTTGGATGCGATGTAGATGTTGTTTATGCAGAGCTGGAGAAGCTGCTTAATGTGATGATTCCGAAGAAGGCTCTGCATGAGTATGGTGTGACTGAGGCGGAGCTTGAGGAGTTTACGGATTCTGTGCTGGAGAACCAGGGCAGGTTGATGGCAAATAATTTCGTGGAATTGGATCGGGAGAGGGTTTATAGGATTTATCGGGAGTGCTTTTGAGTATGTTGCAGAGCAGAATGTGAAAAGCAGATTTTACAGTTGAATGATATGGATGAACCGGGCAGAGGTTTTGGAGCTGCCCGGTTCATTTTTTTGTACAAAAAATAAACAGAAAACCGTTTGATCAGTGTAGTGGACACTTCAATCTTTACGGAATGCGGCACAGGTGTTTTGAGTTCACGGATGAGCTGTGCGGCGGCTGTCTGTCCCATGAATTTTCGTGGGACATCAATGGTGGTGAGAGCCGGATCGATAACGCGTCCTTCGGAGATATTGTCGAAGCCTGCGATGGCAATGTCTTCGGGGACTTTGTAGCCGCGAAGTTTCAAAGCTTTAATCGCTCCGATGGCAATGAGATCATTGTCCGCAAAGTACGCGCCGGCGAGAGGAGTTCCGCTGTCTATGATTTCCAGCATGTCGGAGAATGCGCCCTCAATAGATGGAGAGAGTTCGTGAATGATGGATTTTGCAGTGGACATCCCGTGTTCGCGCACCGCCCGGTGAAAACCGTGTGTCCGTTCGCGAAAGTTAGTGATTCTGTAGGAAGAGCAGAGATGCCCCGGCTGGCGGCCGCAGCGGTCGATGAGATAGCCGGTGGCCAGGTAGGCTCCCTGTGCGTTGTTGATGAGTACGCAGCTGCAGTCAGCAGAATCGAAATAGGAATCCAGAAGAACTACAGGAACTGAAAGCTGAAGAAATTCCCTGCATACAGAAGCAGAAACTTCTGTACCAAGGAGAATAACACCTGCACACTGAGAAATGCGAAGCTCCTCAATGTATTTCTGAAGATCATCTGCTTTTTCATAAAGCTGAAAGGTTTTCAGATGATAGCCGTTTTTTCGGCACTCCTGTTCAATACCTTCTGTGAGCTCTGAGAAGATCGGCGTATAATTTAAGATCGCATTATGAGCCCGGCAGATAATGCAGTAAATGTCTCCGGTCACATTTTTTTTCATGGAAAGCCGGCTGAAATCGTAGCCGGCTTTTTCTGCTTCCCGGATAACAAGAGCTCTGGTTTCTGTGCTTACGCCGGGTTTCCCGTTCAGAGCCATGGAAACGGCTGTGGCGGAGAGATTTAATCTGGCAGCAAGTTCTTTTGCTGTGATACTCATATATGTCATTCCTCCAGTCTGATAAAGTAAATATATCATCTGTATAGATTTCCCAAACTGTTTTAATTATAGAATGTTTTCCGGCCATTTACAACAATAAAGCTGGAAATAAAGTAGAAATCACTTTTATTTTTATAGAAATAAAGTAAAGATCAAGATATTATACAGATAACAAAAATGAACATAAAAAACGAATCACATATAAACAAATAAAACCGAAGACATGGATTCATGAAAGGAGTTCAAAAATGGACAAGATCAAAATTGGTTACGCACCAACCAGAAGAAGTATTTTCAGCGCACCGGATGCAGTGAAATATCGTGGACTTACTGCTAAGAGACTTGAGGAGCTTGGTGTTGATTTCGTAGATATCACAGACATTAACGATGAGGGGCTTCTCTACAACGATGAGGGACTTGAGAAGATCATTGCCAAATTCAAAAAAGAGAAGGTTGACGGACTTTTTCTTCCACACTGCAACTTTGGTACAGAGTATGAGTGTGCAAGACTTGCAAAAGCTCTTGATGTCCCGGTTCTTCTCTGGGGACCGCTGGATGAGAGGCCGGAGCCGGACGGAACAAGACTTCGTGATACACAGTGCGGGCTTTTCGCAACAGGTAAAGTTTTAAGAAGATTCCGCGTTCCGTTTACATACATGACAAACTGCAGACTGAATGATCCGGTATTCGAAAGAGGGATCAAAGATTTCCTTGCTGTCTGTAATGTAGTAAAAACATTCAAAAATATCCGTATCCTTCAGATTTCCACAAGACCGTTCGATTTCTGGACAACCATGTGCAACGAGGGCGAGCTTCTTGAGAAATTCAATATCCAGCTTGCACCGATCCCGATGCCGGAGCTTACTGATGAAGTAAAGAAAGCAAAAGCAGAGCAGACAGAGGTTCAGGAAGTTATGCAGTACTGCCGTGACAACATGGAGATCTGCATCAAAGAGGATGAGCTTGAGAACGTAGCAGCTCTTAAGGTTGCCATGAAACATCTGGCAGAGAAATATGGCTGCAAAGCAATCGCGATCCAGTGCTGGAATCAGCTTCAGAGCGAGCTTGGAATCATGCCATGTGCAGCAAATTCCCTGTTAAATGATGAGGGAATCCCGACTGTATGTGAGACAGATATCCACGGTGCGATCACAGCACTTATGGTAGAGGCAGCAGGTATGGGCGAGACAAGAAGCTTCTTTGCTGACTGGACAATCCGTCATCCTGATGTAGAGAACGGCGAGCTTCTTCAGCACTGCGGACCATGGCCGATCTCCATCGCAAAAGAAACTCCGAAGCTTACTTACCCGTTGGCATTCGAGCATCCGGGAAGCATCACAGCTGAGGCAAAACACGGCGATGTTTCTCTGGTACGTTTTGACGGGGACAACGGAGAGTATTCACTTCTTCTCGGAAATGCAAAAGGTATCGACGGACCGAAAGGTATGGGAACTTACCTCTGGGTTGAGGTTGAGAACATTAAACGTCTTGAGGCTAAACTGGTTGAGGGACCATACATTCATCACTGTGTCGGTATCCACAAGAATGTTGTTCCGGTACTTTACGAGGCATGTAAATATATCGGTGTAACACCGGATCTTTATGACCCGATCGAGGAAGATGTAAAGGCTTATCTCCGCGGAGAATGATAAACAGGAAACACAGCGGCACGTTTTTTCCAGGATAAAAAAACGTGCCGGGCTGTGAATATGAAATATAGATTGAAAAAAGAAAGGACAGGAATCAGCATGGATTTTAGAGAATTAAGCAAACTTGCGTATGATCTCAGAAAAGACACAGTAGATATGATCGTTGCCGGAAAAGGTGGACATATCGGTGGTGATATGAGTGTTATGGAGACTCTGGTAACACTGTATTTTGACCAGATGAATATTTCTCCGGAGAATATGAATGATCCGGACAGAGACCTTTTTGTAATGAGTAAAGGACATTCTGTAGAAGCTTATTATGCAGTACTTGCAAAGAAAGGCTTTCTTGATATCAAGGAAGTAAACGAGAAATTCAGCAAATTCGGAACACAGTATATCGGACATCCGAACAACAAACTTCCGGGAATCGAGATGAACTCCGGTTCTCTGGGACATGGACTTCCGGTTTGTGTAGGTATGGCACTTGCAGGAAAAATGAACAAGAAAGACTACCGTGTATACACAGTAATGGGTGATGGTGAGCTTGCAGAGGGTTCTGTATGGGAAGCTGCTATGGCAGGACACCAGTACAAACTGGATAACCTTTGTGCAATCGTTGACCGCAACAGACTTCAGATTTCCGGAAATACAGAGGATGTTATGGGACATGACGATCTTCATGAGAGATTCAAAAGCTTTGGATGGCATGTGATCGATGTTGCTGACGGAAACAGCATTGAGCAGCTTCACGCAGCATTTGAGGAAGCGAAACAGACAAAAGGCCAGCCGACAGTCCTGATCGCAAATACTGTTAAAGGTAAAGGCTCCGCAGTTATGGAAGATAAGGCAGCATGGCATCATCATGTACCGACTCAGGAAGAGTATGAGCAGATCATGAAAGATTTTGAAGAGAGAAAGGAGCAGCTGTAATTATGAATAAGATTCCAAACCGTAAAGCAATTTGTGACGTACTTTTAAAAGAAGCGGAAACCGATAAAGATATCGTTGTTCTCTACAGTGACTCCAGAGGTTCTGCATCCTTAGCACCTTTTGCAGATGCATATCCGGAGCAGTTCGTTGAGATGGGAATCGCTGAGCAGGATCTTGTCAGCGTATCAGCAGGCCTTGCACACTGCGGTAAAAAGCTTTCGCAGCTTCTCCGGCATGCTTCCTTTCCACAAGAAGCTATGAGCAGTGCAAGATCGATGTTGCATACTCCAACACAAATGTAAAACTTATCGGAATCAGTGGTGGAATCAGCTATGGTGCTCTTGGAATGAGCCATCATTCCGCACAGGATATCGCAGCTATGTCCGCAATCCCGAACATGAGAGTTTATCTTCCAAGTGACCGTTTCCAGACTGCAAAACTGGTTGAAGCACTTCTGAAAGATGAGAAACCGGCATACATCCGTGTAGGAAGAAACCCGGTCGAGGATATTTATACAGAGGATAACTGCCCGTTCGAAATGGACAAGGCAACTGTTCTTACAGAAGGAACAGACGCAGCGATCATCGCATGCGGCGAGATGGTCCGCCCGGCACTTGAGGCTGCAAAGCTTCTTGAGAAAGACGGCATCCACGCAACAGTTCTTGATATGTACTGCGTAAAACCTCTTGATAAAGAAGCAATCGTAAAAGCAGCATCCAATGCAAAAGTTGTTGTAACTGCTGAGGAGCATGCACCATTCGGCGGACTTGGTTCTATGGTAAGCCAGGTTGTTGGTGCGGAGTGCCCGCGTAAAGTTCTGAATATTGCACTTCCGGATGCACCGGTTGTAAGCGGAACCTCCCAGGAAGTATTTGATTATTACGGAATGAATGCAGAAGGAATTGCAAAAGCTGTAAAAGATGCGCTGAAATAAGGTGAAAATTATGGAAAAAAAATATGTTCTTGCGGTTGATCAGAGTACCCAGGGAACGAAAGCGATCCTGTTCGATGTGAACGGTGATCTGGTCTGCAGAACAGACCTTCCTCACAGACAGCTGATCAACGAAAAAGGATGGGTTTCCCATGATCTTTCCGAGATCTACAGCAATACGATTCAGGTTGTAAAAAATCTCGTAGAGAAGGCCGGAATCCAGAAAGAAGAGATCGCGTGTCTTGGAATCAGTAATCAGAGAGAGACATCCGCAGCGTGGAGCCGCAGCACAGGCGAGCCTCTGGCACCTGCCATTGTATGGCAGTGCTCCAGAGCTTCCGAAATCTGTGAGCGTATTAAAACAAACGTGATGATCGATCCTGACCGTGAGCAGAAGAAAAACGGTGGTGTTGCAGAGATCATCCGCCAGAAGACAGGAATGCACCTTTCCCCGTATTTCCCGGCAGCGAAATTTGCATGGCTTCAGGAGAACGTAGAAGAGGTAAAACAGGCAAAAAGAGACAACAATCTCTGCCTGGGAACCATTGACACCTGGCTTCTGTTTAAACTGACAAAAGGCAAGGTTTATGCAACGGATTATTCCAACGCATCCAGAACTCAGCTTTTCAATATCCATAACCTGAAATGGGATAAAGAGATCTGCATCTGGTTTGGCATTAATGCAGATATGCTTCCGGAAGTGTGCGATTCCAGCATGCAGTACGGAACAACTGATTTTGAGGGATATTTCCAAACTCCGATCCCGATCTGCGGTGTGATCGGAGATTCCCAGGGAGCACTGTTCGGACAGGGCTGTATCGAAAAGGGAATGGTCAAGGCTACATATGGGACAGGTTCCTCTGTTATGATGAACGCAGGAACAGAGCCGATCATGTCAGATCTTGGTCTTGTAACTTCTCTTGCATGGGGGCTTAACGGCAAAGTCACCTATGTACTGGAAGGAAATATAAACTACACAGGCGCAGTTATCACATGGCTGAAAGATGACATGGGACTGATAACTTCTCCGGGAGAGACTCAGGAAATGTCAGAGCAGGCAAACAAAAACGATACTACATATCTGGTTCCTGCATTTTCTGGTTTGGGAGCACCTTACTGGAAATCCGATGCAAAAGCCATTATTTATGGAATGAGCAGGACAACCGGAAAGAAAGAGGTTGTAAAAGCAGCCCTGGAATCTATTGCTTATCAGATCACAGATATCGTTGAGATGATGAAGGCAGAAGATGGAATGACTGTAAAAGAGCTCTGTGTAGACGGCGGTCCTACAAGAAACCAGTATCTGATGAAGTTCCAGAGTGATATCTTAGGAACAACAGTAAGCCTTCCGAGATGTGAGGAGTCTTCCGCATTCGGAGCTGGCCTGATGGCCGGATTAAGCTGCGGACTTTATAAGATGGAGAGCATTTTTGAGGTGAAGAACCGAAATCAGTTTATTCCATCTATGAATCAGCAGGAAAGAAACCAGAAATACAGCGGCTGGAAAAATGCAGTAGAAAAAGTTCTCGTATAATTATAAAAAATTTCTCAGTATAAAAATGGGAGTTCAGGCAGCGGCATTTGCTTGACCCTATGTGTATGTCAGATTATAATATAATAACAGGCATTTTCGAATACACTCCAGATGTATCGGAAATGACTGGAAAGCCGGTCTTTGCCAGTATCATGTGCAGAGGCCGGCAAAAGTTATATTCAGAGATAAATGATCATCATTTGCAGTGGCAGTGCAGTGGCATCCGGAGATGATGTATGATTCTTCGGATCAGCTGAAGCTTCTTCGGGCATTTGTGGAGGCAGCAGGGAAGGAGACAGAAACATGAATATTTGTATATATGGAGCATCCAGCGCAGAGCTGAAAAAGATTTATTATGAGAAAACAGAGGAACTGGGACGCATGATGGGAAAGCGTGGCCATGGACTTGTTTTCGGCGGCGGAAAAGAAGGTCTGATGGGTGCGGCAGCCAGAGGCGTTGACAGAGAGAATGGTTATATTCTGGGTATTGCGCCGAGATTTTTTGACCAGCCGGGAGTTCTGTATGAGCATTGTACAGAGTTTATTTTTACTGAGAACATGAGAGAAAGAAAGCATCTGCTGGAAAGCCGATCTGATGCAACTATTGTGGTACCTGGGGGAATTGGTACTTATGAGGAGTTTTTTGAGATCCTGACATTGAAGAGTCTGGGACGGATTGACCGTCCTATCGTTCTTTATAATATCGAGGGTTATTATGACAGCATGAGGGCACTTCTGGAGTACACGGCAGGAGAGAAATTCATGTCCAGAGATGTTGTGGGTATGTGCCGGTTCATGAAAGACCCGGAGGAGATTCTGGATTATATTGAGAATTACCGGAATTATGGTGGAAAGTTATAAAGAAAATAAAGTGAAGAGGATCATGAAAAAGACGCGGCCTTTTATCGGAGGATAAAAAGGTACGCGTCTTTTTTCAGTATGATATTAGGGGATTATTATGGGTTTGTGCGTGCTTACATTTGATTACGATATTTGGGATCAGAATTCGTAATTTTTATGTCTTTTGAAGAAATCCTTAGTTTCCTTCACAACCACACCGCTCAGGGCAAGAAGAGCGATCAGGTTCGGGAATGCCATCAGGGCATTGAAGATATCTGCGATGTTCCATACAGCTGCTACAGTCATATATGGTCCGATGAATACGCAGATGATGT
>ENA-OQHY01001356-OQHY01001356.1-human-gut-metagenome-genome-assembly--contig:-NODE-1356-length-10558-cov-1.510402_pt1 | contig 10558 bp, 16 predicted proteins | sample MGYA00242570_ERZ504733 | MGnify/ENA primary metagenome ERZ504733 (study PRJEB26092, sample SAMD00036219) | human gut metagenome | host: Homo sapiens | study: EMG produced TPA metagenomics assembly of...
GATCGTTCCGGGCTCATGAGTATCTATGGTTTCTACAACATCCTCTACTTCTGCTTCCCAGATTTTCATCGTTTTGCCTTCCCACTGGGTGTAGGCACTTGGCCATGGATTTAAGCCGCAGATCAGGCGTTCGATTTCTACTGCTGTTTTCGTCCAGTCGATCTCACCGGATTTTTTGTTGAGCATTTTTGCGTATTCGGTGGTGCTTTCACCCTGTTTTTGTGGAGTAATGGTTCCTTTTTCCAGTTCTGCAAGGGTATGGACGCAGAGTGCGGCTCCTTTTGCGGAAAGTTTATCGAAAAGGCTTCCTCCTGTTTCTTTTTTATCTAATGTGATTTCTACTTTCTCCAGCATATCACCCGTGTCAAGGCCTTCATCCATCTGCATCGTTGTGACACCGGATACTTTTTCTCCATTGATGACCGCCCATTGGATCGGTGCAGCACCGCGGTATTTCGGCAGAAGGGATGCATGGACATTGATACATCCATACGGTGTCATTTCCAGAATCTCTTTTGGAAGAATCTGTCCAAATGCCACGACTACGCAGACATCTGCCTGATATTTTTTCAGTTCTTCGATACATTCAGGTTCCCGGATCTTCTTTGGCTGATAGACCGGGATATTATGTGCAAGTGCACATTCTTTTACCGGAGTGAACTGCATTTCTTTGCCTCTGCCTTTGGCTTGTCCGGCTGTGTGACAGCGAGCACTACTTCATGTCCTGCTTCTACCAGTGCTTCCAGTGTTCCGACTGAGAAATCAGGAGTTCCCATAAATATTATCTTCATCTTATCTTCCTCCCGCTTCCAGCCTAGGCTTCTTCGTATTCTGTGCTGTGAAGTTCGCCTTCTACTTTTTCAACATAAAGATGACCGTCCAGATGCTCCAGTTCGTGACAGATTGCTCTTGCCATCAGTCCTTCGCCTTCGATCTCGTATTCTTTCATATCTTCATCAAGTGCTACTGCTTTTACATAATTCGGACGGGTAACAATACCGGATTTACCTGGTACACTAAGGCATCCTTCTTCCCCGGTCTGTTCTCCGCTGCTCTCTACGATGCGTGGGTTGATCATAACAACCGGACCTTCTCCGATATCGATGACAACGATTCTTTGAGAATTCCAACCTGTGGTGCAGCAAGACCTACCCCCATTGCCTCGTACATGGTCTCTAACATATCATCGATCAGTTCTGTTGTTCTTGGTGTCATCTTTGTTACTTCCTTACACACCTTTGTCAGTACTTCATCGCCTATTTCTCTGATTTTTCTAATTGCCATTTGTTCTTCCTCCTTGCCTTTTCTTTTAAAATCCACTCATCGGATCAAAATCAAACTGAATCCGCATCTTTGCAAATCCCCGGTTCAATTCAATGTATTGTTCCATTTTATCTTTCATTTCAATCAGGATCTCATAGGATTCCTCTTCAGATACAAAACTTTCCGGTACACATCCTTGACCTTTCCGACTGCCGGAGCTGCCGGACCGGATCACCTGTACCTTGCGGTTCTTCGTGATCCGCATTGCATATAATTTGAGATAGTGCATTCCTTTTTCCAGAAGTGCTTCATCCTCACAGGCTACCAGTACCGCCATCAGATGCTCTGCCGGCGGATACCCCATCAGTTCCCTGTAATTCATCTCTTCTGTATAAAATGCTGATAATCCTGACGTGCTGCCGTCTGGATACTATAATGCTCCGGGCTGTAGGTCTGAATCACGACCTCTCCTTTTTTTGCCCTCTTCCGGCCCTTCCCGCAGCCTGCGTCAGAAGCTCGAATGTCCTCTCTGCTGACCGGAAATCATCCGAGTATAAGGACATATCCGCAGCAAGCACGCCAACCAGGGTCACATTTGGAAAATCATGTCCTTTTACGATCATCTGCGTTCCGACAAGAATATCTGCCTCTTCATTTGCAAATGCAGATAGAATCTTTTCATGTCCTTCTTTGGATCTTGTAGTATCCAGATCCATCCGAAGTACCCTTGCCTGCGGAAATTCCTTTTTTACCAGTTCTTCAATCTGCTGTGTTCCTGCGCGGAAACCTCCGATATGAGGGGAGCCGCAGGACGGGCATTTTTTTGCAACCGTTTCTTCGTAGCCACAGTAGTGACACACCATTTTCCCATTATTGTGCGCTGCCAGTGAAACATCACAATGAGGACATTTTACTACATATCCGCAGGACCTGCAAGAAAGGAATCCGGCATACCCTCTTCGATTCAGAAACAAAATGATCTGTTCTTTCTTTTTCAGACGGTCTTCCATCAGCTCATGGAGCCTGTCACTTAAAATAGAACGGTTCCCTTTTTGCAGTTCTTCACGCATATCCACCGTGTAGACCTCCGGGAGCTCTGCTTTTGCAGTCCGCCTCTTTAATTCCAGCAACGTATACTCTCCCAGCTCGCACCGGTAAAATGCTTCCATGGAAGGGGTTGCCGATCCCAGTACCACACTTGCCCCTTCCAGACTTGCGCGTTCGATTGCCGTCTCCCGCGCATGATACCGGGGAACCTGTTCACTTTTATAAGCTGCCTCATGTTCCTCATCGATCACGATCAGCCCAAGACTCGGAAACGGGGTAAAAAGCGCAGATCTTGGACCGATCATCACATCAATCTCTCCTTTTTTCGCCCGCATCATCTGGTCATACCGCTCTCCCGCTGAAAGTCTGGAATTCATGATGGAAACGCGTTCCCCAAATGTCCTGTAAAGCGCATCACCGTCTGGTAAGTCAATGCGATCTCCGGGATCAGTACGATTGCCTGGCGCTTTTCCTTTACCACCTGCCGGATCATTTCCATATAGACCTCTGTCTTGCCGCTTCCGGTCACACCGTATAAAAGATAGGTCTTTCGGATCCCTTTTTTATAATCGTTTTCAAACGTCCGGATTGCTCTTTCCTGCTCCTCCGTGTAGGTAATAAAATGCCGCTTCTGCTCTTTTTCTTTCACAGGATTACGGTAAATCTTATGATTTTTGATTTCCAGAACCCCCTGCTCTTCAAGCGCTCTCACCACCGTCAGCGTGATATTCAGCTTCTGGCTGATCAGAGAATATTCTACCTCTTCATCATCCAAAAGTGCTGCCATCAGTCTTGCCCGCGCTTCTGGTTCTTGTGAAGATATTCTTCCAGCTTTTTTCGCCTGCTTCTCTGGAATACATCTTTTTAAATCCGCTGTTCCTTCTGCTGCTCGGTACGTTGATCGGAAGCACCGTTTTCAATGCCTGGATCATCGTACCTCCATAATATTCTTTCATCCACGCTGCAAGTGCAACCAGCCTTGCCTCAATCGCTACACTTGATGTATCTGTGCGCAGAATATCCTTTATTTTTTCCGCATCATAATCACATGTTTCCGAAAAACCGACAATATACCCCTTCGTTTCCCGGTTACCCCGCCCAAACGGCACAATGACGCCTGCACCGGTTCGTAAATCTCCTTCCAGTTCTTCCGGTACACGGTACTGAAATACTTTATCCAGTTTTTCATGTGTAATATCTATAATAATGTCTGCGTACATTCTGTCTGTTCCTTTTTCTGTCTCTTTTGTGCAGCCAGCCTGACGGCTTTTCGCACCAGTTCCCGGTCATCCATCGGATACCTGACTCCCTGGATCTCCTGGTAATTTTCATGTCCCTTTCCCGCAATCAGAAGGATATCCCCTTGTCTTGCCATTTCCACCGCAAAGAGTACTGCCTCTTCCCGATCCTGGATCATCCGATAGGCTCCGGAAGTTTCTTTGATGCCTTCTTCAACGTCTGCCATAATCTTCGCCGGCTCTTCCCATCTCGGATTATCTGAAGTGATGATCGTCAGATTCGCAAGCTCTCCTGCCACTCTTCCCATCCCGCTTCTTCTGCTTCCGGCACGGTTGCCTCCACATCCAAACACCAGTAAAATACGTTCTGGTTCGTAAATCCTCAGCATTTTAAGCACTTTTGCAAGACTCATGGCATTATGCGCGTAATCAATGTAACACAGGATATTTTCTCCTGCATCTACCCGTTCCATCCTGCCTCTTACCACCAGATGCTTTAACACGTCTCCTGCTTCTTCTCTTTCAAATCCAAGACAGCTCACCGTCTGTAAAGCAGCCAGTGCATTGTACACATTAAATTTTCCAGGAAGGGCAAGCTCATATTTTCTATCATCTGCATAAAATACCGTTTTAAGTTCTCCACCTTCCATCAGAAACTGATTTTTTCTGCCGTCAGTACATGACTGTTTCTAAATCCTCTTTCCTGCCCTTCTTCTTCCCGACAGGTAAATCCGTATTTCGTGCAACATTTTCTCTGGAACATATAGCTGCACTGTGCATCATCCAGATTCCCTATTCCAATCCTGCACTGTTCAAAAAGACATGATTTGTAATATCGGTATTCCCCAAGACTTGCATGCTCGCCTGGTCCGATGTGATCCTCCCCGAAATTAGTGAATACCGCAATTTCAAACCAGATTCCATCGATTCCGATGCTGCTTTATTCCCTGTGAAGATACCTCCATCACCGCATAGTGGCAACCTGCTTCTACCATTTTAGCAAAATACGACTGAATGGTAAAGGCATCCGGGGTCGTATTTTGCGAAGTTACCACTTCATTTCCAAGATGGTGGCCAATCGTACCGATCAGTCCGCATTTTTGGCCAAGACTTTCCAGCATCTCCTGAATCATCACTGCCACCGTACTTTTCCCCTTTGTGCCGGTCACGCCAATCACTTTCAACTTATCAGCAGGACTTCCAAACCAGATCCTGCTGATCCCGGCAAGAGCTTCCCGTGTATCTTTTACCAGAACGACGGCAACATTTCCGGAAACTTCAGCATCCTTCCCCCAGATACCAGTTTTTCTATCAGAATGCAGGATGCCCCAAGGTTGCAGGCTTCTTCTATATAATCATGTCCATCTGCCCGGCTTCCCTGAATGCAGACAAACAGACTGTCTTCTTCTGCCTTTTGGGAATTACAGGTAATCCCCCGGATTTCCATCTCTTCTTCTAATTCCGGCATTTGGATCACCGCATGCTGAATCCTTTTAAACAGAACCGAAAGCTTCATAAGGCTCCTCTTTTTGGACTCTTTGCTTTCAGAATATGCTGTTTCCCCTCAAACGTCACACCGGATATGAAAATATATAAAATGGGTGGATTTCCTGCTTTCGTTTTCACGCATCCTGTGCGTTTGCAGGAACACCCACCCATCTCTCAGTTTCTATTGATGCTTTTTATCATACTCGGCAAGATATTCTTTAACATACTGTGTATCTGATTTGCAGTCCAGATACTCACAGCCATATTTCTGTCTTGTCTCATTTCCTTTTCCGGTAATCAGGAAAATAGTCTTTCCCTCTGCTTCATCCATCGCTGCTTTGATTGCCTCTCCCCGATCCTCGATCATGGCATACGGACAGTTTTGTGCTTCCACATACTGTGCGATTTCTTTGGAAATCTGCTCTACTGGCTCATATCCCGGATCTTCCGCTGTCAGATAAACCTTTTTCGCATACTGACCCGCTACCGTTCCAAGGTCTCTTCTCCGAATAAATGCTTTCTTTCCGGGGCATCCGAAGATCGATACGATATTATAATCCGGATATTCATCTTTAATTGAAGAGAACAGCTTTTCAAAACTAAGCTTGTTGTGTGCATAATCCACAACAGCGATCAGATTCTTATCTGCACTTCCATAAAGCTCCATACGTCCGCTGGATCTTGCCCTCAAAAGACCGCTGTGCATATACTCCTTCGGGATTTCAAGAAGAATGGATGCCGCAATGACAGCCAGTGCATTTTCCACATTGAAAAGTCCCGGCATCGTCAGACGGAATTCTTCATCAAACAGCTCTGTCTTTACCATAAATACCGTTTCATGTCCGTCTTTCTGGATCTCATAACCATAAACATCCGCTTCCGGATTCTTTGTACTGAACGTCAGCACCTTCTCACAGACCTTTGACTCTTTCAGAATACGGTCTGCAAAATCTGCATCCATGTTCACAACTCCGTAACGTGATTTTCCGAAAATTTCAGTTTAGACGAAAAATAGTCTTCAAAATCCGGATGCTCGATCGGACTGATATGGTCCTCTGAAATATTCAGAAAAATTCCCACATCAAACTGCATGTTATCGACACGATTGTATTTTAACGCCTGTGAAGATACTTCCATCTCAGCAAATGTAATACCACTTTCTACGGCATGGCGCAGATGCTCCTGCAATTCTACCGACTCCGGCGTAGTAATATGGGATTCTTTCTTGATCACTCCGTCATAAATATCGATTGAAGAAAGGACTGCACTTTCCTTTCCGCCGGTTGCTTCCATATAATCATCCACGATTGCTTTCATATAGTAAGCGGAAGTGGATTTTCCTTTTGTTCCGCCGATTCCGGTGATCGTCAGTTTCTTCCACGGTGCATTATTGAACTTCTCTGCAAGTGGAGGCATCGCCTTACGGATATCGTCTACCAGAAAATATGGAACATCTTTTTTCGTTTCATATTTTACTTCGCTGACATAAGCAATCGCACCTTTTTCGATCGCTGCATCCAGATACTCAGCCTTAAATGCCGCACCTTTGCAAATAAACAATGTCCCTTCCGTCACCTCTCTGGAATCATAGGTCAGATATCCTACGTTTTTTTCTTCTTCCCCATTTGAATAAAAATTCTTTCATCATACGCAGGTTCTGTAACAGATTTGCGTACTCCTGTAATGTGTATTTTTCCATCTGGTATTTATCTCCCTTATATTCTTTCCGGTATTATTCCCGGTACTCTGCGCCGGATCTGATGATGGATTCTCTTACCAGAACATCCATTGCATCCATGCAGTCTGCCGGTACCTGATAATATTCTTTGAATACCGAAATCTCTGTGCATGCAAGAATTACTGCATCACAACCTTTTGCCTTCAGATCATTATAAGCACGGTCAAATTTGTTCTTGTCTCCCGGCTTTCCTTTTTTGATATCATCATAGATCAGCGACATCACATCTTTCTGGCAGGCTTCTCCCGGAACTACCGGTGTGATTCCAAATTTTTCGCAGGCTCGGTGGTAAGTCTTTGCCTGCATCGTTCCATCTGTTCCCATGATCCCGATCTTCTTCACTTTTGGATGAGCCTCTACTACATATCTGACACTCTCCTCTACCATATTGATGATCGGAACACTTGTAGATTTCTGGATATCTTCCAGGAAATAGTGCGAGGTATTGCACGGAATCGCAATATTTTCCACTCCCAGCATCTCCAGATCTCTTGCATCCTGTGTGATTGCTTTCAGAAACGGAAGCTTATTTCCTGTAAGGATTGCCTGTGTCCTGTCCGGCATTGTCGCATGACTTAAAATGATCATGTTGATATGCTCCTGATCACTCTCCGCCTTTGTCCTCGCGATCACTCTTGCATAATAAAACTTGTCGCCTCCGGTCCCATTCCGCCGATAACACCTAATTTTTTCAGCATATCATTCTCCCTGTTTCAGCTTCTCTTAGCTGTATATTTCTTAAAGTTACCAAACTGTCTAAGATGATTCTTCACCATAGCAAGATAACGTCTTGGTTTAAAATCACCTCTCTTAAATACCGGATTGACCATCTTCTTTTTCCTTAAGAAGCGTCTCATCTTCTCACGGTTTGCTTCTTCTTTGATATATTTGAAAGCAACTGCCTTCGGTACTGTCATCCAGAGATGTTCTTCTTTTGCAAGTTCAAGCGGCAGTTCTTTTCCGTAAACATATTCTTCTACTACATATTTTGCAACATTGAATCCAGATCCTGTCACATAATAATTACTTCGTCTGGCGGGTGTTGATCTCGAAGAAACGGTATTTGCCATCACGCCTGTCATACTTGATATCAAAGTTGGAGAATCCTACATAGTGCAAATCTTCCAGCAAATTCTTCACCTTCATCATCAGCTCTTCGTTTGGCTCTGTGATGATAACTGCATGATTTCCAAGTCCGTGTGGTGTGTGTTCTTCCAGGAGTACATGTCCCAGACACATCATTTTAACTTTTCCATTCCGGTCAGAATAAGAAGTCAGAACACGCATATATTCATCATTTCCCGGAATCATATCCTGGATGATCAGTTTATCTGTATAACCTGCCCCATAGATATCCCGAATTACTTTTTCCAGTTCTTTTCTGTCCTTGATCGTGTAGATCTTATTCTGGGTTGCAAACGGATGCTCCCAGTAAGAAATACTGTCAGACGGCTTTAAAATTACCGGGTACGGGAAATTCATCTCAAAATCCAGTCCCATGGACTGATCGTAAATAATCGTTCCCGGATAATCTACCCCATGCTTTTCGCACAACTTGTAGAAAGTCTCTTTCTGCTGCAGACTGTTCATCAGATCAAAATCGATATATGGTGCGATAATATTTTTCTCAAGCTCTGCCTTATGCTTACTGATCAGCGCCACATAACTGTCACCACATCCGATGAGCATAATCTTTTTGTCTTTATGCTTTTTTGCAAATCCATTGACTGTCTGAAGAAAATAATCGTCCGTATCAATCTTCGGATTCGGATGATATTCGATGATCTTACTTCCGTAACTCGGTCCTGTTGCAAACTTTCCAAATATATATGTCTTCACCTGATACTGCTCATAAAATGCGCGGGCAACACTGTAAGTATTGATATCTCCACCAAGCAGTACCGGAATAAATTCTCTGTCTTTAAATTCCATTGTTTAAAGAAGCTCCTTTCTATCCCCTTATATTTCTACATATCATCTCATTATACTCCAGGGATTCTTTAGGTGTCAAGGCATGGAAACAGCTCTGAAAGTTTCCCGGGAAATTTTCAGAACTGTTTCTTTTCATATTTCTTCTCTTTTTCTCTCTGCTCCAGAACACTGCCCCGTATCACCGCATCCGCCCCATACTTTCCGCGGATCTCTCCCATTGCCGCACTGAGCTTTTTCAGCTTTTCCATGCTCTTCTTCGGCTTCTCAGATTTCACCTCGAATTGCAGGTCAAACAGGCTTAACTGCTCCGGTTCATCTTCATCCACAAGCTTCGCTGTGCGAACACCAAGCAATCTGATCGGCTTACCGTTCCACAGCTCATCGAACAGACTGCAGGCCGCCTCGTAGATCACCTGATCTGCACCGGATGCTCTGCCAAGCTGCTTCTGGTGAGATACATTTCTGAAAATCACTGTAGCGGATTTCCAACACTAACCATATTGGCTTTCTGCCCTGCTTTCCTTAGTCTCTTTCCCACACTTTCTGCCAGAAGAAAATCATGACCTTTTGTCACTCCTCTTGCTTTCCACATCTTTTGGAAGTGTGGTGGAATTACCGACACCCTTTGCAGCGGTCTCCTCGGATTGCACCTTTGCATCACCGATTCCATTCGCAAATTCCCACAGCGTTCTCCCATGACTTTTCAAATGAAATTCCAGAAGCTTCGGATCTGTCTGCGCAAGCTCACCAATTGTCCGGATTTCCAGCTTTTCCAGAATCGCCACACTGGACTTCCCTGCCATAAAAAGCTCACTCACCGGGAGCGGCCACATTTTTTCCTTGACCTCTTCCGGGAAAAGAGTGTGGACACGGTTTGGCTTTTCAAAGTCTGATGCCATTTTTGCCAGAAGCTTGTTTGTTGAAATTCCCACATTCACGGTAAACCCAAACTTTTCATAAACCCGGGCTTTAATTTCATACGCAGCCTCCACCGGCGAAGAAAAACGCTGTGCGATTCCGGTAAAATCCATATAGCACTCGTCCACACTGACCTGCTCGATTGCCGGTGTATAGGTTTTCAGGAAATCCATCAGTCTCCGGCTATACTCCCTGTACATCCTGTGATTTGGTGGATCCATGATGAAGATTCGGACACTTGCGGAACGCATTTACCACCGGCTCTCCCGTCCGGATGCCGAATTTCTTTGCCGAAGGAGATTTCGCCAATACGATCCCATGGCGTGATTCTCTGTCACCGCCGATGATCGCGGGGATCGTACGGATGTCCACATCGGCACCATTTTTCAGTTGTTCTACTGCCGTCCAACTAAGGTAGGCTGAATTGACATCTATATGGAAAATGATGTGTGACATTCCTGCTGTCTCCTCTCTCTAAATAATCGAGCAGGCTGACTCCTGCTCGATTTGTATACTTTGTACACCATCTCGCTTAACAGCCAGGTGATGTACATTCGCCAAATGCAGATCCTTGTGCAAGCACAAATCTGCACTTGGCTCATCGTATACACAAAAAATACGGAATATGATATTCATTTTATCATATCCCGCATCCATTTTCATTATTTTATCTTTTATTTATCAAGCTTACCGCCGATTTCACTCCATCCACAGTTAAATACATATTGTGCAAATTCTTCCAGCTGCTTCTCATTATATAAACTTAAATCCATCGTTTTCAGCTTGGATTCTACTATTTTTTTGTTGTATCTCAGATCGGATACATATGAACATTCCACTCTCTTTATCATATCATCAAATATATCTCTTTCCATATGTTCCCTCTTTTCTACATAATGTTAATTATGTTGTAATATAAATCGTCCAAACTCAG
>ENA-OQHY01001358-OQHY01001358.1-human-gut-metagenome-genome-assembly--contig:-NODE-1358-length-10557-cov-3.414861_pt1 | contig 10557 bp, 16 predicted proteins | sample MGYA00242570_ERZ504733 | MGnify/ENA primary metagenome ERZ504733 (study PRJEB26092, sample SAMD00036219) | human gut metagenome | host: Homo sapiens | study: EMG produced TPA metagenomics assembly of...
AAACGGCCCTGTTCCTGAGTTATGTCGGACACGGACACCACCTTTAATTTCATTCTGGCAATGGTGCAAAGCCAGCTTATCAACCTGCTGTGTGACCGTGCGGATGATAAATACGGCGGGCGGCTGCCCGTCCATGTGCGGCTGATTCTGGACGAGTTTGCCAACATCGGCCAGATTCCAAACTTTGATAAGCTGATCGCCACCATCCGAAGCCGGGAGATCTCGGCTTCTATTATTTTGCAGAGCCAGTCGCAGCTAAAGGCCATTTACAAGGACGCGGCGAATCATTTCCGACAACTGCGACTGTACACTGTTCCTTAGTGGCAGGGGCAAGAACGCCAAGGAGATCGCGGAGGTGCTGGGCAAGGAAACCATTGACAGCTACAACCAGAGCGAGAACCGGGGCGCGCAGACCTCCCACGGACTGAACTACCAAAACTCGGAAAGGAGCTGATGAGCCAAGACGAAATTGCAACGATGGACGGAGGCAAGTGTATTTTGCAGGTGCGCGGCGTGAGGCCGTTTTCAGTGAGAAATACGACATCACCCGCCACCCCCGCTATCAATACCTCTCGGACGCCGACAAAAAGAATACCTTTGATGTGGACAGCTACCTGTCGTCCCTGCGCCGGAAAAAGCGGCGCGTGGTAACGGAGGACGAACCCTTTGACCTCTACGACATTGAGCTGTCGGAGGAAGATTTTGCCGCAGAATAAAGCGGCCATAGAGAAAGGAGCGTGACCGATGGGACACTCGGACGAATGGACATTTGCGGATTATTTCAGCTATGAGAAAGAAATCTACCGGGCGATCATTTCCGCTGCGGTTTTGTGCCAGTGGATTGCGGAACATGACACCCCGCCCACGGACGGGGAAGCCGAAGAACTTGCAAGGGAAATAGATCGCAGACTGTGTGAAGCATGGGGCGAAATTTTTTCGCTGGCTGTGCTGGAATGGCGGGACGGCCAGTAACTCCGGGCCGTCTGCGGATTGTGAGGCTGCCGCTGTGTACGGCGGCTTTTTTTGCACCCAAACACCATCACAATCTGAATTTATGGAGGTAAATTTATGGAATTTTTCAATAGTGCAGTTGATACTTTGCAGACCATCGTTGTGGGTCTCGGCGGAGCGCTTTGCGTATGGGGCGGCGTCAATCTTTTGGAGGGATACGGGGCGGACAACCCGGCAAGCAAGAGCCAAGGAATCAAGCAGCTTGTCGCCGGAGGTGGCGTTGCCCTGATCGGCATGACCCTTGTTCCGCTGCTGTCCGGGCTGCTGGGATAACCCCATGTGTGTTAGAAAACCCTCCGCGCCTCTCTGATCTGGGAGGCGCGGGAAAGGAGGTGTCCCCACATGATCGGTGATTTAATCGGGGAATGGATCAAAGGAATCCTGATCGACGGTATCATGGGCAACCTGTCCGGCCTGTTTAACACAGTCAATACCAAAGTCGGGGAAATCGCGTCGGATGTGGGCAGTACCCCGCAGGACTGGAACGGCGGCATTTTTTCCATGCTGCAAAACCTGTCCGAAACGGTGATCGTCCCCATTGCGGCAGCCATTCTCGCCCTTGTGATGTGCTATGAGCTGATCGACATGATCGTGGAAAAGAACAATATGCACGACTTCGACAGCTCCATGTTCTTCCGCTGGATTTTCAAAAGCGCCTTTGCCATCCTCATTGTGACGAACACATGGAATATCGTCATGGGCGTATTTGACGCCACCCAGCAGGTCGTCAACCAGAGCGCCGGGGTGATTATCGGAGATACCAGCATTGATTTTGACACGCTGCTCCCCGATCTGGAAAGCGCCTTGAAGCAATGGACATTGGGCCGCTGCTGGGCCTGTGGTTCCAGACCCTTGTTGTGGGGCTGACGATGAACATTCTTTCCATCTGTATTTTCCTTGTGACCTATGGAAGAATGATAGAAATTTACGCCGTGACCGCATTGGGGCCGATCCCCCTTGCCACGCTGGGCAATGCAGAGTGGCGCGGCATGGGACAGAACTACTTGAAATCCCTGCTTGCGCTGGGCTTCCAAGCCTTTTTAATCATGGTGGTTGTCGGGATTTATGCGGTGCTGATCCAGCAGATCGGAACCGCTGACGACATATCCGGCGCAATCTGGGGCTGTATGGGCTATACCGTTTTGCTTTGCTTCTGTCTGTTCAAGACGGGAAGTATCAGCAAGGCCGTATTTACCGCCCACTAAAGAAACGAGGTGACTTTTATGGCTTATGTAACTTGTCCCCAAGATTTAACCAAGGTCAAATCCAAGGTAGTATTCGGGCTAACGAAACGCCAGCTCATTTGTTTTGGCGGTGCGCTGCTGGTAGGCGTCCCGCTTTTCTTTTTGATCCGGGGCCGCGTCCCGACCAGCGCGGCGGCGCTCATTATGGTGTTCGCCATGCTGCCGGGCTTTCTGCTGGCGCTTTACGAAAAACACGGCCAGCCCCTTGAAGTGGTGGTACGCCAGATCGTAGCGTGCTGCTTCATCCAGCCCAAGGAACGGCCCTACCAGACCAATAACGCTTATACCGCCCTTGTGCGGCAATCCCAAATGGAAAAGGAGGTCAACGCCATTGTCCAAAAAGCAAAAGAACGAAACGAGCGCAAAAGCGCCGGTCAAGCTCTGGGAAGAGATTCCCGATACGACGGAGCGTTCTGGGAGGAAACCTTATACCGGAAAGACAGAATGATTGTGACCGCCCGTGTTGTACATGCAGCAGATGCCGTAGAAATTAATACTTATGAGCAGCTGCGTGAGATTGACAGCGATTCCAGCCAGCTGCAGACGGATGCCATTCAGGTGATCTGTGAAGCACTTGGAGCACAGCAGGACGAAGTAACAAACATTACAGTTCTGAAAAAGGGAATGACAAATCGATCCTTTTTATTCTCCTGCAAAGATAAAAAATACATTATGCGTATCCCGGGAGAGGGAACAGATCAGCTGATCAACCGCCGCCAGGAAGCAGCCGTCTATCAGACGATCGCCGGCCGCAGGATCTGTGATGAGATTGCCTATATTAACCCGGAGAACGGCTACAAAATCACAGAATATCTCGAAGGTGCGCGGGTCTGCGATGCAGAAAAGGAAGAAGATCTTCAGAAATGCATGAAGAAACTGCGGGAGTTTCACGGGCAGAAATTAAGAGTAGACCATTCCTTCGACCTGTTCGGACAGATGGAATACTATGAAAGCCTCTGGGAAGGAACTCCGTCAGCATATAAAGATTACGAAAAGACGAAAGCGCATGTGCTTCAGTTAAAGGATTACATCGAAGCAAATGCCGGAGAGTGGGTGCTCACTCACATTGATGCTGTGCCGGACAATTTTCTGTTTGTGGAAGAAAACGGAAAAGAGGAGATCCGCCTGATCGACTGGGAATACGCCGGAATGCAGGATCCGCATGTGGATATTGCGATGTTCTGTATCTATTCTCTTTACAAAAAAGAGCAGGTGGACCATCTGATTGATCTTTATTTTGAAGGAAACTGTGACGACAGAACACGCATAAAAATCTACTGCTACATCGCAGTCTGCGGTCTGCTCTGGAGCAACTGGTGCGAATATAAACGGAAATTAGGCGTGGAATTCGGAGAATATTCCCTGCGGCAGTACCGTTACGCAAAAGATTATTACAAAATAGTCCAGCAGGAACTGGGAGAGGAAGAAAAAGAAACATGTACAAAGTAGAGCGTGCCATTATTATGGCGGCAGGCCTCGGAAACCGGATGAAGCCGGTAACGTTAAAAACACCAAAACCGCTGGTCCGGGTAAACGGTGTGCGGATGATTGATACCGTCATCGATGGACTGCACAAAAACGGAATCACAGAAATTTACGTGGTAGTCGGTTACCTCAAGGAACAGTTCCAGACACTGGAAGAGGAGTACCCGGGTCTGAAGCTGATCGACAATCCGTGGTACGATACCTGCAACAACATCGCATCGCTGTATGTGGCGCGGGAACATCTGGAAAATGCGTTTATTCTTGACGGTGACCAGATCATCTATCATCCGGAAATTCTGGCACCGGAGTTTGAGCGATCCGGTTACAACAGCGTGTGGACGGATGATGAGACCGACGAGTGGCTGCAGACCGTGGAAAACGGCATTGTGACAGGCTGCAGCAGAACCGGCGGAAAGGGCGGCTGGCAGCTCTACAGCATTTCCCGATGGACAGCAGAAGATGGAAAGCGGTTAAAAGGCCATCTGGAGCAGGAGTTTGAAGTAAAGAAAAACCGTCAGATTTACTGGGACGATGTGGCAATGTTCTGCTACCCGAAAGAGTATCAGCTTGGCATCCGCCAATGAAGGCAGAGGATATCATAGAAGTAGACAATTTCAGCGAGCTTGTTGCACTCGATGCATCGTATGCGGATTACGCAGAAAGGGAAGAAAATGAACAGTAAGAACCAACAGAAGAAAAAAGAAATCGACTGGATGATTACGCTGGTGCCTCTGGCGCTGATCGTTGCTCTATGTATCGTATTTTTCTTTGCACCGGAGCAGTCGAATCAGGTACTTGGCCAGATTCGATTTCTGTTTGGAGACACCTTTGGAACGTATTACCTGGTCATCGGACTTGGCATTTTCTTTCTGTCTCTGTTTCTGGCAGGCTCCAAATACGGAAATATTGTGCTTGGAAAGCCGGATGAGAAGCCAAAATATTCCTTTTTTGCATGGGGATGCATGATGTTTACCTGTGGTCTGGCAGCAGATATTCTGTTTTATTCGTTCTCTGAGTGGATTTTGTACGCAACAGATCCTCACATCGCAGAACTTGGCAGCATTCAGGACTGGGCAGGCGTATTTCCACTGTTTCACTGGAGCTTTATCCCGTGGGGATTCTATCTGGTACTGGCTGTTGCGTTTGGCTTTATGCTTCATGTAAGAAAACGAAACCGTCAGAAATACAGCGAGGCGTGCCGTCCGATTCTGGGAAAACAGACAGATGGAATTGGCGGCCGTCTGATTGACCTTCTGGCTGTCTTTGCACTGCTGGCCGGAACTGCTACCACTTTTAGTGTGGCAACTCCTCTGATGGCGGAAATCATCGGCGAGCTGTTCCATATGGAAGTCAGCAGAACTGTGATTAATATTATCATTCTTCTGATCACCTGCTGTGTTTATACCTATTCTCTTCTGCATGGATTCAAAGGAATCAGCATTCTGGCCAAGGTGTGCATTTATCTGTTTTTCGGACTCCTTGCCTTCGTCCTGCTGTTTGGGGGAGAGACGCGGTATATTATTGAAACTGGATTTTCTTCTCTTGGAAAAATGATTCAGAACTTTATCGGCTTATCAACGTATACGGACCCGATGCGTACGACAAACTTCCCACAGAACTGGACCATTTATTACTGGGCATACTGGATGGTATGGTGTGTGGCAGCACCGTTCTTCATTGGCAGCATTTCCCGCGGAAGAACCGTGCGCCAGACAATTATCGGCGGATACGGTTTTGGTGTGGGTTCCACGCTTGTCAGCTTTATTATTCTTGGAAATTATTCGATGGGAAAGCAGATTTCAGGTGCAATTGATTTCATTTCGCAGTATAATGAAAATGGAGATTTATATCATCTGATCGTGTCGATGATCAAAACCATGCCGTGTGCACCGCTGATTATGGTTGTTGTATTAGTTACGATGGTTGCATTTTATGCGACATCGTTCGACTCGATCGCATTGACGGCATCGTGCTACAGCTACCGGAAACTGGAAGACGGCGAAGAGCCGGCAAAAGGAATTCAGCTGATGTGGTGTATCCTGCTGATCCTGCTTCCGATTGCACTTCTTTTTGCAGAGAGTTCCATGAACAGTCTGCAGTCTGTCAGTATCGTAGCGGCATTTCCGATCGGCATTGTGATCGTGATGATTGCGGTCAGCTTCTTAAAAGATGCAAAACTGTATTTAGAAGAATTGCAGGGAGGAAAAGCGCATGGAGAGGAGAAAAAAGAGAATCGTTAAACTGACAGCATTTTTGTTTCTGCTTGCGGCATCCATTTTTGTGATGCCGCAAAAGGCGTTTGCGGACGAAAATGAGGATGTTACATTGCCGACGGGCGATATTAAACCATGGAACCACAGCAGGATGAGTCCGGGATTGATACATACGGGGTCGATGAAGGCGATGAGTTCAGCGGAACGGAGTATGAATTGTATACGGTTCTGGAGAATCGTGTGAAAGAAGCGATGCTGGCTGGAAATGAATGGGTATCCATTAAAGATTTAAAAATAAGAAGGGATACCTATGACTTAAGCTTTTATTATGGCTATTCGCCGTATTTTCCGAGTGATACGTATAATAGAATCATTGCCTGGTATGGTGATGCATACTATACAGGTTTGAGAATTACCAATACATTCGGAACACCGGAAGAAACCAAACAGATTTTTAATGCAGTGGATGAGAAACTGGCATCCATCTATAAACTGATGAACAATTCCATGACAGATGAGTAGAAGGCGTTTGTAATTCACGATTATCTGGTATTGCATGCAGAGTATGATCTGAATTATAAGAATTATACCAGTTATGGTGTGCTGATGGACGGAAGAGGTGTGTGTCAGTTGTATGCATTGGCCTATATGTATATTCTGAATCATTTGGAAATCGAAACACATAAAGCAGTGAGAATCCCCCATGGTTGAATGGAAGCGTTCAACATGGGGGATTTTAATGGATGTTCCTCTTGCAGTCCCCCCCATTTTGTGTTAACATAAAACACGCAAATAACCAACAGTAAGGAGTTCTATTTTACATGAACATTACCTCAAAATACCGTTCTCTCTCCGTCCAGGCGAAGGCGGCGCTTTGGTTTACGATCTGCAGTTTTTTACAGAAAGGCATTTCGTTCATCACAGTTCCGATTTTCACGCGTCTGATGAGCACCGAGGAGTACGGAACCTATACGGTTTATCTGTCCTGGCTGCAGATTTTGACGATTATGACATCGCTGTATTTATTTAATGGTGTTTATGACAATGCGATGGCAAAGTACGAGAAGCAGCGGGATGAATATACATCTGCAATGCAGGGACTGACGCTTGTGATTACGGGTGCGGTTTTTGCATTGTATTGTTTTACATCGGGTTTCTGGGAGAAGATTTTAAATCTGCCGAAATCATGATTTTGCTGATGTTTTTGGAAGCGCTGCTGAGTCCGGCGCTTTCTTACTGGTCGGGGCGGCAGCGGTTTGAGTATCGGTACCGGATTCTGGTCTGTGTGACGATTCTGCAGGCGCTGATGAACGATTGCGAGCTTGGTGCTGATCCGCATGAATGGCGGTACGGCCATGATGAGGATCCTGGGTATCGTCGGAGTGCAGATCTGTATCTGCGTGCCGATTATTGTGTTCCAGTTTTGCAAAGGAAAAGAGTTCTTTTCGAAGGAATACTGGGGCTACGCACTGCGGATCGAATTCCGATTGTGCCGCATTATCTGTCCGGTATTATCCTGAATCAGGGCGACCGCATCATGATCGACAAGATGGTCGGAAAGACGGAGGTTGCGCTGTACGGGCTGGCGTATAGCATTGGTATGCTGGTGCAGCTTTTCATCAGTGGTATGAACAGTGCATTGACACCGTGGATGTACAGCAAGATCAAAAAGGGCGACATCCGTTCAATGCGGAAGGTGCTGCAGCTTCTTAGTGTTGTAGTGGTCGGTATAGCCGTGGCGCTGATGCTGATCAGCCCGGAGCTGGTGCTGATTTTCGGATCACCGAAGTACCGTGAGGCGGTATACGTCATTCCGCCGGTGGCAGCGAGTGTGTTCTTTATCTTCATTTATAATATTCTCTCGATGCCGCAGTTTTATTATGAAAAAACACAGTTTCTGATGGCTGCATCCATGGCGGCGGCAGGAGCGAATGTGGTGCTGAACTTTATTTTTATCCGCCTGTTCGGTTACATCGCGGCCGGTTACACGACGCTGGCATGCTATATGCTGTATTCAGTCGGCCATTACATTGTGAGCAAACGGATTCTGGTGAACGAAGGAATCCAGGAAAATCTGATGAGTCCAGGATTTCTTGTGGCGTGCTCCGCTTTTCTGATTGGAGCAAGCATCATCTGCAATCTTATTTTCCCGTACAGGATCCTGCGTTACGCGATTCTGCTCGCAAGTGCAGGGCTGGTCTTCTGGAAGAAAGAACTTCTGCTGAAGACGATGGCGGATAATTCGGAAGGAAATAAAAAGTGGGGGAGATTTGAAACGAATGTTCAGAGACTCCCCGTTTTTGCGCGTCTTGACAGTCACAGAAAAAACGATACAATGAAAGAATGAAGAAAAGTAAGGCATTTAAATTAGAAAAGGAAAAATTACATGAGTACCAGTATTTCAATAAAAGAACTAAAAGAGCTCGATCCGTCAAGCTATCAGATCGTGGATATCCGCGATGCGGTAGAGATCTCCCACGGCGCGATTCCGGGAGCGCTTGGATGAAGACAGAAGAAATCGAGACAAGTGATGCGATTGACCGGAGCAAAAAGACGATCATCTGCTGCAGCCGCGGCCGGTTCAGTGTGGCTGCTGCGGAAGAACTGCAGGAGAAGGGCTGGGACGCTGTGAGTCTGGAGGGAGGTTACATCGCCTGGCTGATGGACGTGATGAGCGCGCCGGAGGAGCAGGACAAGGCAGCGGATGTCGAGAAGAGTCTCCGCAAGAAGTTCAAAAAGTCGATCTGGTCCAAATTTACGAAAGCGATCAACACGTACGAGCTGGTAAAGCCGGGTGACAGAATTGCCGTCTGTATTTCCGGCGGAAAAGATTCGATGCTGATGGCGAAATGCTTTCAGGAGTTAAAGCTTCACAATAAATTTGATTTCGAAGTAAAATTCGTTGTCATGGATCCGGGATACAGCCCGGAGAACCGCAAGGTGATCGAGGATAACGCAAAGAGCCTCCATATTCCGATCACGATTTTCGAGACCGATATTTTCGATTCGGTTTACCATGTCGAATTCGCCGTGTTACCTCTGCGCGAGAATGCGCCGCGGCCATCTGTACCATTTTGCACAGCAGCTTGGCTGCAACAAGATCGCACTCGGCCATCATTACGATGATGTCATTGAGACAATCCTCATGGGAATGCTCTACGGTGCGCAGGTGCAGACGATGATGCCGAAGCTTCACAGCATCCACTTCGAGGGCATGGAGCTGATCCGCCCGCTGTATCTGGTGCGCGAGGATGATATCAAGGCGTGGAGAGATTATAACGGTCTGCATTTTATCCAGTGTGCCTGCAAGTTTACCGATACCTGCACGACCTGCAATAACGAGGAGAATCGTTCGAAACGCGTGGAGATCAAGGAACTGATCAAAAACCTGAAAAAGGTGAATCCGTTCGTGGAGAGCAATATTTTCCGCAGTGTCGAAAATGTCAACATTGACACCGTGGTCGGCTACAAGCAGCACGGCATCCGCCACAATTTCCTGGAAGGATACGACGACAATCCGGGTTATGTGCCGGAGGCAGAAAAAGCGGCGGCGGAGACGGAATAAAAAGAAGGAACTCTATGCACAGAAAAATAGAAGAAACGCCGGAGCGGGAGAAAATGCTGATCCGGCTGAAAGAGCTCCGTCTGGAACGCGGTTACTCGATGACGCAGGCGGCGCGGAAGATTTTCAGTCACCCGGACACCTACAACCGGTATGAAAAAGGCATTCGTGAGATTCCGCTGGATTCGCTGATGCTGCTGGCGAAGACGTATGACTGCAGTCTCGACTATCTGGCAGGTGTTTCAGACCGGCCGAGAAAATATGGAAGGTGATGCAGATGGCAATTCCTCTTTATCTGACGACGATTGAACAGGATATTTTTGATACATTCCGGTATCTGCCGCATGCCGTTGCAGTCGGTGTCGGCTTTGTGACGGTTGCAGCAGCGTGGAAAAACCAGCAGATGATAAAGAAACAAAAACGGCTGGAGCATGCGCATGCGGTTCCTGGCACCCAGCTTCTGCTGTGGTTTCTGGTAGCAGTCTATTTTGCGATGATGCTTTCTATTACGCTGTTTTCCAGAGAACCGGGTTCGAGAACGGGCGTGGATGTGAAGCTGTTTGAAACCTGGGGAAACCAGCGGCTGCCGGACCGGTATTTTGTGGAAAATATTCTGCTGTTTCTCCCGTTCGGCGTATTGCTGCCGGCGGCGGTTCCGTCTCTTCGGAAAGGATGGTGCTGCGTCTATGCGGCGTTTTCCACAAGCATGATGCTGGAAACAGTGCAGCTCTTAACAGAGCGCGGCTACTGCCAGTTAGATGATGTTGTGACGAATACGCTTGGAGCAGCCATCGGGTATCTGGTGTTTGCACTGGTGCGGAAATGTTGGAGAGGGAAGATAGAAGAATAGAAGGAAAACAAGAAGGCTCTGCCCAAATGGACAGAGCTTTTTTCTTCCCTGTTTTTATAGCAAGACCCGAAAATAATGCAAAAAATTCAGCACCGCAGAGCGTGAATTACTGCGTCACAGATTTTCGTCGTACCCCGGTACGCCTTCAAATCTGTTCCTTGCAATTCGCGCTCTGCAGCACTGCCTTTTTTG
>ENA-OQHY01001360-OQHY01001360.1-human-gut-metagenome-genome-assembly--contig:-NODE-1360-length-10554-cov-1.717081_pt1 | contig 10554 bp, 12 predicted proteins | sample MGYA00242570_ERZ504733 | MGnify/ENA primary metagenome ERZ504733 (study PRJEB26092, sample SAMD00036219) | human gut metagenome | host: Homo sapiens | study: EMG produced TPA metagenomics assembly of...
TATCCCAGTACCTTTGCCGCTTCATACTGTCCTACCGGAATTGCCTCAATCCCGCCTCTGTATATCTCAGCAAAATATGCCGCATAATTAATTGCAAAACCGATCAGCACCGCAAGTCATACGGTATCCTGTGGAAATGCGCATTCCAAACAGATAATATGGTCCGAAATACACTACCATCAACTGAAGCATCAGCGGGGTTCCTCTCATAATCGATATGTATAATTTTGATATCCATCTGACCGGTGCAATCTTCGACATTCTCCCGAATGCAACCACCAGTCCAAGCGGCAGCGAAAAAAGTAATGTCAGAATAAATATCTCTGCTGAGACCCACATTCCTCCGCCAAGTTCTCTTATCAGTGTTCCTATCTCCATCTATAATGTCCTCCAGTTTTTTCACGCTTCTTCCGAATGAATGGCGAGCCAAAAGGGACCAATCCCCTCCGGGGTTGGCCCCTTCATTTTACTTGCTGTTCTTTCCTATACAAAGAGCTCCCGGAACTCCGTAATCTGCATATTTTTCTGCAATTTTATCAACCGTTCCATCTTCGGCCATCTCATCCAGTGTCTTCTGAACTTTATCTTTCAGCTCTGTGTTTCCTTTTTTGAATCCGACTGCATACTGTTCAGATGAAATTTCTTTGTCTAGGATCTTGTAATCATCCGGATTTTTCCTTGAATTCACCTGATAGTTTGCAACTCCGATGTCCATAGCGATTGCATCACATGCACCGGATTCCAAATCCATGAATGCTGTATTGTATTCTGCAACCTGATTAAGATCTGCGAAGGTTGCCGCCAGGTCCTTCTGATCTCCTTCCAGAGCCGCAAGTGCAGAAGAGTCTGTCTGTACTTCTACATGTTTTCCTTTCAGCCCCGAAAAGTCATCAATACCCGAATCACTTCTGACTACCACGACCTGCTTGTTGTCAATATATGGATCTGACCATGTATAATCATCTTCACGGCCATTCATAGTGAATCCATTCCAGATACAGTCAATTGTTTCCGAATTTAGTTCCGCATCCTTAGAATCCCAGTCTATCGGCTGTTTTACCAGTTTCCAATCATTTCTATCACATACTTCCTGTGCAAGATCAAGATCGAATCCTACATATTCTCCGCTATCATCTTTATAACCATACGGAGGGAAAGAAGCATCAAACCCAACGATCAATGTGTCATCATCATTTTCTACTTTTGATTCTTTTGCCGATTTCTTTCCACTGTCAGATGAACCTGAATCTTTACTTCCACAGCCTGCCAATACCGTTGTAGCTGCCATTGCCGTAACAAGGAGCAGTACTAAATCTCTTTTTCATAACATATATCCTCCTGTATTCCTTTTACGTGTGCCAAACAGCCGCTACGCTCTTTTACCAGTTAGCAGTTGATTACTTTACCACACTAAAATCTTTGGATATATTATCATATTCACGGTGTTTGTCAATCCTGCGTACTTCCTTTTCCTATTCATTCAGCTTTTCTTCCGGAATATCCGCACCTATCTTTTTCTTTGTTTTTTCCATTTCATCACGCAAAATAGTGTCCAGACTCAGAAGGATTGGATTCCCCGACAGCATTTTTAAGTATTCATCATGCGGAAGAGCTTTATAACAGCTATAAAGATACGCCTTCAATATATCAGGCTGTTCACATATCTTATACGCTTCCTGATAAGCCTTTGCCGCTTCTTTATACAGGAACTGATGACCATATGCGGATCCCATGCTTGCATACACACGACCGTAAAACTTTTTATCTACCGATTCATCCCAGTCTTTGTTAAGGATGGACTGATATACTAAAATCGCTGATTCGTATTCTTTACTGTTTTGAAGCGTATCCGCCTTATATTTTTCTTTTTCTACGTCTCTCTGTGACTGCAGTTGTTCCAGAACACTCTGCATCTTATGAATTTCTGCCGCAGCATAGATATTAGATTCCTTCAGGATCGTAAGTACAAATTCTTCCATCGATCCATTCTCCCGAAGAAGCCTTCTTAATTCCTCTGCCAGCTTCGGCAGTTCCAGTTCATCCCCGACCCACCGGCACAATCGTTCATTGACGATCGTATAATCGATCAGATACAGATTATTACAGATGTAATAACACAATTCTTCTATCGTGTAAATCCGCATATGAACTCTGGATATTTCAAAAGGTCGTTTGGCCCGTTTTTTATGACAAAGAATTAAACTGCCCATTGATACCTCCTAAATGTAATTCCTTTTCTACAAGGAAATCTGATGCCGGATAAAATTCTCCGAAACCAACATCTTTAAAACGCAGCCTGCAGGTACGCTCATCCATAAACATGACTTCAATCTGAAGACGCAAAGAATAATCTGTTCGTTCCGGCAGTTCTTCCAGTGACACTGTCTCAACTTTAAGATCCTCTCCGTCAAGTGTCTCTATATGGATCTCAATATCCGATGTATCTTCCAAAATCACTTCCCACTGTCCGTCTGCCTCATACCAGTGTGTTCCCCATGCAACAATCGGATACCATCCTTCCTGTCCGCCAATTCTCATACGCAGGCAGATCTGTTCTGTCATCTTTGTTCCATCCAGATAAATCGGACCATCATCATACGGATCTGCATAGCGCATGGATGAATAACATGCACCCTTACTGTATAAGTTATTTCCAAGGAAAGCCCTCCGTCCGTTACACAGTACCTTCAGGGAATTCGGATACCAGTTATTCTCAAATCCCTCTCCTGTCAGATAAACAGACGATACCACTTTTTTATCAAATACATTCTGGATGAAAGACTTAAAACTCTCATCCGCATCTTTGGCTTTATCTACATTCAACACAGGATAGATTGCTTCCAGTTCTTTCATGTGCGCATTGGCGACTTCTTCTACTGTCACAAACATATCCCTGCTCTTGGTGCTTACTGTATTCAGGCGGCGCAGCATATATGCACGGATTTCCTGCGCATCACAATAAAACAATGCTGATTCATATTGCCACAATTCTTTCGGCTGATAAAACATATACTGACAGAAGCTTTCCTTATAATCCTGTACAAATACACATTCTCCCGGTACACCGATATATTTTCCGATTCCCTTTAACATCTTCGACATATCAACATTCGTATACGGAACGGAAAACGTAATATAATCAATCTGTTCGAATTTCTTCAATGTCATGGAAATGAACTTTGCAAGAAGCCATACGCCATCATGGATTTTCCCGCCTACACGTACTTTTTTTCTTTTTACAGCTTTACGGAACAGATGAGTGACAATATCTCCCTCTCCCGCTTCTCTCAATCGTTTTGCTTCCTGTCCATATACCATCGTTCTTTATAATAGCCAAGGATCAGAGGAATCTGATAATTATCAACTGCTGCTTCCATCGTTTCCGGTTCTTCTTTATTTTCATCATAATAACTGATCTGACAATTCTTTTCATTCAGATCATAGCCCAGAACACTTCCTTTTTGCATTATCGTCTCCTCCTTTCATTTTAATATATCTTAAATATCTGATCTGCCATCTGTTCTTCTTCTTCAAACTCAAGCATGGCTTTCGAACGTTCCGCATCCGAATCCATATCTGTCATTGCATTCAGCATCTGATATTTTCCGGCAAATACACGTTCTTTATCTGTTTTCAGCGTCTTCTTGTCTGTTGTGATCATTTCTCCGTTTCCGGATTCCTGGAAATAATAATTCACTGATTCATCATTATAAAGGACAAATTGTTTTACATACAGGTTTTCATAGACCGGCATCATTGCCTCTGCCCGGTATCCCAGTTCTTCCCGGTCTTTTTGTTTCATCTTATAGTACAGTCTTACTTTTCCTCCCGGTTTACAGCGGTACGCTGCCATCACCTTATTATAGAGTTGTACTTCCCGCAGCCATTCCTCTTTATAATTCATGTAATATGGGAAGACTAGTTGTTTTTCGCACATTTCCCGTAGTACCTGATGAAGACATCTTCCAGTTCACCTGTGTATTCTTTATCTGAATAATATTTCAGAAGTGCAATCTTACATACATCTGGCAGATCTTCTTTCTGATCACATTCATTTGCAATGATTTCAAATACACATTTTTCCAGGCTTCGTCCATATACGATATATTCCCTTGTAACGTAAGCAAGATATGCCTGTTTTAAGCGAAAATATACATTGTCCGACAGATAATAATCTTCAAAAATATGCTCTTCCTCATACAATGTCTCCGAAAAGACCATCTGTGTAATGATCCGTTCACTGACCTTATAAGATGGAACCCCATATTGTTTTAATACTTTCCAGAGCCGCTTCATATCTCCGATTGCGCCACAGTAATACTCCGCAAGATACGTAAGTGTCACCTTGTCATACTGTCCTCTCCGGAACATTTCAAAAGCAAGATAACTTAAGAAGTCATCCTCCGTATAATTTTCTTCCCTGATTCTTCTGCTGCAAACCAGGAAGACATCCTTATCCTCAAATGAATCTATCCCCTTTGCCTGGATCTTTTCATAATCTGGTTTTTCTTTCTCCGGCTCCTGATTCCAGAATCCTGTAGATGCTGCATATTTTCTGCACATATCTACAAAACGCGGCTCATAAAACAGTCTTTTCGTCTCATATGGAATGGAATCCGTATAATGTCTGCCCTCTACAGACTCCCATACAATTCTCGATTCCTTATCATACAGATAAATGATAGCTCCATTCTTCGTATCATACGGGATACGCTGACGTACCGAACCATCTTTTTCAATTACCAGCACACATTTCATCCCGCGTACCTTTGTCCTTACTTCATAAGAATAACAGATGTCACGCATCGCCTCCATACGTTCTGCCGTCATCTCGTCTTCTCTGCAAAATCTTTTGTACAATGTACGCAGTGATTCTGTTATGTGGCGCTTTGCCAACTGTTCCCATGTAAATGCCACCATCTGTTCTCTGTAATTCAGATACAGATCTCCTGCCTGTTCCTCATGGGTCACAAGACTTGCATACAGATACGCAGCCTTCTTATAATCGAGAGCATTTCCATGCATAAAGTATAAAACCAGCGATTTCGGCAACGGTCCGTGCGCACTGTCTTCGTCGATTGTCATCATATAATATTCATAAAGCTGGGCAATCTTAAGATCCGAATCAACTGCCTTCTGATACCATGAAAAATACTTCTTTGCCGTTTTATTTCCTTTGATCAAAAGTGTACAGATCGTATTCAGTATCATCGGCTCTTCATACATCTTATAGATTCTTTCCAGGATTCTGAACAGATTGTCACTGTATTTTTTCTGCTGACTGGCAAAATTTGAAATATAAAGTGCCAGTTCTTTTGTCATCATGCGGTATTTGGTCGCAAAATTTAACACCTGAATCTCAAATGTGCCTAATTTCTTAAGAAGTGTCGGCTTTTCCTGATAGCACAGATATGCTTCCAAATAGAACATTACTGCATGGATTCCATACTCAAACTGCTGTTCCAGAACTTCCAGACGTTTATAAGGATTCTTATATCTGTTGTCAAGATTCAGGATCATATAGAGCAGCCACCAGGAATCCTGATGACGCATATATGTCTTTCCAACCTCATCCAGCACCCGTTCTTCATAGTTCACATCTCCGCGGATCTTTGCAGTCAGATACAGATAATAACAGTTTGTCAGCGGATCTTTTCCGATTGCGAACCGATTATAATTGTAATTCTCAAGAATCCATTTTGCTTCTTCCGTCTTGCCTCCGAGCAGATAAATATTACCAAGCATCAACTGATATACTTCATTCAGAGGATCCAGCTTACGCAGCGCTACCATCTTCTCGACTGCACTATCCACAGTGTTCCAGTGTCACTCTTCCTGCCACATATCCTACATATTCTTTGATGATCTGAGCCAGTAAAGTTCCGGCATCCTGTGATCTTCGTCATACTCCTGATTCTGCAATACCTCAACTTCATAAGTGAGTGTCTCATATGGTGTCACGAACTTCAATGCTCCGTAATTCCGTCCGCTGAAGTTTCTCTGCTCTTACCACAGATTCGATCTCATGTGCATTTCCCACAAAATCTTCTGTGCTGATCTCAGGTCTGGACACCCGGATAAAATCACCGACTGTCTCAATATGGATCGGCATATATCCCCATGTATTTTTCATCAGAGTCAGTGTTCCCTTTGTCGACTCTGTCAGATCTTCGAATAGCATCCCCTCTCCCTGAAGCGTAAGGAAAATGCATTCTTTCTGTTTGATCCCTACCATGAATTCTTCCATGGCCTGTTCTCCGAGAGACCATTTGCGCATATTATCGTACAGATAGAATGTACGCTCATTCTCATATTTTAAAATCTCATAGAATTCTTTGGAACGGAAGAGCCTTCCCGCTTCTGAAAAATCCTTAATTGCAAGTTTGCGGAAATCATCGGTACTCTGTACTTTTCCATAGGTTGTCATCACATATGGTTTCTCAATGATTGCCGTAAAAGCCAGTTCAAACTCACCACCGGTACATACGACCGTGAATTTTCCTTCCTCTACATGTCCCGGGCGAAGTCCCCGTCCGTCATACGTAAATTCCACTCTTGCCGGATTTCCCTCAAATCCCTGATCTTTAAAATGGACACGGAAAGAAGACGAGTACACCAGTCCTCGTATCCTTCCCTCATTGTTTGCCCTCATTGTAAAACTTCCTCTGTATACTTCCCCTTCACCTATAATGAGTACCAGATTGGTCTCATCGAATATAACATCAGGTCGTATCAACTGAAAGTCGCCTTTTGAAAATTTTTGGATTTTATTTTTCAAGTCCTACACCTGCTTCTTTCGTTGCTTTTTTCTTAAAACGTACTATAAATAAATTATAGCATTGTTTGTCAACGAATGCAATGCCGGAAAGAGAAAATATCAAAATTGTGTCGATAGGATGGAAATTATGAAAAAAAGCCAGAATTTCACGGAAGCGATCTGGAAAGATCGCAGATTATTATCACCTTGATAGGAAAAAGATTGTTTTGTTCGGTGCCAATGTAAACCCGCTCGGATTATCCGGACAGGTAAAAAAAAGATCTCGCAGAACATCTGGATATCATCAGCAGTTATCCAGACAGAGATTATACAGATCTGAAAAAAGCAATTGCTGCATATACCAATACCTCGCCGGAACATATTGTTGTCGGAAATGGTTCTACGGAGCTTATCTCACTTCTGATCAGCCAGCGCGCACCAAAAAGAGCGCTGCTTCTGGGACCGACCTATTCCGAATATGCAAGAGAGCTGAATCTGGTCGGCGGCACACTGGAATATTATAATCTGAAAGAAGAACAGGATTTCAGACTGGATATTTCCGATCTGACCGATACACTGAAAAGTGATATTGATCTTCTGATCATCTGTAATCCGAACAACCCGACCTCTTCAGCCATCAGTACCGCTGATATGAAAAAGCTGTTAACCGTATGCCGGTCACTTGGTATCTTCGTTATGATCGATGAGACTTATATCGAATTCGCACCGGAAGGCACTTCCCTCTCTGCAGTTTCTCTTGTACCGGAATTCGACAACTTCATGGTCATCCGCGGTGTATCCAAGTTCTTCGCCGCACCTGGACTTCGCTTTGGTTATGGTCTCACCAGTAATCAGGCATTTCTTCAGACGCTTCTTACCCACCAGAATCCGTGGAGCCTGAACAGTGTCGGAGCTTATGCCGGAGAACGGATGTTGAAAGATACCGATTATATTAAGAAGACCTGGACTCTCATTGATTCCGAGCGCACCCGAATGTGCAAAGAGCTTTCTGAACTGGATACTGTAAAGATTTATCCTGCTTATGCCAACTTTGTCCTTGTAAGGATTTTAAAAGAAGGACTCACTTCTTTCGATGTCTTTGAAAAAGCGATTCACCAGAATTTCATGATCCGGGACTGTTCTTCTTTCGAAAGCCTGAACGGAGAATATGTACGGTTCTGCATTATGAATCCAGAGGATAATGACCGGCTGCTGGATGTATTCCGTTCATTATAATCAATGCAGAGAACCTGCCACTGGCAGCTTCTTCCGAATGCATGGCAATACAAACACCTGTCTGCGGCCCGGTATCATTCCTGAAATGATCCCAGTTACAGACAGGTGTTTTTCATATTTTCCAATATTATTTTTTTAAGATCAATGCCATAAAGGTAAGTTCTTCATCACCGGTGTTCTTAATTCCATGTGCATCTCCGTCTTTACACAGGAACAAATCGCCAGGATTTGCCGGCTGTTTTTCACCGTTATCGTCATAAGTTCCGTGTCCGGTCAGAATGAAGTAAGACTCCGTCTCACCATGATGATAATGGTATCCTACTTCACATCCCGGATCCAGATGAATCTTGGCATACATCTTACATGCTTCTCCAACTTCTTCCGAAGTAACCATTGCTTCTCTTACAATATAACCGTCTCCGCCATTTACATGTTCCACTTTTACCAGTTCTCTTTCGCCTTCTCTTGTCATTTTTAAGTTCCTCCTTGATTCGTAAAACATTCTAAAACAACAATACAACCTGAAAGATGCAAAGTCAATGGCAAACCTTTAATCTTAATTCACGATCCGGTAATATTCTTTCGCTGTTATGCTGTAAACGATGATATAGAATACCGCAAACACTGCTATCGTAATGATTGTACATACCGTAAACAACCATACATTCGTAAGATTTAATACTCCCAGAATTTTTGTCATCACCTTAAAGGCTACTGCAACATGGATCACCGCTACAATCAGCGGGAGGAAGAATACGCTTAAGACCTGGCTTCGAATGGAACGCTTCACTTCTTTTTTACTCATGCCAACCTTCTGCATGATCTGGTAACGCTCCCTGTCATCATAACCTTCCGATATCTGTTTATAATAAATGATCAGTACCGTTGCCATAATAAACATACTTCCCAGATAGATTCCAATAAAGAACAGTCCGCCATACAATTCATAAAAAGAAGAACGGCTTAACATACGGCTTTCCATCATTCCGTCCGGGATCTTTTCATAAAATTCATTCTGTATCTGTTCCAGTGCCTCTTTTTGTTTTCCGTCATCTCCTTTCAGGTTGAATTTATCTGCATAAGAAAATGGCTCGATACGTTCAATCTGCTCTGCATTTGCAAATACAATATATAATGTCTTGTACATTTCTGCCGTACTCTTCGGCTGACTCGTCATCTCGGACAGTTCTTTTTTCACCTGATAGTTCCGTCCTGCAATGTTTATCTCTTTTTTCCCACATTTGCCGTTCGAGGTATAGGTCGGTATCTCCTGTTCCTCTAACGATACATTCCGTTTTCTATCCGGTTATACTCATCCTGTGTCATCATCTCTACATAGTAGAAATGATTATCCGGATAATACTGATCCACATTTTCCAGTTTATCTCCCTTCAGAACCGCATTCATACTTCCATATCTGTACCGGACTCTGTCTGTTATTTTTACCCCTGCTTTCTCACATTGTTCTTTTATCAGTCTCTGAAGAGTCTCTTCCTTATTTGTATCGGCTTCATTGCAGACAATTGAAACATCTCTCGGAAAACGTGAGTCCAGGATATCTTCCATTCCCGCATACAAAGATACCGTTGTGGATACCATAACCAGCACCATCGTACTTAACACACAGATGTTCGCAAGTCCCGCTCCGTTTTGTTTCATACGATAGATCATGCCTGATACACTGGTAAAATGCTTTGGATTATAATAATAAGCTTTATTTTTCCGGAGTATTTTCAATACCACAATGCTTCCGGCAATAAAAAGTGCATAAGTTCCAATAATCACACAGACCACTGCAACAAAGAATTTCAAAAGTGCTTCTAACGGTGCCTCTGTTGTAAGTGCAATCCAGTAACCATTGCCAAGTGCCGCCACACCGACGATCACAAGCAGCCATCTGCTCTTCGGCTCTTTCTCCCCCTGATTGCCTCCGTGCAGAAGTTCCACCGGATTCACCAGCTGTATCTGTAAAATGTTATATAAATACGTCAGAAGAAAAATTCCTGCAAATAATATGACAGTCTGTACAATTGCAGTCCCATTGACCGAAAACTGCATATCTACGCTATTGTGCAGAATCTTAAGGAGCAGCAGATACATCAGTTTCCCAAATATTATTCCAAACACCAGACCGCCAAGAATACTGATTCCAGCCGTCAGGATCGTCTCAACCGCCATCATTCGTGCAATATGCCGTTTTCCCATTCCCAGAATATTGTATACCCCGATCTCCTTCTTTCGTCGCTTGATCAGGAAACTATTTGTATAGAACAGAAAAATCACTGCAAATACAACAATCACACCCGTTGCATACTGCAGACATATCTTTAATGTATCCTGTGTAATACCTTTCCCTCTGCTCAGCGCATCAATAATATAGAACATCATGACAGTCAGAACACCGGTAAAGATAATAAGGTACATAGGTCTTACGGTTATTCTTAAGATTGGTCACAGCAAGTTTTTCATAGATGAAATTATTCATCCTCCTCACCTCCTGTGGTAAGAATCTTCACTGTATCTGAAATTCTTCATACATTTCTTTCGTTCGTAAAGATTCC
>ENA-OQHY01001361-OQHY01001361.1-human-gut-metagenome-genome-assembly--contig:-NODE-1361-length-10549-cov-3.507676_pt1 | contig 10549 bp, 7 predicted proteins | sample MGYA00242570_ERZ504733 | MGnify/ENA primary metagenome ERZ504733 (study PRJEB26092, sample SAMD00036219) | human gut metagenome | host: Homo sapiens | study: EMG produced TPA metagenomics assembly of...
TGTCCAGGTTCGAACCTGAAGACGCACTAAAGGCACTGTTTTTGCAGATATAGAGCTGCGGGGACGGTGTTTTTTGTTGTTTAAACTTATAAGAGAAGAATAGAAATCCCCCTCCTGTACTCGGATGAAGTTTGGGGTGTTTTTTTATGTGAAAATTATTTTAGAAAAAAATTCCCCAAAAAAAGGAGGCCGGGTCTTGGAACGGACCCGGCAGAGTATGAAAAGAAAAATAAGTAATGATCTATAAGATGAAAAAGCGGTGTGCTTTATTTGTTTAATAATATACCGTCAAAATGTGATGGAACTGTGAGAAGGATTTAAAAAATCTGTGAGGAAAATCTAAAGATCCTATAAATTTCAGGAATGTTTGTCTGGACTGATCTATAAATGAACAGGAAACGATCGAAAAACCAGAAAAAACCCGGAGTACAAAAAAATATATTGAAAATAATAAGGACATTTCCATAACCATCCTGTATAATAAATCATATTATAAAAAATCTGAATTGGAAACGGCAGCATGATCAAGCTGGCATTTGACTGTATTCAGAGAAAGAGGGAGGAAACTGATTATGGAGAGAGTGTTTGGGGCAATCAACGGTGTGTTCAGCTTTATCGGTCCACTGTCTGATTTTCTGTGGGAATTTCCCACGGATTTTGGCTGGTACAGCAATATCCCGATTCTGGGGAATATATCATTTGCGATCATACTACTTCTTGGATCCGGCATTTTTTTCAGTTTCAGGATCGGTTTTATGCAGGTGACTTATTTTAAAAAAGGAATTAGAACCATGACGGAAAAACGTGTTGTGGAAACTGGAATTTCTCCGTTGGTCATCGTTTTTCCTGAGTTCGGCCATGCGGGTAGGTCCCGGAAACATTCTGTGTAACAGGAGCCATCGCAGCAGGCGGTCCGGGTGCGTTGTTCTGGATGTGGATCTCCGCATTTTTCGGAATGGCAGTTGCATACATGGAAGGCGTGCTTGCCAGATTTTTAAAGAGAAGAAAGACGATGAATTCGTAGGAGGACTTCCCTTCTATGGAAGGAAACTTCTCGGAAACAAAGTATGGATCGGAATTTTTCTTTCTGTACTGTATATTCTGTACGCACTTTGTTGTCTGCCTGCACAGGGATTCAATGTTGTTTCCTCTGTGGGACGTATGGCAGAGATCATAACAGGGAAGACTATTGTAAGCGGATCAGCCTTCTATTATATAGTAGGAACTATCATCGTAATCCTTACAGCAGCTATCGCATTTGGCGGAATCAAAAAAGTATCCAGATGGACGGATATGATGGTCCCGGTAATGGCGGTGCTCTATATGGTAGTAGTGTTACTTCTTATTATATTGAATTTTACCCGGATTCCGTACTTTTTCGGAAGTGTGTTTGCAGGAGCCTTTAAACCGGAGGCGTTCTTTGGAGGAGTTTTTGGAACTGTACTTGCACAGGGAGTAAAACGAGGCCTGATGTCAAATGAGGCCGGACAGGGAACGATTACCATGTCAGCGGCAGCAGCTGACGCAAAGCATCCATGCGAGCAGGGCGTGATCGCTTCTCTGGGAGTTTTTCTTGATACTATTGTGATCTGTACGCTTACCGGATTTGTGGTAGTTATGGCACATTGCTGGACAGGAGCAGATGCGGAAACCTGGCAGGCATTGGATAAACTTCCTAAATATACGGAATCTATCGCTGTTCTCACACCAGGAACTGCGATGAACGGAATTGTTACTTTCCTTGTAACCTTATGTTTCTGCCTGTTTGCATTTACCTGTCTGCTTGGAATGATCAGCTTTTCCGAGATTGCGGCAAACCGTATCCGCAAGGATAAGATATGTATTAATTTTGTACGCTGCATCGGACTTTTTGTTGCAGGATTTGGAATCCTGTGCAATATTGCAGGGCTGGAACTTGGAAACCTCTGGGCGTTTTCCGATCTGGGAAATATTCTGATCGTATTTTTCAACGTACCGATCGTTTATGTCGGTGCGAAATATGTTTTCCGTGCCACAAGACATTACAAAAAGAATGACGGAACCCCCTTCACCTCAGAAATAATCGGCAGAAATGACTGTACTTACTGGGATGAACGTGCAAAGAAAAAATAATAAAATAACAGATCCCCTCATTGCAGAATATATCTGTAATGAGGGGATTTCTGCGTTTTTCCTTTTTGTTTGTAACATAGTAAAAAGATGTGTTATACTTAACCCTAAAGTGACTACATGGGGAGTAATTATGAAAACAAAGGATAAAGATCAGGGGATAGATTTTGTTATTGCCTGGGTTGATGGAAATGATCCGGAATGGCAGGAAGAAAAGAAAAACACCAGAATACAAAAAGGAATTTTCAGTGTGGATGACAGAAAGGAACGTTATCGGGATTGGGATAATCTGCATTATTGGTTCCGTGGAGTTGAGAAGTATGCACCGTGGGTAAGGAAAATCCATTTTGTTACCTGGGGGCATATCCCGGCATGGCTGGATACAGCGAATCCTAAACTGAACATTGTCAGACACGAAGATTTTATTCCCGGAGAATTCCGCCCTACATTTAACTCCCATACTATTGAATGGAATTTTCATAGAATTCCAAATTTATCAGAAAATTTTGTGTATTTTAATGATGATATGTTTTTATTAAAACCGATAACTGCCGAAGCCTTTTTCAAAAATGGCAAGCCGGTAGATATGATGGCTCTTCAACCGGATGTTGCCAATGCAGATGACGAGGTCATGCCATATATCTATCTGAATAACGCCATGCTTCTGGCGAAATATTTCGATAAACGGGATAATATGAAGAAGCAGCCCGGGGCATATTTTCATATAGGGTATCCGCCGATGTATTTCTTTTACAATATGCTGGAGATCGCTTTTCCCCGGTTCACTGGATTCTATACAGTACATGGCCCGTCACCGCTTAAGAAGAGTACTTATGAAAATCTGTGGCAGCTGGAACCGGAACTGCTGGAAAATGTGTGCAGACATCCGTTCCGGCATAAAGAAGATGTTAATCAGTATGTGCTGAGAGAATATCAGAAGCTCAGCGGAGATTTTTTTCCGGAGAATATACAGAAATTCTGCGGATACTATGATGTAGAAGAAACCAACAAAAAACTGATACAGACTATTACCGGGCATAAGAAAAAAATGATCTGCATCAATGACAGCAATCACGGAATTGATTCGAAAAAGCCAAAGAAGAAATCAATAACGCGCTGGATCAGATCCTTCCGGAAAAATCAGAATTCGAACGCAAATTATAAACAGCAGGAAGAGAGGCATAAAGATGAATATTCTGTTGGTGGGCGGCTCCTGCAGCCTGATGGACAGTATGATCCTGAAGCTCCGGAAAGAGGGACACAGGTTTTTTGCTGACCGGAGATAAATACAGACATAATAAATATCAGAAAGTATTTGAAAGATATGACTTCGCCTATGACTGCGAAAATCTCAACGATATTCTGGAAAGTATCAATGCAGACGTAACCATTCTTATGGGGGCATTTGATACCAATTATCGCTGGAATGGGGAAGAAAGAGAAACCGTGCATTTTATTTCTCATCTGGTAAATATTCTGGTAGCTTATTCTATGGTAAATAAGAAGCGGCTGATCTTTCTTTCTTCAGATGAAATTTACAATGGAAATTATAAGGATGATATAGAAGAGGAAGAAAAATTTTCCGGAATTGGGATCCGGGCAGATACCTTGTCCCAGGCTGAGGAAATCTGTGAGAATTTCAGGATGAACCGGGGACTGGATATCGTGACTCTGCGCCTGGATCATCTCTACAGCATTCCGAAAGAGAAAAAAGACATAAATAACATCTGCGCCCGGATGTGTCTGGACTGTCTGCGTGACGGACATATCAAGGCAAAAGCAGATCATGTTTTTTCTCTTCTTTATGAGAAAGATGCAGTGGAATATATTTATCAGCTTATAAAAAATACAAAGCACGAACGCAGTCGATACAATCTTTCTTCCAATGATGTGATCAGTGAGGTGGAGCTTGCTGCAAAGGTCCAGGAAGCCATGGGAACAGAATCCAACATTGCAGTGTTTTCAGACAACAATGGAAGGTGCGTCCTGTCAGGAAGACGTTTTGAGCAGGAATACGGTGTCCATGCATTTGGAAATCTGGAAAAAAATATCAAAGACATGACTGCTTATATGCAGCGACATAAAAATGTTTTTCTGAATGAAGATGAGCTGAAGCTTCCCTGGTGGAAGGTTCTTATCGAGAAATGGAGATGGCTGATCAAAGTGCTTTTCCCGTTTTTCGAAAACATGGTCTGCTTTATTCCGTTTTTTATGATGAATAACCGGACTGTAGGAAGCGAGTATTTTGCAAATCTTGATCCGTTCCTTTTGTATGTGCTGCTTTTTGCCATTGTGTACGGACAGCAGCAGGCTACTTTTTCTGCAATACTGGCGGTTGCAGGATATATGTTCCGGCAGATGTATACGCGAAGCGGATTTGAGGTACTTGTGGATTACAATACCTATGTGTGGATTGCCCAGCTGTTTATCCTGGGACTTGTTGTAGGATATATGCGTGACCAGATCCGTACCATGCGTCTGGAGAGCCAGGAACTGGAGGAACATTTGAGCAGGCAGATTGCAGATATCCGCGATATCAACGAGAGTAATGTCCGTGTAAAAGAAATCATGGAACAGCAGCTGATCGACCATAAAGACAGTATCGGTAAGATCTACAGCATCACAGCAGGACTGGAACAGCGTATGCCCGATGAAGTTATTTTCTATGCAGTAGAAATGCTGGAGAAGCTGATGCAGACCGAGGATGTAGCTCTTTATAATGTAGTCAACAGAGATTACGCCCGTATTTTTTCCGCAAGCTCAGATAAGGCAAGAAGTCTTGGAAACTCTATCCGTTATAAGGAAATGACGGAGATATACGATGCCCTGACTGAGCAGAAGGTATATATCAACAAAAATATGGACGAGCGTTACCCGCTGATGGCCAGAGGAATTTACGAGGGCGGCGAGGTTCAGATGATCATCATGCTCTGGGGATTAAGCTGGGAAAAAATGACTCTTGGCCAGGCAAATTTTTTAACTGTTGTCAGCTATCTGATCCAGAACGCGATGCTCCGTGCGCAGAGATATATGCAGGCACTGGAAGATCAGCGTTACAGCCGGGATTCTGAAATTCTGGAGCCGGATGCTTTTGAATCCCTGGTACAGGCTTATATGAATGCAGAGATTAAGAACCTGGTGGAATGTGTGCTTGTAAAAGTGGATATCCCAAAAGAACAGTATCGTGAGATCGATGAGCATATGTCAGGACAGTTGCGGGACAGCGATTATCTGGGAATCATGCCGGATGGAAATCTCTATATCCTGCTTACCAACACAACAAGAGAAAGTGCTGTGATCGTACAGGAACGATTTGAGAAAAACGGTTATAAAACAGAATGTGTGGAGAAGATGGCAGTATGTCGCAAAGAATGAAATTATTTATTTTTCTGCTGATCATAAACTTAATTGTTATTGTGATCTATCTGGTCTGGAATCATATCCGGAGAAAAGAAAATCTCCGGAGTGTCTGGATGAAGGCGGTCATGATGTTTCTGTGTCCTGTAGTCGGGCCTATGTTTGTGCTGCTTTCTTTTATCCTGTTTAAATTGTTTTCATCACAGGGAATGGATCTTTCGGATGTTGTGTTCAGTAAGGACAGAACAGAGAATTTCTGCGTCCGGACGAAGAAATGGAACGAAATATGGTATCTCTTGAAGAAGCACTGGAAGTTACAGACAAAAAAAGTCTCCGTACGCTGATGCTGAATGTGATCAGAGGAGATTACCAGAATTCCCTGTCCTCTATTAACCTGGCATTGAACAGTGAGGATTCTGAGACTGCTCATTATGCAGCATCCATTCTCCAGGACGTGCTGAATAATTTCCGAAGCCAGGTACAGGAAAAATATCTTCTGTGCCAGGAAGAAAACGAGCAGCAGGTTGAAAATTGCGTGAATCTTGTGGAGTATATGAATCCCATCCTGGAACAGAAAGTACTCACAGATATTGAGCAGAAATCCATGACAGATAAGATGCAGGAAGTCCTGCAGAAAGCATGGGATCTGGACAAGATCAGGATCAGCAGCACAGTCTACGAAAAAGTCTGCCAGCGTCTGCTGGAAATCAAAGACTACGAAAAATGTACACTGTGGTGCGACAGAGCCATGGAACAGTATCCAAGAGTTCTTTCCAGTTACACCTGCCAGCTGAAGCTCTGTTTCTCCTGCGGAAACAAAGAGAAATTTTTCCAGATCATGCAGGAATTAAGAAGTTCGGATATTATTATTGATAATGAGACAATTGAACTGATCAGAACGTTTATGTAGAAGTAAAAGGGTGAACAGATATGTCAATGACAACTTTGGTTATATTACAATTTGTGGGTATATTTGCTGCCTATACAGGTCTGACAGTTTTGCTTCCGGCAGTTATGTTTCGCAGAGTACTGAGAGGAAGAAGATTGTCAGAGCAGTTTCTGATGTGTTATACATTTGGAAATTTCTATATTATAAATATTGTATTTGCGGTTCAGCTGCTTCATATTTCCAATTTTCAGACACTTGTACTGCTTACTGTGGTTCTGAGTGTGCTGATCTGGAGCCGAGTGAACCGGATTTCTCTGAGAAAACTTATCATAAAGAATGCAGAAGCTTGCAGAAAACTTCTCCAGGGCAGCATGGGAATAAAAGGAGCCTTATACAGAGTATGGCAAAAGTTCATCAGAATGCTGAAATATGCAATCTGTTTCTTTTATCGCGAAGTGGTATGTAATACCCTGCAATGGATATTGGCAGGTGCAATTGTTGCGGCACTTTTCTGGGTTTACGGCAGACAGCTGATCCTTACTTATGGATATCGAGCATCTGATATTCCGGTACATCTTAACTGGATCAATCAGATGAGCCGGGGAAATCTTTTTGTAAGTGGTGTATATCCTTTTGGATTTCACTGCGTGGTGTATTATCTGCACACAGTTTTTCGGGTGGATACTTATGTGATCTTGTGTCTGTTTTATCTGGTACAGGTATTTTTTATTCATGTGGTTCTTCTTGCAATGCTGAAAATGTTGTGCAGATCTTTGTATTTTCCGTATGCAGGAGTACTTGTATATATACTTGGAAGCTTCTGGGCAAGGCAGACATATTCGCGTTTTGGTGCTTCATTACCCCAGGAATTCGGTATGATCTTTGTAATCCCGTCTATATATTTTCTGATCCGGTTTTTTCAGACAGAAAAAGAAAATTTGAAGACAAAAGAGACAAAACTTACACTTGGGTGTTTTGCCATTGCGTTTTCGTTGACATTAGCTATTCATTTTTACGGAACTATGATTGCGGGACTCTGCTGCATCGGAATTGCCGTTGGATATGTTTTCCGCTTCTTGAATAAAGAGTATTTTCGTCGTATTATGATGACGGGAATTATCAGTGTATTTCTGGCTGTTCTTCCAATGGCGATTGCTTTTGCAGGAGGAACACCTCTTCAGGGCTCGCTTGGCTGGGGACTTAGTGTTATTAATGGCGGAAACTCTGATAATGAAGAGGAAGAAAATACTGTTACGCAGGATATGACGATTGAGGAAATAGCTGCGAATCTGCAGGGGGCTTCGGAAAGTAAAGAAAATACCGGTACAGCGTCTGTACAGTCGGGAAAAAATACACCGACTGTAACGGAAACTCCGAAGCCGTCACTTGGGGAAAAAGTCGGAGAAATTCCGGGGAAAATAAAAGATACATGGAATATGATGGCTCAGCGACTCCGGGAGTTTATTATTAATTTACCGGAGAAATGGTGTGCGTATGCTGTGCTGACGGGAATTGGAGTATTGATTCTGCTAGGATTGGTGTTTATTATTTTTCGCAGGACTGCTTATGGTGAAATGCTGATGTCAGCAGGATTTTGCATGGGAATTTTGACTTTACTGCTTTGTGCGGGAAATCTGGGCCTTCCGGTTTTGATGGATTCGGCCAGATGCAGTATTTACTATGCATATCTTCTGGTTGCGACGCTGACATTATTGGGAGATGGAATCCTTTACCTGATATTTATGCCCAGGATTTTGAAAGTCATTCGAAATGCAGCAGCTTTAGGACTAACAGTGATAACTGTAGCAGGAATGATTCATCAGAATCTGATCAAAACACCAGATTTTTTGTCCGGCTATGTATCAAATGGAGCATTGACCTGTCTGACAAATATTATCAGGGAAAATGAAGATAAGACATGGACTATTGTATCAGCCAACGATGAAACTCAGATGGGCCTGGATCATGGATGGCATTATGAGACAATTACTTTTTTACGTAAGCTGGAAAAGATGGATAAGGACACCAAGGTAATTATTCCTACGAAGAATGTATATTTCTTTATAGAAAAAATTCCGTTGGATTATTCTGTGGTGTATTCTGGAAGTGGACAATCCATCTCAAAAAAGGGGCAAGTCAGAATCTGCCAAATGTAGGTGGAATTTCCATGTATCAGGGAGAAGAAGATGGATCCTTATGTCCAGAATGTATTACTGGGCACAGGCATTTATGGAAAAATATCCAAATGATATGAAAGTATACTATGAATCCGAAGATTTTATATGTTATGTAATGCCTCAGAATATGTATCATCAGTATAATTTTGCTATAGATTACGGCTATAATCAGGTTCAGACACAGGAGGAAAATAATTAACATAATGGTTCCAGAAGAAAATTTTTCAGCATAGCTATCATGATGTTCGTATTACTGTTTCTGTTTCAGTTTTCCATGGTGCTGAGGGACAGGCAGAATACTTATGATGTAAACTCAAATCTTGCACCAAAACAGAATGATGGAAAAAATGTCTGGAAAAATGAAGAACTTGATCCTGCGTCTGTGGGAACAACGGACAGAAGGTATGTACTTTTTGTAGGTGATTCGTCCTCTGGTATGGCAGAGGCTGTAAGCAGATGGTGTACTTATGCAAAATGGGATATTGCAAAATGCAGTTCCATGGAGAAATTTAAAGAGAATGACAAAAATCTTCCGGGAATACTGATCTTGGAGTCCGAAAAGTATGCACTTGATGATAATCTGAAAAAAATAGAAGAACTGGAACAAAAAGGTGTGATAATTGTCTTCGGATGTCTGGAAGATCCGAAGAATATTGAAAAGAATCAGGAACTTCAGGACTTTCTGGGAATTTATAAAATCGTCTCCAAAAAAACAGAACTTACAGGGGCAAAGCTTTTTGAGGGGTTGCTTCTGGGTGGAGAGGTAATTTATGAAACGCCGGAAGATAAAGATGAAAGAGATCGACAGGATCTGCAGCTTAATGTGCCCTGGTATCAGGTTGGCAGCGGAACCAAGACCTATATGGTCGGACTCCTGGATCAGTCCAAACAGAAGGAAACGGTAGAAAATGAAGAACTTCCCACACTGATCTGGAGAAACGGAATCCGGAACGGAAGCATCTTCTGTGTAGTTGGAGATTACATGAAAGACAGTACGGCACTGGGTCTTCTGGATGGCATGGTGGCAGAAGCATCTTCGTATTACATTTATCCGGTAGTTAATGCACAGAACCTTTCCATGATCAATTTTCCTGTATTTGCAGATGAGAATAATGAACAGATGATGGAGTTATACAGTCAGTCCATAACAGGAATGGCCAGAGATATCATGTGGCCGTCACTTATATCCATTGTCGAAAAAGGCGGCTTGAAGATGACCTGTTTTATGCAGCCGCAGACAAACTACGAGGATGGAATAGAGCCGACCAGCAGGGATCTGGTATTTTATCTGAAACAGATGAAAGAACAGAATGCGGAAGCTGGTTTGTCCCTGCAGTATAAAAATGCGGAATCATTAAGAGATAAACTGAATCAGGATGCTGAGTTTTTCCGGAAGGCTGACAGCAGCTATAAATACGGAGCAGCTTATACAGAAGAAAAGGATCTGGACACCGTCAAAGCTCTGATGAATACTGAATTAATGAAGAATGTAAGCACTCTGGTATGTAAATACACAGAGGATGAGCCCGTAATATCCTACTGTACAGATTCTGTAACCTTGCAGTCTGTCACAAGTGACGGAATGAATTATACCTACAGCGATGATATCCGTATGAGAAGTATTCAGAGCTCACTGGGCTATACCAATGTTATGCTGAATATGCAGAAGATTTTCTGGCCGGAGCGGAAAAAAGACCGATGGCAGATCATGCAGAAACGTTTTTCCAGCAATCTTCTCACTTACTGGAAAAATTTTACCGGTTTTGACAGCACTACACTTTCCGAGAGCAATACCAGAACAAGAACCTTCCTGAATCTGGATTTTTCAGAGACCAGGACAGATGATAAGATCACTCTGAAAACATCTGAGAGCGGAAGCTGGTTTATCTTAAGAACCCATGGAGAAGAAATCGAAGAAATCGAAGGCGGCACACAGAAAAAACTGGAGGATAATGTTTATCTGATCCAGGCACAGGATACAACTGTGAAGATCCAGGTAAAAACAGCAGGACTCCAT
>ENA-OQHY01001363-OQHY01001363.1-human-gut-metagenome-genome-assembly--contig:-NODE-1363-length-10539-cov-2.491260_pt1 | contig 10539 bp, 15 predicted proteins | sample MGYA00242570_ERZ504733 | MGnify/ENA primary metagenome ERZ504733 (study PRJEB26092, sample SAMD00036219) | human gut metagenome | host: Homo sapiens | study: EMG produced TPA metagenomics assembly of...
AGCCGGATGACCTCTTCCAGGCTGCTGAGCACCATCTCACGGTTGATGATGATCTCGTGGTGCTCGCTGCAAGATAGTCCGCAGTCTGGCGGGCATATTTCAGATCGATGGCATCGGTGTCCATGCCGATGGCAAAGGTGCGGATGGGCTTGCCCAGCTTCTTGGCGGCAATGGAGCACACCAAGGAGGAGTCGAGCCCGCCGGAAAGCAGAAAGCCCACGGGTGCATCGGCGTCCAGCCGTTTTTCCACACCGGCGATGAGCTTCTCGCGAATGTTCTGCAGGATGGTGGGCATATCGTCCTGCATGGGGGCGGGCACATCGGCAATGTCCTCGTAGCGCACAAAGCGGCCGTCGCAGTAGTAGCTGCCAATGGGGAAGGGACGGATATCATCGCACCAGCGATGAGGTTGCGCATCTCGGAGGAAAAGGCAATCTTGTGGCTGGACTTGGAGTAGCCGTAGAATAGCGGACGGATGCCGATGGGGTCGCGGGCGGCGATGAGCCGATCCTTGCGGGAATCGTACAGGATCAGCGCAAACTCCGCGTCCATGTGGCGGAACATATCCAGCCCGTACTCGTAGTACAGCGGCAGCAAGATCTCGCAGTCGCAGTCGGAGCAGAACTTATAGCCCCGGCGCTTTAAAATCTCTTTTTCGAACCGGAAGCCGTACAGCTCGCCGTTGCACACCACGCAGTCAGCGCCCCGGTAAAAGGGCTGCATCCCCTCCGGGGTCAGTCCCATGATGGCAAGCCGCCCAAAGCCCATCAGGCCGTAGGGACCCTCCACCACTCGCTGGTCGTCCGGCCCGCGGTCCACGGTGCGCAGCAGATACTCCTTGAATTTTTCGGCACTCAGGTCGTGCCCCGTATAACCCATAACACAACACATACTTCTTACCCCTCTTAAAATAAAAAAATACGGCAGCACATTCATCCCATAGTCCTAGGACGAATATGCTGCCGTATCCGTGGTGCCACCTAAATTACCGGCATACGCAATACACCGGTCACTTTTGTGCGCTCTCCCCGTTGAAAGCACTGCCGCGATAACGAGCGGCGCACGTCTGCCCCTACTGCTGCGCATGCAGGTTCAGGGAGCGGCTCACGGGTGTTCTTCGGGCTTCGTTTTCTGCGCGGTTTCCACCGTCCCGCGCTCTCTGCAAGAAAAACCTGAAACCTTACTTTTCCCGGTCAACGCTTTTATTGTCTGCATTGTATCACGGGTTTTTGTCCGTGTCAACACAGCAGGCGCATTTTTTTGCAGGCTGTTCTTCCGCTGCGGACGGTGCCGCGTTCTGCGCGCAATGACGGCACAGCCCGTACAGCACACTGCCCTCGCATTGCAGGGTAAAGCCGTGCTCTGCCATCAGGTGGGCGCGCACTTCATCCATAAAATGGCAGTCCAAGTGATAGATGCGCCCGCACTGCACGCACTTGAGGTGCAGGTGCTCCCGGCAATGGCGTCCCTCGTCCACATACTGGAACACCGCCCGCTCGCCTTTATCGGCTACATATTTCATAATGCGCTGCTCGCCGGCAAGCTTGTCCAGATAACGGTATACAGTGGTGGGGTTGGGGCTTGCGCCCTGTGCCTCCAGATGCTCCAGAATGTTGGAGGCGCTTACCGCGTGCTGGCAGTTGTTGATGAGGTAATCTAAGATAAGTTGCCGGGTGCGGGTGTTGTAACCATCGCTTCGTGCCATGAGAAATTCGGTCCTTTCCGGTGTAGATGTGTTGTTTTTTATCCCTATTGTAGCACAGTTTGCGCTTGGATGCAAAAGAAGCGGGTGGAAAGTTGGTCTGTTTGGCGACAAGCACAAAAAACATTGTAAAAAGTAGCAAAATCGAGGCGTAATCTTTGTATAAAACGGAAAACACGCCAAAGTTAAGTAAAAAGTCTTGTAAAAAATGCCCTGATGTGAAATAATGTATTAGATAAAGTGGTTGGATTGCAGCCGGGATACAAGCTGGCTGAACATGAAGAAGAAGCCGGCAGCGGTGGGTTTGCGCTGCCGGTTCGGACGTTTTAGAACGTTTTTGGAGAAGAAGAATAGGAGAGTGTGCTTATGAAAGAGCAGGAAGCACAGGCAAAGCTCAGCCTGAAGCTGCAGGCGTACCAGTACCTCAAGACCAAGATCCTGAACTGCGAGTACCGCCCCAACGAGTTTCTGAACGAGCAGAAACTCTGCGCCGAGATGGGCAACATCAGCCGCACCCCCATGCGGGATGCGCTGGGGCGTCTGGAGCAGGAGGGGCTGATCACCATTCTGCCCAAAAAGGGTCTGATGGTCTCCGGCATCACCGAAGAGGACGTGCACAGCATGTTTGAGATGCGTCTTTTGGTGGAGCCCTACGCCCTGCGTACTTACGGCAATGCCATCCCCCGGGAGCAGCTGGAGGCCTACACCGAACTGATGCACCACAGCGAGCGCATCGAGGACTTCTGCAAGTCGGACGACGACTTCCACGAGCTGCTGATGAGCACCCTGCCCAACAAGTATCTGCGCTCTGCCTACGACCGCATCACCGGCCTGAACACCCGCTTCCGCATCATGACCGGCAAGGTGAGCATGATCAATCAGGAGCAGACCTGTGAGGAGCATCTGCAGATTCTGGATGCTGCTCTGGCAGGGGACTGGGACGGCGCTGCCATGGCGCTGCAGCACCATCTGGAGCTGGCCCGCGATAAGGCCGAGGGCGTCATCAAGGTCATCCGCCTGTGGTAAAAGAATAAAAGTTAAAAGGTCTGCTGCACCGCACGGTGCAGCAGACCTTTTGTGTTTTTACGAGAAGGAACACAGCATAGAAGGAAGTCTCCCTCAGATAAGGTGGTTTTCAAGGCAGTAATGATAGACCCCGTCCTCTTCCACAGAGCGGCAGCGGACGGCAGCTCTGGCCTTGACCTCCTCGAGCGCGTTTCCCATGGCAACGCCTGTACCGACTCTTCCAGCATTTCAATGTCGTTCCGTCCGTCCCCAAAGGCAATGGCTTCGGACTTTGAAAATCCATAATGCGCCAAGACCGCCCTTACAGCGTTTCCCTTACCGCAGGAGAGCGGAATGATATCAACTGCCTTGTCCCACCATGCGGTGATCTGTGTGGCGTGCGTCCCCTGTAAGATCTGTGCGTATTCGGTGCTGTTGCAGGAGCACATGATCTGATAGATCTCCTCCTCGCACAGCGCATCAAAATGCTCGGAGATCACCAGCTTTTCGCTGCCAAAGGAAAAGTATTGTGCCAGATCGGGGTCTGTCCCGTTTGTTACGATAAAGTGTTCGTTGCTGATAGCAGCTGCCCGGTGCATCTGCTTCAGATTTTGCAGAATTCTGTGTTTGTCGTCAGCGTCCAGCGGATTTTTGAAGAGCACGGTATCCTTACTGCGGACATAGGAGCCGTTGAAGGTCAGCCAGATATCAAAATCGACACCTTCAAAATGCGGGATGGAGAGATAGCCTCTGCCGGTCGCCATGCACAACAAGACCTCGTTTGCCTGCAGCTGCTGTAAAGCCTGCACAGTTTGGGGATGGCTTCATTTGCTGGCCCAGCTTGAGCAAGGTTCCATCTACATCAAAAAACGCAAATTTTTATCATACGACACCTCTGGTAAAAATTTTTTATTTCTCCACCTTGCTCAGCAAGATGCGGTCATTATCCAGATTTTTGCCAGCATTCTCGCGGAACTTTTCCAGCAGATCGTCCACGGTCATCTTGCTGCGTGCTGCGCCCTTTACGTCAAACACGATGCGCCCGGCGTCCATCATCAGGGTGCGGTTGCCCAGCTCCAGCGCCTGATGCATATTGTGGGTCACCATCAGGCAGGTGATCTTTTTCTCGGCCACGATGCTCTTGGTCAGCGCCAGCACCTTTTCGGCGGTGGCGGGGTCCAGCGCGGCGGTGTGCTCGTCCAGCAGCAGCAGCTTCGGGGTGACAAGGGTAGCCATGAGCAGGGTAAGCGCCTGCCGCTGCCCGCCGGAGAGCAGCCCCACCGGCTGCTTCATGCGGTCCTCAAGACCCATGTCCAGCAGGGCCAGCTTTTCGCGGAAGAGCGCCTTATCCTTGCGGGAGATGCGGGAGAAGATGGCGTTGGGCGCGGTGCCTGCCCGCAGGTAGGCCAGCGCCAGATTTTCCTCAATGGTCATGTTGGGCGCGGTGCCCTTGAGCGGGTCCTGGAACAGATGTCCGATGACCTTGCTGCGCTGGTGCTCCGGCGCAAAGGTGATGTCCTGTCCGCCCAGCAGAATGCTGCCCTCGTCGGCGATAAAGCCGCCGGTGATGGCGTTGAACAGGTGGATTTGCCCGCGCCGTTGGAGCCTACGATGGTGGCAAAATCTCCGGCCTCCATTTGCAGGCTCACCCCATTTAGCGCCACTTTTTCATTGACGGTGCCGGGGTTAAAGGTTTTGTGCAGGTCGTTCAGTTGCAGCATTTCCATGTTACTGTCCCTCCCTGTTGGTCACGGTGCGGCGGGCACGGGCAGCGTGCCGCCGCTTTTCAAAGGCGAAGTGCTCCCGGATGGCGGGCATGGAGATGGCCACTGCCACAATGATGGCAGAAACCAGCTTCATGGCGGCGGCGGGCACGTTGAACCGCAGCGCCACCGCCACGATAAAGCGGTACAGGCAGCTTCCGAACACCACGCCCAGAATGCGGCGCAGCATGGTGCGCTTGCCCACCAGCGTCTCGCCGATGATGAGGGAAGCCAGTGCAATGGTCACCATGCCGGTGCCCACGTTGATATCGCAGCTTTTCTGGTACTGTGCCAGCAGCCCGCCGGACAGCGCACACAGCGCACCGGACACGCACAGACCCACCGTGATGGTAAAGGCGGGGTTGATGCTGGAAGCCCGCACCATGGCGGCGTTATCGCCGGTGGCGCGGATGGAAAGCCCCAGCCGCGTGCCAGAAAGCCCAGCATCGCCGCGCAGGCGATGGCAATGACAACTGCTGCCAGCGCCAGCTTGTACCAGCTGCCCAGAAAGCCCAGCGAGGTCTTTGCCATGGAGAAGATGGTAGGGGTCTTGACCAGTGACATGGTGGAGGAGAAGCCCATCACCGCCAGATTGATGGTGTACAGGCCGGTGTTGACGATGATACCGGCATGATGCTTTCCACCCCGAGCCTTGTCTGTAAAAAGGCGGTGACAAAGCCGGAGCACACCCCCGCAGCCATAGCAGCCGCCAGCGCAAGGATGGGGTGGCCGGTCAGTGCTACCTGACAGGCCACGGCGCAGCCAGCGTAAAGCAGCCGTCGGTGGAAAGGTCGGCAATATTCAGGATGGAGTAGCTCAGAAACAGTGCCAACGCCACCAGTCCGTAGATGCAGCCCAGCTCCAGCGCTGTCTGCAAAACGTTGAGGGAAAAGATACTCGCCAGCATGGTGTATGCTCCTTTTATGTTATTTTGAATGCGCGCCGCATTGTTCTACGGAGTACGACAAACGCATTTTCACGGGAGAGGGGAACCACTTTCCCCAGAACCGCCAAAAGCTCTCCCTTGCGGGAGAGCCGGAAAAATCGTCAGGTTTTGACGGAGCGGGGCGCTCAGGAGAAGTTCTCGGCGGTGGTCACCTCGGTAATTTCGGTGCAGTAGGCTTGAAGCTTCCTTCAGGCTGCCAGATCCAAGCCCAGAGCCTCGGCGGTCTCGGTGTTGATGGTGACGATGCCGTTATCAAAGGTCTGGTAGGGCAGGTCTGCGGGGGTCTTGCCGTCGCACAGCAGCTGGCTGACCATATCGGCGGTAGCTTCGCCCAGCTGGACGTAGTCCACGCCGTAGCCCACCAGCGCGCCGTTCAGCGCAAAGCTGTCGGCACCGGTGTAGTGCTGCACACCGGCCTCGATGAAGCTTTCGTAGATGGACAACTCGGCGGTCATGATGGTGTTATCGGTGGGGGTGAACACGGCCTTGACCCCGGCGGCTACCAGTGCCTCGGCAGCCATCTGCACCTCGCGGTGGTGGTGCCGTTCTTTTCTACACCTTGATGCCGTTCTTCTCGCAGAAAGCCTTAGCGTCCGCAATGGCCTGGGTGGAGGCATCCTACTCAGGTCATACAGCAGACCGATGGTATCAATGCCGGGGTTTGCCGCCACGATCAGGTTCATGATGGCGTCGGTGTTCAGGGCATCGGAGGTGCCGGTGATGTTCTCCTCACCGTCAAAGCCTGCGGCAGCGGGATCGGTCACAGCAGAGTAGACCACCGGGATGTCGGTGTCCTCCACGGCAGCCAGCATGGTAGCGGCGGTGGGGGTGGCCACGGCTACGATCACGTCCACGCCGTCGGCCACAAGGTCTGCGCCGATCTGGTTCAGGTTGGACTGGTCGGCCTGTGCGTTGGCGTAGTAATCGGCGTAGTCAAAGGTGACGCCCTTCTCCTTGCCGATGGCGTCCAGACGGCTCTCCACAGATTCCACGATCTGGTTGAGGGAGGCGTGGTCCACATAGTTGACGATGCCCACCTTGAAAGTCTCGCCAGCGGCGGCAGTACTGCCGGAAGCCGCTGCAGAGGAGGAGACCGCTGCACTGGAGGCAGAGCCGGAAGCAGCGCCGCCGCAGCCGGTCAGTGCCATGGCAGAAACAGCGGAAGCGGCCAGAGCGGCCTTCAGGAAGCTGCGGCGGGAGATCATGTTCAGGTTTTTCATAGTGGTAACTCCTTTCCCGGAGCGGGCGGCAAATCAAAAGACCCGCTCCCTTTGCGGGACGGGTCTTAAAACAAAACGACCCTGTCCCTGTGTGTTATCCACAAGGACAGGATCGGGTAAATACGATTCTGCGGTGCCACCTTGCTTGCTCTGCATCCAATACAGCAGAGCCACTCACGGAGAGCCAACACTCCCCTGTCCTGTAACGGAGACTTCCGTCCAAAGCTACTGGGGTTTGTGCCCGTTTGCCCGGCCCTCGGCGGCCCACGAAACTCTGCCCCGCTTTCACCCGTTTGCACTGTCCGGGCTCACTGCAGATGCGCTGTGCAGGTTCTCTTCCGCCTCATCGGTTTGATTGCATTATACACTTTATCTTCGTAAAGTCAAGAGGGATTTTTAAAATTTTTATTTTTTGGCCCGGTTCAAAGTCATTCTTCTGCCGGGGTGCCGGTGCTGCGGCGCTTGCGGCGCACAAAGTAAGCAACGTACACCACCCACACCGGGATGGCCACGGCGGTGACCACCCGGCTTGCGGAAAGCCCGGCGGCCTGATACACAAAGTCGATGCTGCTTGCGCCCGCCGGGCAGAGCACCGCCATCAGTCCCTCGTCCACCCGCAGGATGTCGGCCTTTTCGCCGTTGACATAGGCAGTAAAGCCGTCATCGTAGGGCACAGAGAAAAAGACGAGGTTTTGTTTTTCCAGCGTGATCTCGGCATGGAAGCCGCGTTGTTCATCTGGAACAGCGAGCAGCTGTGGGCGCGGCGGTCGGCGCAGTCCTGCGTGTAGCTGTCGTAGTGCAGGTCGTCCAGCATCGCGTCCGGCAGCTCGGTCAGGTACTGACCGTATGCCTTTACGTCTTCGTCCTCCAGCACCAGCGCCCGCAGCAGCAGGTTGGAGCGCAGGGTCTTGACCGAGGCCTCATAGGTAGCCTTGGTCACATAGTAGTCGTAGGTAAAGCCCATGGGAACGTAGTTATCGTTGTGGTACAGCGTGTAGCCGTCCACGTCGGCAAGATAGGTCCAGCCGCGTCTGCCTCGTCCTCAAAGCTTTCGCGCTTTTCCGGGGTGGTAATGAGGTACTCCACGCTCAAAAGGCCGCGCAGGGCGTAGTTTGTGATCTCCGGCTCGCTGCGCACGTCCCGCTTGACCCCCAGCCCCGGGTAAAAGCTGAGGATGCTGGGAGCTGCCGTGCTGCCGAAGTATTGCAGGCAGCTCTTATCCAGCCACATCCCGATGTTGTCGTGGATCTTGTAGGTGTCGATCCGGTAGTCGCCCTCCGGCAGGTCGTTTTTCAGCAGCAGAGCGTTATTGTCCTGTTCCACAAGGTCGCTGTCGGTGTGCCACTGGCCGAACTTGCCAATGCCGATGTGCACCATGCTGAACACGCAGGCAAACACCAGCACCGCCGCCGTCATGCGCTGGGCAAAGCGGCTGTTCTGCCGCCATATGCCGCAGAGGTAGCGGTACAGCATAAGCCCCAGCAGACCAAAGCCCAGCACGACAAAGAACTGTTCCGGGTTCTTCAGCACGCCGAAGGACCATGTCCCGGTGGTATCGTCCCGCACGGCACCACCGCAAACACCAGCGTAGCCAGCATGATCCAGCCAATGCCCCGGGCGGGGGCGTCCAGATCAACATCCGGGTCCTCCAGCGCGTTCACGGTCATGGCGGCAAGGATAAGGGTGGGCATATAGTACCAGCGTGCGTAGTAGCTGGAGTTGAGCGCGTAGAAGGCACTGTTCAGCACCGGCACCAGCGCGCACACGGCGCACACTGCCACGATGCGCTTTTTGCTGTCGGCCTTGCGGCTGCGCCAGTAGGCCATGGCACCGGCCAGACTGCACAGCGGCAGGTAGGCCGTCATGCTCGTCCACTTGATCACGCCCTCCGACCAGACCGAGGTAAGGTAAGGGGAGTCCGGCGGCAAGATCCAGCTGAGCAGGATAGCCAGATACTGCTGCACCTTGGCGTAGGTCAGAAAGCCCCAGCCGGAAGAAAGGTCAATGGTGCGCGGGTTCTGCAGCAGGCTAAGCACTGCCGGGAACAGCAGCAGACAACCCATGGCAACGCCAGCACGCTCTCCCACAAGAGATGCCCGAACTTGCGCCCGGTCAGCCGGAAGTCCTTGGCGGTCAGCTTGCACACAAAGTAGATACACAGGAAAATGACCTGTCCCACAAAGAAGAAGTAGTTGTTGAGCAGATTCACCGCCACCCAGAAGGCGAACAGGCCGTGACGGTTTTCATAAATGGCCTCGTCCAGCGCCCAGAGCAGATAGGGGAACAGCGCCACCACATCCACAAAGTGGTTGAAGAACACGTTGTACACCGCAAAGCCGGAAAGCGCATACAGGCAGGCACCCAGCACCGCGTAGTTCTCGTTTTTGACGTAGCGGCGCAGATACAGAAACGCGCCGCCGCCCGCCACGCCGAACTTGAGCACCAGCAGCGGCACCATCATATAGGGCAGCCAGCTCTGCGGCAGCAGCACCGACAGCCAGAAGAACGGCGAGCCGTACAGGTAGAAGGAGTAGGCGTTCATCACCCCGCTGCCAAGGTCGGTCGCCCACGAAAAGGTATTGCGTGGCGCACCGGCAAAGGCACTGTCCGGGTAACCTGCGCCCTTGACGAAGCCGTTCATATACCGGTAAAAGGTGATCTGCTGGCTGTTAAAATCGCCTGCATAGTGGAAAAAGCCGCCGTCAAGGATGTAGAACGGCAAAAAGAAGATGGCCGCCGTCAGGGCGCACAGCCCCACCGCCTGCCAGAATTTTTTATGGCTCTGCCCCCTTGGGGTGAGCAGCCGTGGTTTTTTGAACTTTTCCATAGCGTTCCTCTTTCTCCGCGCACCGGCGCGGAAGTGGATTTGATGTCACCTTGTAGTATAGCACGGCGGCGCGCAAGAAAAAAGGGCTTGACAAGCGCACACGGGGCGGGTATGGTGAAGAAAAGGAGGCGTATTGCCATGCTGTATCCCTTCAGCGCCCTGCTGGCGCGCATGAAGTATATTACCCGGTGGAGCCTGATGCACTCCACCCGGGCGGAATCCCTCAGCGAGCACACCTGCGACACCGCGCTGCTGGCGCACCTGCTGTGTCTCATCGCCAAGCACTACACCGGCACGCCCTGCCGCCCCGAGGTGGTGGCAGTGGCGGCGCTGTACCACGACGCGCCGGAGATTATCACCGGGGATATGCCCACGCCGGTCAAGTACCACTCCCCGGCGCTGCGGGACGCCTACAAGGCACTGGAGACTGAGAGCGTGCGCTCCATGGCGGCTCTGCTGCCCGCAGAGCTGGCTGCAGAGCTGACCCCCTGCATGGACGGCAGCGTCCTGACGGCAGAGGAGCACCGGGCTGCTCAAGGCTGCCGACCGGCTGAGCGCGCTGATCAAATGCACCGAGGAGCAGCGCAGCGGCAACCACGAATTTGACGCCGCGCTCACGCAGCAGCGCGCCGCGCTGCAGGCCATGCAATGCCCGGAGGCCGACTGGTTTTTGGAGCACTGCCTGCCCTGCTACACCCAGAATCTGGACGAGCTGACGAAGCCGTAAAAAAATACAATGCCGGACAGCCCACAGGCTACCCGGCATTGCTCTGCTTCGGGTCAAATTACGGGAACGGTACTTCCCGCACATCGTCAGGGTCCAGCCCGGCTTTGCGCTGCTCTTCAAACACGGCGGCGATCAGCTCGTCCAAGTCCTCTAAATGGGTCAGGGTGCAGCAGTAGCGGCGCAGGGCGGCAGCGCCCTTCAGCCCTTCATGTAGTGCATGGTCTGGGCGCGTGCCTGCGGCATAGCCACAAACTCGCCCTTCTGCTCTACCATCTCCTCCACCTGACGGCGCAGCGCGTTCATCCGCGCTTGCAGGTTCGGCGTCCTTGGGGCGGGCAGACCCTCCAGC
>ENA-OQHY01001364-OQHY01001364.1-human-gut-metagenome-genome-assembly--contig:-NODE-1364-length-10536-cov-3.131425_pt1 | contig 10536 bp, 8 predicted proteins | sample MGYA00242570_ERZ504733 | MGnify/ENA primary metagenome ERZ504733 (study PRJEB26092, sample SAMD00036219) | human gut metagenome | host: Homo sapiens | study: EMG produced TPA metagenomics assembly of...
GCGCGCGAAGGCGATGAGCTGGCGCTGGCCGGCCGACAGGGTCGATCCGCGCTCCTCCACCACCGTGTCGTACCCGTCGGGCAGTTCCATGATGAACTCGTGCGCGTGCACGGCCTTCGCCGCCGCCTCGATTTCCTCGTCGGTGGCGTCGAGCTTGCCGTAGCGGATGTTCTCGCGCACGTTGCCGGAGAAGATGAAGGTGTCCTGCAGCATCACGCCCATCTGCCGGCGCAGCGATGCGAGCGTCACGTCGCGCACGTCGTAGCCGTCGATCGTCACCGAGCCCTCGGACACGTCGTAGAAGCGCGACAGCAGGTTGATGATTGTCGTCTTGCCGGCGCCCGTCGGGCCGACCAGCGCGATCGTGCGCCCCGGTTCGACGTGGAAGTCCACGAGGTTGAGGATGTTGCGGCCGTCCTTCTCGTAGCGGAACACCACGTCGTTGAAGTCGACGCGCCCGCGGATCTGCGGCAGGTCCGCCGCGTCGGGCTTGTTGCGGATCTCCGGCGTGACGTCGAGCGTCTCGAAGATGCGCTCGAGGTACGCCGAGCAGGTGATGAGCTGGTTGTAGAAGTTGCCGATGTTGATCACCGGATTCCAGAAGTTGTTCGCGTAGCCGACGAACGCGATGAGCACGCCGGTGGTCACGTTCACGCCCCCGAAGCCCATCACGCCGACGAAGTAGATGAACGAGATGGTCATCACGGAGATGGTCTGCACGCCCGGCCACATGAGGAACTGGATGTGCACGGCGTGCATCCACGCGGAACGCACCTCGCCCTGCTGTTCCTGGAAGGTCCTGAACTGGGCCTGCTCCTGTGCGAAGGTCTGCGTGGTCTTCACGCCGGCGATCGACTCGTGGATGTAGGCGTTCAGGTTGCTCTGCTTGTTGGAGAGCTTCTGGAAGGCGCGCCGCTGGAAGATCTGCAGCACGCGCACCCAGATGATGAGCACCGGGAACAGGATCAGGCTCCACAGGGCCAGCTGCCAGTCGATCACGAACATCACGATCAGCGTGATCACGAAGGTGAACACGTCGGAGATCACGTTGATCAGACCGGAGCTCAGCGTGTCCGAAAGCGTGTTCACATAGTTGACCACGCGGATCAGGATCTTGCCGTGCGGGCGCGAATCGAAGTAGCTGAAGGGCAGCGTCTGGATATGCGTGAAGATATCGCGGCGCATGTCCTTGAGCATGAGCTGGCCGACGCGCGTGATCGCCACCGTGCGGTAGCGCAGCCCGAACTCGTACAGCACGATCAGCGCGGCGAGGATCACGCGAGGATGCCGAGCTTGCCGAGGTCCTTGTTCGGGATCGCCTCGTCGATCATGATCTTGGTCAGGTACGGCACGGCGACGACGATGCAGCTCATCGAGATGACGACGACGAGAATGCGCGCCACCTGTGCCATATACGGTTTGAGAAATTTGCCGACGCGCAGGATGTCCCGGAAGTTGATCTGCTCCTCGAGTTCCTCATCCTCGCGGTATGTATTGCGTTGTGCCATAAGTCCTCTTCTAAAAACCTTGTGCGACGCCGGACTGGAGTCCGAGCTGCTTGTGGTAGATGTCCCAGTAGCGGCCGTGTGCGGCCACGAGTTCGGCGTGGGTGCCGCGTTCGACGATGCGTCCGTGTTCGAGCACCAGAATCAGGTCGGAATCCTTGACCGACGAGATGCGGTGGGCGATGGTGACGATGGTCTTGCCGCCGTCCATCTCCTTGAGGTGCTTCTGGATTTCCGCCTCGGTCTCCATATCGACGGCCGAGGTCGTATCATCCATAATCAGGATCGACGGATCATCCGCGAGCGCGCGGGCCAGCGACAGGCGCTGTTTCTGCCCGCCGGACAGGCCCACGCCGCGTTCGCCCACGACGGTGTCATAACCCTGCGGCATCGACTGATGAAATTGTCCGCGCCGGCGATCTGGGCCATTTTCTGGATATATCGGTCGTCGCTATCATCGCTGGCACCAAAGCCGATATTGCCACCGATGGTGTCGGAGAACAGGAAGGTGTCCTGCGCCACGATGCACACCTGCGAGCGCAAGGTGGCCAGCGGCCAGTCGCGTGCATCGATGCCGTCGATGAGCACATGGCCCACGGTTGGGTCGTAGAAGCGGGAGATGAGGCTGACGAGCGTGGACTTGCCGGCACCGGTCTCGCCGAGGATGCCGAGTTTGGAGCCGGCAGGCACGGTGAAGTCGAGGTCTTTGAGGATCGGGGTTTCCGGGTCGTCCGGGAAGGCGAAACTGACGTGGGCAAAGCGGATGTCGCCTTTGATGCGCAGCGGGCAGGACTTGCGTTCGGCGGACTGCTGGGCACCGGATGTTCCGGAAGCCCCGGGCGCTCCGGTAGCACCGGTGGCCTCATCATCGCGCTTGACCTGCTCGACGATTGTGACCGCCTGCTTGACGGCTTCGGCCGCGTCGGGCTTCTCCACGATGCGCGGCTGTTCGGTGAGCAGCTTGCGAATCTTGATACAGCTGGCGTTGAATCGCTGCCAGTCGTTGATGAGCCAGCCGGAGGCACGCACCGGGCCGTCGATCATCCACAGGAAGGAGTTGAAGCTCACTAAGTTGCCAAGGGTCATGTAGCCCTTGATGACCAGGAAGCCGCCGAGGCCGAGCGTGATGAGCTGCAGCGAAAAGCCGAGGCCGTCCAGCCAGGGCATGTACTTGCGCGAGTTGTAGGCCAGGGCCATGTTGCGCTGCATGTAATCGTCGTTGTGCTCGTCGAACTTTTCGGTCTCGTACGGTTCGCGCACGAATGCCTTGACCACACGGTTGCCCTCGATGTTCTCCTCGACCATGGAGTTGAGGGAGGCCAGCGAGTTGCGGATGGCGAAGAACAGCGGGTGGGCGTGCGTGGACAGGCCGCGCGTGAGCACAAAAATGAACGGCGTGACGCAGGCCAGGGCGAGCGCAAGTCGCCAGTCGATGGCAAACATCACACACAGGGCACCGATGAACATGACCACGCAGTCGGCGATCTGATAGCTCACCCAACTCAGGCAGTGGCGGATCGCGTCGGTGTCGGAGGTCAGGCGGCTCATGATGTCGCCGGTGCGTGTGTGGTTGAAGTACGTGAAGTCGAGCTCGTGCAGCTTCTCGTATTCGTCGGAGACGAGGCGGTAGACCGAGTTCTGGCCGAAACGCTCCATCCACATCTGGTAGCCGTATCGCGCGCCCACGCGGATGATGGTCATGAGGATCATCAGTCCGCACAGACGTGGCAGTTCGTCGGTATGCCCGCCGACGATGACACGGTCCACAATGACGCCGGACAGAATCGGAATGGTCAGGGCCATCGTGTTATTGGCGATGAACAGTAGGAGCGCGCCTACCACGCGGGGCAGGTCTGGTTTGCAGTATGGCAGCACCCATTTGAGATTGCTTGCGCTGGTATTGATTCCCGGATCGACGTACATGTGAGGGGATCACCGTTTCTTGGGGATTGTTTGCTTATGGTATGGTGCGGCATGCTCCTGCGCCGCACGCGGCAATCGCTGCCGCCACGATTCACGATCAGCCGTACTTCGCACTGCGCCTGTCATTGGCCGCACGACCGGAGCTCTCCTTCATCGGTCGAAGCACGTTCGACTTTCGCAAACGCGTACTAGTCTAGACGGCCTGCGTCCAATCGCAACAGCCCACAACTCTGCGTGTTCCCCGCATTAACAACGCGGCACGGCCCGCTAAGCGCAGCATTCCCCAGAATGTGTTGCGCGAAACGTTGCGCATGCGGCAATGCACGCTTGAGACCTGTTGCATACCAGTCGACCAAATTATAGAATCATAATTAAGTAAATTACGATTCTATAATTTGCGCGTGTGCGCCAGGGCAGACAGCAAAGCAAGGAGACAAGGGCCATGTTCGTCGGGCGAGATAAGGAGCTTTCGGCACTGGAACGCCGCTGGAGCTCACAGCAGTTCGAGTGCGTCGTGGTCTACGGCCGTCGCCGCGTGGGCAAGACCACACTCATCAACCGCTTCCTCGAAGATCGCCCCACGATTTTCTTTTCGGCAATCGAATCCAGCGCTTCCAAGAATCTCGAATCGTTAAGCCGCAGCATTGCTCTGTATGAAAAGGGCTCAGAGGCGTTCGAGACAACACCCGTATACCGCAGCTTTGAATCCGCACTGGAAGCGGTGTTCGCGCTGGCCGCAAAGCAACGCATCGCCTTCGTCATCGACGAGTACCCATATCTGGCTAAAGCAGACCGGACCATCAATTCGGTCCTGCAGCATGCCATCGACCGCCATAAGGATGACAGTCAGCTCATGATGGTGTTATGCGGCTCTTCCATGTCGTTCATGGAGCGCCAGGTGCTTGGGTATGAGAGCCTCTATACGGCAGACGCACCGCTCAAATCAAAGTGGAGCCATTCGGCTACGCCGATGTCCGCAAGTTCTTGCCAAGATACAGCAACGAGGACGCCGCTATTGCTTACGGACTTACCGACGGTATCCCGCAGTATCTTCGGCAACTGGACGACGGCATCAGCATCCGAGACAACATCCGTTGGAACATCCTCGACCCAAGCTGCTATCTGTTTGAGGAGCCAGACAACTTGCTGAAGCAGGAGCTGCGCAGTCCGGCCGAGTACAACGCCGTAATCCAGGCCATTGCCTCCGGGGCATCTCGGTCGAACACCATCGCCACCGCATGCCATATGGAATCGTCCTCATGCGCCACCTATTTGCGCAATCTCATCGATCTGGGAATCGTTCGCAAGGAGACACCTTTCGGCGAGGACGCTCCTCGCAAGACGATCTACCGTATCGAGGACTCGTTCTTCCGATTCTGGTACCGATATGTGCCGAACAACATGTCCCTCATTCAATCCGGTCATGCCGATCTCGCCGCCGACCGTGTTATGCGCACTATCTCCGACTTTATGGGGCAGGTGTTCGAAGACATCTGCGTTCAGTGGATATGGTCCCATAACGGTACCGAGGCATTGCCTTTCCTCATGCTTGATGCCGGACGTTGGTGGGGCGCCAATCCGACCACCCGCAGTCAGGAGGAAATTGACATCGTGGCTTCAGGAGAAAAACCGAAAACTCTCCTATTCTGCGAATGCAAATGGCGCAGCGTGCCATCCGGTCTGCAGCAGTTGGAAGTGCTGCGCAATCGCGCCAGACTGCTGCACCCCGAAACCAGCCATTACATGCTGTTCTCCAAATCAGGCTTCGACGAGCATGTCGCCGCCCGCGCGGCGCAAGACGGTACAGTGACGCTTGTCGATTTTGCGGATATGGATTAGTCGGTTCACTCCATTGCGGACGGTAAGGGTGAAGTAACAGGCTGGGTCAATGGATCGATACAACGACGCCGATGTCAAGACCATCAACGGCCGCAAGATGCGCTTCGGTCTGATGTGCGATCAGTACGCCGAGGCCGCCTTCAAGCTGTAAGCCTTAAGGCTTCGCCACTACAGGCCGGTCGCGGACCATATCCCAAGTCAGCAACCGGCCGAACCATATCTCGCGGCTTCAGTCATCCTTCATCATCAGTATTCGGTAGCGGCCCTAAATCAGCTCCGCCATCCGGCTCATAATCACTCGCCAACCACGGGCGGAAGTAGCTCCCGACTATCCACAGTGGGACATTGGTCAGCCAATCCTGCTCCTTGTAATTCCGCATCGACGTACGGTAACCGCAAATCCCGTATTTGTCGCACAGCCACTTCAAGCTACGCTTATGACGCTCGGTACCAGCTTTGGCCTCCAACGGAATGATTGCGCCATTACCTGCAAAGACAAAATCAACTTCTCCCGTACTGTTCGCATTCGACCAGTACATCGGTGTGATGCCGGCGGCCACTAATTGCTGGCAAACATACTGTTCCGTTAACGCACCACGGAATTCGGTCAGCCCGCCATCACCAAGGACCACGCTTGCGGGAGTCAGATCCAGGGCCGCTGCCAGCAGCCCAACATCATGGAGATACAGTTTGAACGCGGAATCATCACGGTATGACGGCAATGGTGCCGCAGGTTTTTCGACGCGATACACCCGCAACGCAAGACCAGAATCGACAATCTGCTGAATCGCGGATTCATATTGCGCCGCCCGAGCGCCACGAGCGATGTGGCCAAAAATAAATTTATGATTCTCACGCGCCAGATGGGACGGAATCGAGGAAAACACCAAACGCATTTTCTCACTATCCACACCGGTTCTGGGATGTTTGGAAAAGTCCATGTCGTAATTGGATAACAATTCTTTCTGCACGGCACGCGCATGCTGATAGCCATCTTCTACAAATGTCTCAACGACTTCGGGCATGCCGCCAACAAAACAGTACTGACGAACCCTTCGCTCTAAACGTTCCGCAAATCCCCCAAGTGTCTCAATACGCTGGTTCCGGATGCGTTCGGCTATCACTCCATCACCGACCGCTTCCAAGAACTCCACAAACGTCATCGGATACATATCGATGGAGGTGACACTGCCAACCGGGAATGACAGGTCTTCGTGCTGAGCCATGCCCAGATAGGAGCCCGCTACAGCGACATGGAGATCCGGCATTTCCTCATGGAGCGCTTTCAACAGAGTCAGTAAATCAGGGATTTCCTGTATCTCGTCGATGCACAGCAGCGTCTTGCCGGGCCGAACGCGAACCCCATTAAACGCCTCCATGGAATCAAGCAACATGTGCACCGAATCCACACCTGTCAACGCAGCCTTTGCACCGCCATCGAACAAGTTGACATAAGAAAATGACTCGAACTTGTCCCGACCCAGCACCTTAAGCACATGAGTCTTGCCTACCTGTCTCGCGCCGCACAGCACTATCGGCTTGTGCTCCGTCGCTTCAGCCATGCCGACAACCTGGTATATATATCTCGCCTGAACTCCGCCATGCCGCCCTCCCTATCGCATAGGACCGTACATCACAAATCACTGTCCTGTCGCTCCATCATACCGCAATATACACTTTTCCTAGGGTTGCAATTCGCGTATTCTACATTTTTCCTAGGGTTGTGATTGTACAAAATTACATTTTTCCTAGGGTTAATAATGCAGAATACTGCACTTTTCCCAGGGTTAGTACCCTGACCTTCCCTAATCACACGGTGTTGTAAAGGCGTCGCGGTATTGGCCGGGGGTGAGTCCGGTGCGGCGCTTGAAGACGAGCATAATAGAATATCTCAAGCATCGATGAATACGGAGATGATCACAATGGCTGATTACATCGGAACAGTCAACAACCAATCTTCAACACAGCCCAACGGTCACAATTCACATAGCAACACCACCGAGTCGCTATGGCGCGGCACGGATTATGGCAAATGGTTCGTAGCGGATTCATGCACGTCGCTGTCATCAAGTATCCAAGGTTTCGCACTGCCACTCATCGCGCAGACCGTCACGGGCTCACCGGCACAGGCGACGCTGCTGGATTCAATCATGACCATGATATCGTCGGTATTGCGGCTGCCAGGTGGCGTGGTACAAGATAAGTACGACCGCAAAAAACTTATGATTGCGTTTGGCCTGATTGGTTTCGCACTGTTCGGCATATGCGCGGCCCTAGGATGGGCGGGATTACTCATATACCCGGTGCTGATGGTACTTGCGATATGCCTCGGCATACGCTCAGGCCTCCTAGGAACCACGAGCAACACGATGCTACGAGGCATCGTTCCCGATCAATTGCTGCCCAAGGCGTCAAGCTCAATGATGGCCGCGATGCCGCCCTCGAACTCGCCGGCGCACCAGTAGGTGGCGTATTGATCGGCGGCGGTCTATGGCTGCCATTCGCAGTCAGCGCGCTGCTGAATCTATTGGAAACCGCGGCGGCGATGCGGATCACAAAATACTGGCATCGTGCGGGCGGACCAATGCGGAGGGCCGCGCCCTTGCCGACGATGAGGCCGATGAGAATGGTGATGCGGCCAACATCACTCAGGCCGCTGACGAGCAGGCAACGACCACGACATCATCCGCGTCACAGTATTGGCGTGAGATGTTTTCCGGATTCCGCTGGCTTCTTAGCGGGCGATTCGAACGTCGCCTGATTTTGTCGAGCGCGCTGGCATTCGCGTGCTTCAACTCGTTCCTGCTGATTACGGTGCTCTCGATCGGCTCCGACCCATCACATGTGGTGTCAGCCAGTTTCATGAACGTTTCTGTGTCTGTGGGCGTCATCGTTGGCTCGCTCATCTCTTCCGTGCTGGTTCAGCATGTGCGCGGCGGCATAGTCGCCGTATCGTTCTACGTGCTGATGAGCATCGGCGCGCTCGGCGCGGCGCTGGCTCCGTGGATTCTTGCGCGTATGGCGTTTCTGGCAATTTCGTTGCTGGCCCTACCGGCCGGCAATGCGGTAATCAACGGATTCCAATCATTGCTCATCAACAAGGAGCATATGGGCCGCGTATTCGCCGGCATGGGCATGATTGAGACGATTGCGGCCCCGGCGATCACATTTCTGTCCGGCATCGCCATGCAACACTGGGGCTACTCGGTCACGTCCGTGGCTTTGGGCTTGTGCATCGTGGCGGCCGCGATCCCTGCCGTGACAATGAGGGAACTGGTCACACTGCCTAAGCCGGATGGCTGGGAGGACCATATCCGCAAATCCGGGCTCACCAAGTTCTGACAACAAGTAAGGGCGACTATCTCCCGGATTTGTGACGCTCGGCAACCGTCAGCGTCACAAATCGGGAAGAGGAAGGTGGATACGGTTTCAGCCGCGCGGGCGCAAGGTGGACAAATCGTTGCTGGGGTGGAATCGCGGCAAGTATGCAAAAACCTCCCGTTCGCGCGCGGCGCATAAGCGCGCAAACGGGAGCTTCCCAACCGCAGCATCATATGCAGAAATAAGGAGTGTAAGGCATATGCTGCCGCGGTCACACCCGCCGGGAACCGCTGCAGGCCGCGTCCGGCATCGAAAGCCATGCAGTCGATGCGTGCGGCCGACCGTTCCCGGCGCGGTGGCCATGTCAGTCAGACATCAGTCAGATGTCAATAGACATCCGATCAGACATCATCACTTCTGCCAGCCGATGTCCTGCGGCAGGTTGCGGCGAAGCCGGACGGGCCGTAGTTGGACAGACCCTTCTTCGCACCGAGGTACGAAGCTGGGTTGGAGACCGGGATAGTGCCATACAGCTTCAAGGCTTCCTTCTCGGCGGCGTTCACGGCCTTGGTCTGCTCGTCATAGTCGGAGAGGCTGCCAGCCTTCTTGACGAGCTCGTCGATCTTCTTGCTGCCCACGTAGGTGAAGTTGGACGGACCGTCGGAGGTGTACAGCTGCGGGGCGGACACCACGAAGGTCATGGCGCTCGGAGCCTGCCAAGCCATCGGCAGCACCTGGTAGTTGCCGGAAGACACGGTGTCGGAGAACTTGGACTCGGCCACGTTCACGACCTTGACCTTGATGCCGGCCTTCTTCATCATCGCCTGGTAGGCGTTGGCGAGGGCCTGCTGGGTGGCGTCGTCACCGAAGAAAGTGAAGGAGATCTCAAGGGTCTTGCCGCCCTTGGCGTAGTAGCCGTCCTTACCCATCTTGTAGCCGTCGGCCTCAAGGGTCTTCTTGGCGTTATCCACGTTGTACTTGGCTTCGGCGGGCAGGTTGTTCTCGTAACCCTTCTGGAACGGCAGCAGCAGCTCGGAGCCCGGCTGCTCGGCCTTCCAGTTCAGGCCTTGGAACTGCACGTTGTTGTAGGTGTTCACGTCGAAGGCCTGGGTGATGGCCTTGCGCACCTGCAGGTCGTCGAGCGGCTTGGACTTGCCGTTGTACTGGAGCACGCGGGTCTTGGTGCTGTAGCCGATGCGCAGCTGGGCGTCCTTGACGGAGCGGATGGCCTTGATGTCGTCCTTGGTGGAGGCGCTCACGGCGTCGATTTCACCGTTCTGGAAGGCGTTGAGGGAGGCGGTGTCGGCCATCTGCTTGTAGACGATCTTGTCCAGCTTCGGCTTGTTGCCCCACCACTTCTCGTTCGGCACGAAGGTGACCTGGGAGTCGGAGAAGGAGTCGACCTTGTACGGACCGGCGGCCCACTCGTTGTGCGGGTTCTTCACCCAGCCCTGGGTGAAGGTCTGCGGGTCGGCGGCCTTCGGGTTCACCAGAGTGCCGAAGACTTCCTGCCACGGGTAGTACGGGGTCTTGTAGGTCACCTTGACCTGCTTCGGGGTGTCGCCTGCTCAACGCTGGCGATACGGTCGAAGCGTCGGTGCTCGGCGGGTTGTAGTCCGGGTTGGAGCCGTTGTTGGCTTCCCACGTGGCCTTGAAGGCGGTCCAGTCGATGTCGGAGCCGTCGTTCCACTTGGCCTTCGGTTGATGTCGTACTGCACGACCATCGGGTCCTTGCTCACGAGCTTCATGTCGGTCAGGAAGTCCGGGTTCACCTTAATCGGGGAGCCATTGACCTGGTCGGTCATGAGCAGGCTGGCTGGTACCAGCTCCACAGCTCGGACATGTAGCCGGTGTTGCCGTCGGAAGACAGGTAGTTCCAGTTCGGGCCGATTTCGACGATGGACAGGGTCAGCGTGCCGCCGTCCTTGACGTTGTCACGGCTCTGGTG
>ENA-OQHY01001365-OQHY01001365.1-human-gut-metagenome-genome-assembly--contig:-NODE-1365-length-10534-cov-1.571154_pt1 | contig 10534 bp, 12 predicted proteins | sample MGYA00242570_ERZ504733 | MGnify/ENA primary metagenome ERZ504733 (study PRJEB26092, sample SAMD00036219) | human gut metagenome | host: Homo sapiens | study: EMG produced TPA metagenomics assembly of...
CGGAAGATGGATCGCCGAAGATAGAAGGGGACTGTTTCCAGTGTCAGAAATGCATCGATACCTGTCCGAAAGGAAATATTCATACCGGAGTAAAAGGACTTCGTGGAAATGAATTCTGGTTTACGATTTTGCGGGCAGTAATCTTACTGATTCTTCTGCTCTGGCTGGGTGTATAGAAGATGAAGAAGAAAGATCTGATACTTGGAGCAGGAATTATTGTGATTGCGCTTGCGATGCTGCTTGTGATGCAGCTGACGAGAGGGGAAGAAGGAAACCAGATCCAGATTACGCTGGATGGCAAAATCTATGGAACCTATTCCTTGTCGAAGGATCAGACCATCGAAGTAAAGGATGGCGATTTCTATAACCGGATCCGGATCGAAGACGGAAAGGCGTATATGGAAGAGGCAAACTGCCCGGATGGATACTGTGAAGAGCAGGGAAAGATCAGCGGGCATACACAGACAATCGTCTGTCTGCCACATAAGCTCGTAGTAGAGGTTCTGGAAAATGAGAATGACCAGAGCTTTGGAACTTCAGCTCCTGAAGATGTACTCCGGATACGATCGCAAAATGATAAAGGAAAAATAGATGAATAAAAACAAAAAACTTGCCAATATGGCAATGCTGGTTGCGCTGGCGATGATATTCAGTTATGTGGAAAGCTTAATACCGATCAATTTCGGGATACCGGGAATGAAGCTCGGAGTTGCCCAATCTGGTGACAGTGACTGGGATGTACTTTCTGGAATTTCCGGAAGTATTTCTGGTGGTAGTTATGCGAATCCTGCTGACCGGCTTTTTATTTGGAAATGGAATGTCGATCGTTTACAGCCTGGCAGGAGGAATCTTAAGCTTTCTGGTCATGGCGCTGATGAAGAGGCTGAAAGGATTTTCCGTAGCCGGAGTCAGTATCGCCGGAGGCGTGTCGCACAATATCGGTCAGATTATCGTGGCATCCGTTGTAGTAGAGAATCTGAAACTGATTTATTATCTGCCGGCACTTCTGATCGCCGGTACAGTGACCGGATTTGTGATGGGAATGATAAGTAAAAAGTTGCTTCCGATCGTAAAAAGAGAATCGGAGAGAGAGGCGCAGATAGGTTAATTTTTTTAAATTATGGGTTAGCAGAAACTAACTTAATAATAAATTTTATCAACAACAAGGAGGTAATTATGGGAAAGGGAACAATTAAGACAAAAGCTATGACGATGGCTGTGGCGATGTCAATGGTAGCTGGACTTGTCCGTCGACGGTGTTTGCGGCATCGGGAAGTGAAGTTGCGGCAGATGGGACTTATACGAAAACGGCGTATGTAACAAGAATAGAATCTGAAGATTCGGATGATGAATGGAATGAATATGATGTAGAGGTAAGTCTTACAGTAAAAGATGGAAAATTTGAAGATATTACTGTAACACCAGGAGAAGGATATGATTCTGGAAATAGCAGTTACTTTAATAAAGCTTATGATAAACAAAAAGGAATCAAGACATTACTTAAAGGACAAGCTGCAACAGAAGATGTAGTGAACAGTTGGAAAACAAAAAAAACTGAAACGGATACAGATGCAGTAAGTGGCGCTACACGTACAGCATGGCAGTTAAAGCAGCTGCACTTGAGGCAATTCAGTCCGCACCAGTGGCTTCAACCGTAACGGTAGATACATCTGCTCTCGAAGCTGCAATTTCAAAAGCAGAAGGATTAAGTAAGGATGCATACACAGAAGCAAGCTGGACAGCAATGCAGGAAAAGCTGACAGCAGCAAAAGAAGCTCTTACAGCAAAAAGAATCCCAGGAAGCAGTAAATACAGCAGCAGATACTTTAACAAAAGCAATTGATGCACTTGTGCAGAAAACACCAGATGCACAGAAAGAAGTCTATGTATTAATGAACATTCCATATGCTGATTTCTACAAAAGCAGATGGAGTGACAGGTGCGGATACTGTTTCATCAGCAACAAAACAGAAGACCAGAGCTTCACTGGCATCGGGCTCTTATCATGTAAACAGTGATGGTTCTGATATTACCGGTGTAACATTTCCGGTTAAGATCAGTGATGCATCTGTATTAGAAAAATATACACAGGTTACTGATGAAAGTGAAGTTACGATTACAACAAATATTAAAGGAAAAGAAAATACTGTTACATATAAAGGACAAGATGCATTATTTGAAAGCGCAAGCTATTCTTATTACACATTAAGTGATACACCGTCATATTATAAAGAAGCAACGGTAAATGCAGATGGAACATTTAACTTCAGTGAGGTAAAAGGAGAAGCTTCCAAAGTAAAGCCTCTGTCCGGTGCTACAACAGAATTTAAAACCTCGTCTAATTATGGTGATTACCAGTTAAATATAAATGGTCTTCCAACAAGTATTAATACAGTATATGGTGTTGTGATTAGTACAAAAGAAGGAAGTAATTACGGTCTTCGTCATGTAGAAAATATCTGGAAGCTTAAGGAGCAGGAGCAGAAGCTCGCATGGAGCACTGGATTTGTAACAGAATCACATGGAAACAAACTTGATTCCAAAGATTATGCTGCCATGATGGGACAGACGATTAATAAAGTAACTTACTACACAAATGATGGTATTTATGAAATCCAGATGGACCAGAAAGTAGCGAAGAAATTTGATGGCGAAGTATCAGTGGCAGATATTTCTACCAAATCAGATACAACATCTGTTGTGGTAAGTGGACTTCCAAGTGATTTGAAGAAGAATACAAAGTTGATGGAATCGATGAAGATGCATATTCTGTGGAAATTAAAACAGAAGGTAAGACTACTACAAGAACAATTAAATTCAAAAAAGCTCTTACAAAAGGTCGATATACCGTTACACTTAGCGATATGAGTGGCACTTATGTACCGATTTCAACTACTTTTAATGCTTATACAGAGACAATGCCGGTGAAATATAATGAAGATAATAAAGAACCAGCAATTGTAAAGAATGACAATGTTAATGAAGAAGAATTTCAGACATATTTAAAAAATATTAATTCTGTTACAGTGAACGGAAAGGAATATGTAGCATCTGGAAAGAAAGCAGTAAAACTGATTAAAGAAGATGGTAAACTTGATCTCGAGCAAAATGTATTTAAAGATGCAAAGGCAGGAGACGCATTTACTGTAACAATTGCAGAAGATGGATATCAGGCATATACATTTACTTATAAGTAGCAGGAGAGGACAGTGAATATTCTTATGTTTATGTAGGAATGAACTGGTCAGAATACTGGGCAAATGAAGGTGTGTATGCAGCCGGAAATACCGAAGCATCTGGTGTTACTGATTCTCGTAATGAATATGATAAAGGCGCTTTTGATACCGTTACAAGAGCAACTGCAAATCATGGCTTACATAGAGGAAGTTTTCAGTGTACGGCAGTGATTAAAGATACAGATGGTAATCAATATAACCTGTCTTACTGGGACAAAAATGGAAAAGCAGTGATGACAGATGGCAGCATTTATACAAGAACTACAAATGCAGAAAAGAAGGCTGTATTTACTGCAGAAGATGGAAGCTCATTTATTCAGGCAGATTACAAAGTGACTGGTATAAAATATGTTCCTGTTAAAGTAAAAACAGCAGATTTAAGTGCATTGAAAGAAAAATATGTGGTTGTAGAAAATGGAGGCACATTGATTGGCGGATTTTCTGAAAACCAGCTTAAATCATATACAGCAATTGCAGATGTAACAGCGAATACGAATGGTCTTAAAACAGCTGAAAAACAAGAAGATGGAAGTTTTGCAATTCTCTGAAAGAACAACAGGTTCCTATTCAGGCTTAAAAGACACACAGCTGACAGTGGCATCTGATATCACACCGAATGTCAGAGAGACAAAAGATGTGGGAAGCTTTGGAGAATTTATCCGTGTAGATTTAAATGGAAACTATGGTGGGCTTGGTTCTGCGATGCAGGCTGTTGAATGGACCTATTATGGAGATGATGCAAGCTATACAACACCGGTAAGAAAATTTGGAACAAAATTTGCGGCAGATAACTGGATGCATAAATCTATGGGAATCCAGCTTGGACTGACAGACTCTCTCAGATGCCAGCTTCCGGAGGGAACGGATGGAACAGGTTACTGGAAACTGACAGTCTATGGACTTGGTTATGCAGATTACAGCTATAGTTTCCAGATCGGAACAGAAAATCTTGCGGCACCAAAAACTGCAACCAAAGAAGATATCAAAGCATTACAGGACAAAATTGATAAAGCAAGTGCATTGAAAGAATCTGATTATACAAAGGATAGCTGGGATAAGATGATGAGTGAACTGGAAGAATCGAAAGAACTTCTTGCACAGGAGAATCCGTTACAGTCAGCTGTGAAAGAGCAAACGCTCCATATGACAGAAGCAATTGATGCTCTTGTGAAAGCAGATAAATATGTTCTCATGAACATCCCATACGCAGAATTCTACAAAGCTGAGACAACAAATAATGATATTGCCGTAGATGCATTTACTTCTGCAACAAAGAATAAGACCAGAACAACAGGTCTTGCAGGTGGATCATACCATGAAAACGCGGATGGATCCAAGATTGATGGTATCACTTATGCTGTAAAAGTAGATCCTTCGGTAGATCTTTCAAAATACAAAGAAGTAAAAGACAGCGATTCGGTGGAGATTACAGTTACAAACAGAGGAAAGACAAGTACTACAACTCTGACTGGAAAAGACACATTATTTGAGAATGCATCTTATGCATACTATCCACTTACAGAAGCACCGGCAAACTACAAAGAAGTTTCTGCTGATGAAAATGGAAAGCTTGTATTCGGTGAAGTAAAAGGACAGGAAGCGGAGGCACTGACAGGTGTCAAAGCAGAATTATTAACAAAGTCTTCTTACGGGGATTATCAATTGAACCTTGATGGTCTTCCGGAAGATAAAATTACTGCTTCGAATGTAAATGCAGTTGTAGTAAAGACAACAGACGGAACCGCTTATGGTATGCGTCATCTGGAAAATATCTGGAGGGGTAATGAGCTCGCATGGAGCACCGGATTTACAAGAGAAGTGCATGGTTGCCCGACATCATCTGAACATTATAAAACTATGATGGGTAAGACGATTGACAGCATTGAGTACTATACAACAAATGGCGTGTACACAATGGACATTGCAGATATCTATGTTCCTGTAAAATCAGAAACTACAAAAGTAGAAGTTGCAGATGCAGACATTACAGCAGGCAAAACTACAATCAATGTACAGCTTCCAGATGAATTTGAACCGGAATACAGTGTGGATGGACTGGATGTGTCGGTAGAAGGTAATGTACTGAGTTTTAAAGCAGTGACAGAGAGCAGAGCAGCAGCTTCTGTAAAACCTGGAAAATATACACTTACTATTAAAGATAAGAAGAACAAATATGCAGATGTTGTTACAACATTTACATTGACAACAAAAGATATGCCTGCAGCATATGATGCAGAGAATAAGAAACTTGTAGAGGCAGAAGGATTTGACACAGATGCGCTTAAAGCTTATCTTGGAAATATTACTTCTGTAAATGTAAATGGTAAAGATTATGCAGCAAGTGGAAGAGGCTCCGTAGTTATTATCAATAAGGATGGTACGATCAAGACAGATGCAGATCCGTTTAAAGATGCGGTAGCTGGAACAGAATTCCAGATTACAGTAGCTTCAACAGGTTATACAACTCCTCTTACATTTACTTACAAGATAGCAGAGACTCCGGCACCGGCAGAGGTTGATACAACAGCACTGGAAGCTGCAATTGCAGAAGCTGATAACCTTAAAGAAGCAGACTACACAGCAGAAAGCTGGAGTGTATACCAGGCAGCACTGCAGAGCGCACGTACTGCACTGGAAGCAAAGGAAAGTCAGGATGCAGTTGATCAGTCACTTGCTGCTTTAAATGCAGCAAAAGATGCACTGGTTAAAGCTGAAGAAGAACCGGTTGCAATCAATACTGCTTCTCTTGAAAAAGCAATTGCAGATGCAAAAGCGCTTAAAGAAGCAGATTACACAGCAGATAGCTGGAAAGCACTGCAGAGCGCACTTTCAGATGCCCAGAAAGCACTGGAAGCAAAAGAAAGTCAGGAAGCAGTAGATAATGCAACAAACAGCCTGAACAAAGCAATCAAGGCACTTGTAAAGAAAAACAGCTCATCTGTAAAAAAGACAGATGGTACAACAAATAAATCCAAGACAAGCGGAAGTGATTCCGTGAAGACCGGAGATCCGGCAAGCGTATTTGGATGGTTAGGACTTGCAGTTTCTTCACTCGGAGCTGGTATGGGTGGATTTGCTTGGAAACGCAGAAAAAGAAAATAATAAAAAGATATGATTTTTAACAAATCATAGGATCCGGAAAGTCGGCAGACGGCAAGAAAAAGCCAGTTCTGCCGGCTTTTCTTGCTATTTACCGAACGAGAATGTATAATTTTTGGTAAAAGTATGATTTTTCGCATCGGAAGTATAGTTTTTGATAAATCCTTTATTATGTCTTAATCTAAAATAAGAAGTAGGAAGATTATCAGGAATGGGGAAAAACGGTATGAAATTATTAAAACTTGTGATCGTAGATGACGAACCAATCCTTCTGCAAGGACTGGTTAAGACGTACAACTGGAACGAGATGGGATTTGAAGTTGCCGGTCAGGCACAGAGCGGGGAGCAGGCAATTGAAGTGATCAAAAAAGTGAAGCCTCAATGTAGTACTGACGGATATCCGGATGAAACAGGTTTCCGGTCTGATGGTGATGGAAGAGATCCAGAAGACAGAGCTGGATCCGGTTTTTATTGTGCTCAGTGCGTACCGTGATTTTAATTATGCACAGCAGGCGTGTGATCTTGGTGCATATGCATATCTGCTGAAACCAATCGAGGAAGATAAACTGCAGGAGACCATGCAGGCGCATACCAGACCTGTATGGAGAAACTGGAGAGCGAAGAGCGTTATGAAAGCTGGGAAAAATATGGTTCGAAAAGATTCCACCAGTTTTCTCCAGGTTGTTGTACAGAAATATTTACAGAATAAAATTTCCTATGAAAAAATGCAGGAAGTATTTGCAATCTTGAAAGATGTGATCGAAGAGGGCGACCGTTTTATTGCAATGTGTGTGGATCTTGATCTTACATATAAGATTACGGATGCACTGAATTACGAAGCAGCCAGGCTGGAATTGATACAATCTCTGGAAGAAATGTTTTCAGAGCGGTATTTTTTCTGGCATTTTGAAAAGGCAGAAGGCTGTCATGTATTTCTGATCAAGACAAAGGAAAATGCGTCAGTGCGCGAGATTGCGCAGATTCTGGAACAGGTTAAAAGGGAACAGAAAAGTCCGGTTACTGCATCGATTTCCAAACCGTATAAAGACTGGATGGATCCGCCGGAGTTACGAAGAGGCGCAGGGACTTTTCGAGCCAATCTGCAGCAGTGCCACAAATGAGAATACTTTTTCCATACCTGTGAAAAAGGAAGAAAAAGCGGCAAAAAGTGATTGTGAAGAGGCAGGACTTACGATCGTCAATGCTGTTCGGAAGAATGCGTTTAAAGAGTTAAAACAGGCTTTTATTGCGTTGATCTACGCACTTCCGCATGAGGAAGAGCTACAGATCCGTTATATACATAAGATTATGCTGCAAGCAGAGATGATGCTGAACGATACTTACGGAATGACGGAAAAACTGCAGAAACAGTTCCGGAATTATTATTCGAATATGGAGAGCCTGACAGCGGCACAGGCGGTAGATGTCAGTTATAGGATCCTCGGAGAAGCAATTGAGGAACGGGGAAAAATACGCAGAAAGCGGAGAAAATAAATGTGCAAAGGAATATATGACAGTGGCACTTTCTTATATCGATGAGCATTTGCAGGAGGAAGAACTTTCTATTGTTCAGGTGGCAACGCAGATTTATCTGAATCCGGTATATTTCGGGCGTGTATTTAAAAATACATTTCATATGACCTTTAAAAAGTATCTCTTACAGCAGAGAATGGAGAAAGCAAAGAGGCTGATCCAGGATGGATGTGAGAGTATAGGAACGGTATGTGAGCAGGTGGGAATCAGCAATGCATCCTATTTTTCACATTTATTTAAAGAATATACAGGAAAATTACCGAGTGAATACAAAAAGGATTACGAAGAATGAAGAAATGGGTGATTAAATCCGGAATACAGAGAAAATACCTTCGATATATAATGGGGCTGTTGTTGCTGGCAATTTTGCTGTCAAGCATCGGTGTTTGGATTTATGTAAGGCAGAGTCTGACCACAGAGGTTACAGATAAATATGAATTTTTAAATGAGAAGATGGGGCTGGCTCTGGATACACTGTCAAAAGAGGCGGATGAAGGGACAGCAGAATGTATTACTTACGATCAGGTTCAGGAAAGTCTGAAAAAAGCTTCATTTGCAGATGTGGAAAAGAACTCTCTTCAGAAATATTTTGCCTATATGAATCTGGATCATGTGGCAGAATACTGCTATGTGGATAATAAAAATAATGTTTATGCCAGATCCTACTCGCATATTGATTATGAAGATTTTTCAGACAGCCATCTGGAAGATTACATGGGAGATTCTTATGCGAAAACACAATGGTTCTGGGCGAAGGATACTCTGTTTGGGACGGAGAAAGAAGCATTGTTTATCGGAAGATATGTACACAGCATGGAATACGCCAGCAAACCAGGACTGCTGCTCATCAAGATGAATGACAGCTTTCTGGAAACGATACTTGGAAAGGATCGGAGTATGACAGATGAAGTGCAGATCGGAATTCTGGATAAGAAGGGGAATTTATGTGCTGATTGGTGCCCGAAAGGACGAAGATTTCGGATGCGGTAAAACAGGAAGTCTATAAGATCAGCGCACAGGAAACAAGTGGTATTCTTGCAAAAAGCCGGAGAGTGAGCGGTGGTGTCTGCTCCATTTACAAAGAAAGCAGCTCTGAAATGACGGTGTTCACAGTCGTTCCGTCGAGTGTAATGACACAGGGAACGATGAGGTACTTACGGTGCTGATCGGGATTTATCTGTTTGTGGCAGTGGTAGCGGTTGTGCTCAGTATCTATTTTTCCAAGCGGTTCACCAGTCCGATCCGGGAGATCAGTGAAGAGATGACACAGTTTGACGGAAATGATTTCAGTCGCCTGATTGAACTGAATACCAATACAGAACTGGATCAGATCGGACATTCCTACAATAAGATGCTAAAAAATATTGAGAATCTTCTGGCAGAGATCAAAGAACAGGAAGGGGTGCTCAGACGGACGGAGTTGAACATGCTTCTGGCACAGATCAACCCACATTTCCTTTATAATACGCTGGATACAATTTACATGCTTGCGCGGATAAACGGAGAAGAGACAACCATGAAGATGATTCAGGCACTTTCCAAATATCTGCGTCTGTCACTCAGCAAGGGCAGTGATATCGTGACGGTGGAGGACGAACTGGAAAATGTAAAGAGTTATATGGAAATCCAACAGATCCGGAATGCAAATCTGTTCCGGTATGAGATTGAGTGTAAGGTGGAAGAGAAGAGTACGTGGATGCTGAAGCTGATCTTGCAGCCACTTGTCGAGAACGCGATCAAGCACGGATCTGCGAAATTTATGAGAATGGTCTGATCCGGATTGAGATTGCGAGGGAGGATAGCCAACTGAAAATCGTGGTATTCAATAATGGGAAGCCGATTGACCGGGAAATGATGGAAAAGATCAATGCCTTAAACGGGCATCCGATTCTGGAGGCGAAAAAATGCTTCCAGGATAAGGAACACGGATATGGAGTGGTGAATGTACTGACCAGACTGCGGCTGAAATATGGAGAGGATGTGCTGTTTTACTATGAGGCAGAAGAAAATGGAACCCGGTGTACAATCCAAATTCCGGATGACGGAAAGGAGAAACGTGATTTATAGAAAATATTTGCAATCGGTGTTTTGTATCGCACTGGTTCTGACAGTGCTGACCGGATGTGGTAAAAATACGGGGCAGACAAGCCGGAGCACAGAAAAAAAGGAGATTGATATTCCGATCATTCTGACGGTAGATCCGACTTCCGGCAAGAAAACGGAACAGGATGTCGTTGATGCATTTAATGAAGAATATGCCGGTACGTATCATATGCAAGTGGAATGGATCATGGAGACGGAAGAGGAATACCGAAAAAATCTGAAACGGTTAAATGTCACAGACGAGCTTCCGGCTGTGATCTATGATGTGCGCACCCTGCCGTCCTTTTATCAGATGATGGTTGCGGATGGACGGATCGAGAATCTGAGTCCGTATCTGGAAGAGGATGAAGAGTGGAGGAATATGATCGAACCGGCGGTGATGGAAGGCTGTACGGATGAGGATGGCAATATCTATCTTGGACCGATCAGTACGGCGGCATTTGCGTGCGCCGGCATGTTTTGGAATCCGGAGCTTTTTGCGGAAGCAGGGATTGAGAAATTCCCGGAGACATGGGAAGAATTCTGGGACTGCTGTGACCGGCTGCAGGCAAACGGAATCACAC
>ENA-OQHY01001367-OQHY01001367.1-human-gut-metagenome-genome-assembly--contig:-NODE-1367-length-10514-cov-2.965438_pt1 | contig 10514 bp, 17 predicted proteins | sample MGYA00242570_ERZ504733 | MGnify/ENA primary metagenome ERZ504733 (study PRJEB26092, sample SAMD00036219) | human gut metagenome | host: Homo sapiens | study: EMG produced TPA metagenomics assembly of...
TGATGTCCTCCTTTTCCTTATGCTTTTACCATATCGTCAGCGTGTAAAATGTAGTTGGTAAAGCCCCTTGTGCCGATTTTATAGCCTCTGCGGTAATACGGGGATTGACGAGCTTTACACGTTCCTCAAAGTCAAAATGTTTCTCTCCGACTTCGGCAGGGAGGATAACCACAATATCATCCGCCCTCTGTACGTCTGAATAAAGGTTGAAGCTGCGAGAGAGTACCGCTATGCGTCCGTTGATTCTTCTCTGTTCTGTTTTGTCTTCTCCGGCAAACTCCAAGTTGCCGAATGTTTTTTCCATGTTGGGGATAACAAATTTTAATTCCATATAGATGTACCTGTCCTTTCTGAATGTTGTGTTTGATGGTAGGTTTCGGGTTCCGGTCTGGAAGCCGGAGGGGAAGCTCCGGCGGTGGTGATTTCTTCGTGGTATCACATCCTTTCTGGGGCTATTGAAGAAATTACAGGGTTGTGATATTATCTAGGTGTTAAAAATTAAATAGTCATGGTTAGGATTGTTAGCTTGTGTTTTCTCATGTAGCTCTGTCATGTACTCCCAACAACTTAAAAGTAGATTTCAGTGGAGATTTATAATATCAGGAGGTACGCTTATGACAATAATAACAACTGTAAAAAGCATTATGGTGGGCGACGGAATTTCTGGGAATTTTTGCTAAAATGTGCAGGGGCAATGGAAAAAATTACGGCTGGCATGACATGAAGAATCCGGGAGGTCAAATCTCCAATTCCCATCGGGGCTGTTTTCAGCCCCATTTAATTTTGAAACAAAAAATAGACGCTCATTGTTGAACGTCTATTTTTGGATGATATTGAGGTTTGCTGGTCTATCTTATAAAATCTGAATGTACTTCGATTGCATTTTTATTGCATTTTTTATTTTTTGCATATAGATTTTAGTGGTTGATAGTTCCTGAAAATGCCTTAAAATCAATGATTTTCACTTATATGGCATACTGTCTGTCTGGAGTTTGAGTAGTAAACAGAGAGCCGGGAAGCCGCATAAACAGCGGACTTCCTGGCTCTTAGTATGTGGCGTGATACCTTTTTGATACCTGTTTTATTGAAAAAATAGATTTTCTTCTTCTTCAAATCTTAGATCTAGATATTCATGGATAGCAATTTCTATATCATTTATATTTTGAATAAGTGCTTTTCCGTTAGATAAGTTTTCTTTATAAAATTCCATATAGGTTGTTCTGCGCCTGACAGCAGATGATTTTTCGTTTGGTACGGGACGACATTTTTCTGGAATTAGATAGGATAATATACTATTTTCTAAATCTGTTAACAAATTAGGGGTGTATAGAATTAAATGATAATTTTGAAACCAATATGCTTCATCTGTGTTATTCTTTAAAGTATTAATATCCTGTTCAGAAAATAAGTGAATGCTAAGATAATATGAAATTAGCACTTGATTTTTTGAACACAAAACTAATTCAGTATTTTCTGCTAATATATCTGTAAACCCTAATTCACCAATTGCATAAAAATAGTATAGTTGTTCTTCATGAAACGAAGTTTTTAGGGATTCCTTAAACCGTATCTTGAAAAATTTCTTTACTTTATTTTTATCAAAGTTATTCATATAGCGAAACTTGTCAATACAATATAATAGTGATTCTGGAGAAGTTCTAAAAATATAACATAATTGATGGTAGTCATATTCTTTTGTGATGAATTTTTCTAAATTTAGTGTTCTGAAATACTTTGTTTTAAAAAAGTTGTTAATAAATACTCTTTTTTGCTTTTCATCGTATAATTGAGATATACGGTACACAATTTGATTTATAAAAACCAATTTATTTTGCGAACTTTCGCTGCTGTAATGTGTATTACAATGTGCAATTAATTTTTTCCAATATCTTGCAATTACATTATAAGAATTAAATTTTTCATAATCCCATATTTCATATTTGTTTTCGTTTCCTTGCAAATCGAATTGATCTAAAACAGAATAAAATATTTGGATTATTTTACTTACGTCCTCTTTGTTACAAAAGAAATAAAAATCATCGGAAAAATATGTAAAATCACAAACGATATTTTGCTCTACAAGCGCATTTTCAAGAACATAACTTATTTTTGTTAAATGTTGTTCAGCAAAATATAGAGATAAATAGTTACCCATAATCAAGCCGTTTGTAGCTCCAAAATTCATATTTGTAATATAGCGGTCAGGTAAGCCATTAAAATCTAAATAGTGAGTATATAATCGCCCATAGAATTCCTTTATATCTAATTTGATTAGATTGTCATAGACACATAGCTCTTCAAAGTCATTTTCTAATTGAACATCATATTCCCCAATCGCAAAATCCCCTGTATTTAATCGAACAGATAATCGTTTATGAGAAGTGTCAAGTTGTTGCGGATCATCAAAGTGTGGAAATGTTTTAAAATGTTCATAAGCACAAGTTAAAGAAATAATATTGGGAAGCTTCAAGGTGCGAAAGCTATTATCATTTTTTCGTATGGTAAATTTGATAGGTTTTGTCCAACAAGTATCATCAATGTCTATGGAAGCTGGACTTGTTGGGAAAATTATATTGTCTATATTTATAAAATGCCGAATAGGGTTTTTAAAATTATAAATATTATTATAATCCATTATATTTTCTCCAATCATAACTGTTATTTTTCTTGTCATTTCCCTGTTCATCAACGCTGCTGCTGGAAGCAGGCCAGTTGATTTTCCATTCAAAATATTCGTCCTCTGAAATTTCTCCGCTTTTTAGTTGTTCTTTCCGCAGACACCATTCACGCAGAAATTCATTTACCAGACCGTAATCAATCCACATACCGACAGGGGCATGAGCGGGCCATTCATCAGTATCATTATATCGGACAGACTTATCATCGAAGGAATTGCACTTGCCAGGATTGCGGACAAGCTGGAACAGATGAAAAGCATTGCGGTTGTCCTCGTCAAGCCAGAAGAAAGTTTGCATAATATCTTCGGCGCAGCCAGGAACTTCCGTAACAAAGTTTATATAATTGACGTTCAAAATTTTAGAAATTTCTATGAGTGTATCTTTTTTGGGAACCCGATAGCCGGATTCATATTGGGCTACACGAACATCAGCATTGCGTTCTTCATATCCTAGCTTTAAGCCTAATTCCCGTTGTGTCAGTCCTCGGAATGTGCGGATTTTTTTATTCGTTCTCCTAGTAACATAATCTATGTCCTTTCTGAAATCTATAAATGGCATATCATAATCCATTCATCTTTATTTTCATTTACAATTTTAAATCCTAATTTTTGATACATTTTGGCAGCATAATTTGCTTTTTGGACAGAAAGAGAAACACTTTTATATCCATGATTTCTAAGCAAATTCAGCATTTCTTTCATCATGGCAATTCATATTCCATGTTTTCGGTAGTCTTTATAGAGAGAAATTGCAAGAGAGGGAGTGCTGCTGTCAATGTGTCCGTAATCATTGATAATGCGTACCCAAACAGCACCAACGATTTGTTTTTCTATTTCTGCAACTAACGCAAAATCATCTTTTAATAGTCCGAAATCTTTAATATAAGTCTGTAACTCTGGTAAGGAAATAACACTTCTGGGTGGAACTTCCATACCTTCTGAAATAAAGATTGCTTCATATAAAAAATCTTCAAGCAATGGAAATTCCTGCTTTTTCATTGTCCGGATTGTATAGTTCATAACTTCCCCTTTTTAAGCTTTTGCTGTTTTTTATATTGTAGCATATATGAAATAATAGAGCAATAACGACTTATCAGAAATGCTAAATTTAATAAAAAAGATAAGTCTAACAAATAAGCTATTGACAATAACATAAATGTTAAGTATACTGCAAATATGGGATTTAACAAAAAAGCTATAAGGAGGACGTGTATTTGAAAAATGATTTATTTGTAACGGCCGGAGAAGTGGCGCAGGACTTAGGCATTTCCAAACCATTTGCTTATAAGCTGGTGCGGCAGATGAACGAAGAACTGGAAGCAAAAGGTTTTATCACAATCGCCGGACGAGTGAGCAGAAAATACTATGAAGAAAAATTTTATGGCATGGCGCAGGCGAATTAGGAAAGGAGTGAGATTATGGCGGCGTACAAAGACGAACAGCGGGGAACATGGTATGTGTCCTTTCACTATTATGACTGGACTGGTAAGAATTGCCGGAAAGTTAAGAGGGATTTAAGACCAAACGGGAAGCAACAGAGTGGGAACGGCATTTCCGTATGAAAGAAGCGGCTGACTTGGATATGACTTTCGAGGAATTTGTTCAGGCATATACAAGAGATATGAAGCCGAAGCTGAAACACAATACCTGGCTGACAAAAGAGCATATCTTGAGGACAAAGCTGCTGCCCTATTTCAAGGACAAGAAAATGCGTGATATTCGTCCGAAAGATATTATCCAGTGGCAGAATGAACAGATTTCCTATCGTGATGAAAAAGGAAAGCCCTATGCTCCGACTTATTTGAAAACTCTGCAATCAGAATTGAGCGCACTATTTAATCATGCGGTACGGTTCTATGAACTGAAAAGCAATCCTGTTGTAAAGGCGGGGTCACTGGGAAAGGGAAAAGCGGAGGAAATGCTGTTCTGGACAAAAGAGGAATATCTGAAATTCATTGAAGCGGTAAAGGACAAACCATATTCCTATCATGCGTTTCAGATATTGTACTGGTGCGGTTTACGAGTGGGCGAACTGTTAGCTCTCACGCCGCAGGATATTGATTTTGATAACAAAGTCATTCGGGTAACAAAATCTTATCAGCGATTGGAGGGTAAAGATGTAATTACAGACCCAAAGACTCCGAAAAGCAAACGAAATGTAAGTATGCCGGATTTCTTATGTGAAGAACTGAAAGATTATATCGGCAGATTGTACGGGATTCTTCCCACTGACCGTATCTTTCATCTGACAAAAAGCTTTCTGCACCATGAAATGACAAGAGGGGCGGAAAAAGCGGGAGTGAAACGCATTAGAATCCACGATTTGCGACATTCTCATGTATCACTGCTTATCAGCATGGGATTTTCGGCGGTATCAATCGGAAATAGGGTGGGGCATGAAAGCGTGGATATTACTTATCGCTATGCTCATATGTTCCCGACGGAACAGACACAAATGGCAAAATTGCTGGATGAAGAATTTAAGGAGGGCGCAGAGGAATGAGCGGCACACACAAATATCCGACAATCAGTTTCCGTATCTCTCCGAGAGAGAGGGAAGAAATCGAAGCAAAGATTTTCACAAGCGGCATGAAGAAAAAAGATTATTTTGTCCGTTCCTGCATTTATAACCGGGTGTGCGTGGTAGGCAAGAAAGAAACAGTTTATCAGATTGTGGAACGGTTGCAGGAAATGGAGAATCGGCTGGTGGAACTGGCGGAGCAAATTGATGGCAAAAAGCCGGGGATTACTTCCGAAGAAATCAGAGATTTGCGGGAAGCCTATGAAGATATGCTGAAAGCAATTCTTTGGATGTTGGACGGTGCAAGGTATCTGTGGCAAGGCGAAGAAAAAAGCCCTGACAGCGGCAACTGTTAGGGCTGTGATAACTGGAAAACCTCTGTTATCAACAATCACAATTCAAGTATAGCAGAGGTTTCTTCCGGTGACAACGAATTTTTCAAAAACGGAGGACATTATGGCAGGAACGAGAACAGAATTACAGATGATTAAAATGTCGGAGATACAGTCGCAGGAGGTGGCGTGGCTGTGGTTTCCGTTTATCCCTTATGGAAAGCTGACGATTGTACAAGGCGATCCGGGGGACGGTAAGACAACGCTTGTGCTGAACATAGCGGCGAAGCTGTCAAAAGGCGAGGGTCTGGACAGCAAAATGAAACTGACGGAGCCGCTGAATGTGATTTACCAGAGTGCGGAGGACGGGCTTGCAGATACGGTTAAGCCCCGTTTGGAAGCGGCAGGAGCAAATTGTGAAAATATTTCCGCCATTGACGAGAGCATAAAATCACTTTCCATGATAGATGAACGTCTAGAAGAAGCAGTCATAAGGACAAAGGCGAAGTTACTGATTTTAGACCCGATACAGGCGTATCTCGGCGGCGGTATGGATATGAACCGGGCAAATGAAGCAAGGGATATGACAAAGAAGCTGGCGACTCTGGCGGAGAAATATCAATGTGCCATTGTACTTGTAGGGCACATGAACAAAGCGGCTGGAAATAAGGCAGCATATCGGGGCATGGGTTCCATTGATTTCTTTGCGGTGGCAAGGAGCGTCCTGCTGGTCGGCAGAGTGGAGGGCGAAGCGAATATAAGGGCGGTAGTCAGATAAAAAACAATCTGGCGGCGTTTGGGCACCCGAAAGCCTTTGAGTTGTCGGAGGACGGTTTTCACTGGCTCGGAGATTATGAGATTACCGCCGATGAAGTGTTGGGCGGTATCGCTCCGAAAGCGAATAAGCTAGAACAGGCGAAGCGTCTGCTCCGGGAAGTGGCAGAAACAAACAATGCCATGCAGAGTAATGAGATTTTCAATCTTGCAGAGGAACAGGGTATATCTAGACGGACGCTTGAAAATGCGAAAAAGGAATTGAGTATCAGAGCAAAGCGGATAAACAATTCGTGGTATTGGGAACTGGATAAAATCAAGCCGGAATAAGGCAACAGCGCAACAATACAGAGTATATAGAATTTGCGGGCTTGGTGTCTGCAAGGTTGCAAAAGATATAGACCTTGCGTTGTTGCGGTCTTGAAAAGGAGGGCGAATATGATACGACAGCCAGAACGTGAACAAATATTTCTACGAGAGTGAAGCCCGGAGGATTGCCGAACTCAATGAAATATTCGGAGATATAGAATTGACTGAGGCAGAAATGTGGACGCTGATATGGCTTGCCGGATGGGATGAATATACGATAGAAAATGTACTTTCGGCTATCCGAAAAGCTATAGCGGCGGAAGTAAAGCGGCGGCAACAGCCGCCCCGTCCGTAGGACGGAAAAGCCCCGGCAGCGCAAAGGCAGCTTTTGATGGACGGAACGGCTGTCAAAGTGCTTTTGCGTTACTTTCGACGAAAGTAACAAAGCTTATGCGCCGTATCCGGCGCTGATTGCCCGGAAAGGGAGAAAGGATATTGATTGAAACGAACTATCAGCTTTATGACAGGAAAAGGCTCTGTCAACCATAATAGCAGAAAATTCCATGCAAAGAATACTGACCCGGAGCGAAGCTGTCTGAACGTGGAATATTGCAATGAAAATGTTAAGGACGTATATCACGAATTGTTTGATGAAGCGCTCACCCGGTATAATGAGAAGCAGACCAGAAGTGACCGCCGGATTGACGATTATTATGAGAAAATCCGTTCCGGCAAACAGGAGAAGCCATTTCATGAGATTATCCTGCAAATTGGGGATAAGGACAACATGGGGGCAAAGACGGAGAACGGACGACTTGCGGCAAAGGTGCTGGATAAATATATGCGGGATTTCCAGCGGCGAAATCCTACGTTAAGAGTATTTAGTGCCTATCTTCATATGGACGAAGCAACGCCTCACTTGCATATAGATTTTGTACCGTATACGACAGGAAGCAGGCGGGGGATTGATACAAGAGTTTCTTTGAAACAGGCGTTATCTGCTCTCGGATTTAAAGGCGGTACAAGGCGGGAAACGGAATTAAATCAGTGGGTAGCTTATGAGAAAGAACAGCTTGCCGCTGTCATGCTGGAACATGGGATTGAGTGGGAGAAGAAAGGCACACATGAAAAGCATTTATCTGTTTTGGACTTTGAGAAAAAGGAGCGGGCAAAGGAAGTCGCAGAATTGGAGCAATCTATTTCTGACGGAAAAGAGCGATTATCAGATATTCAGATTCAGCATAGAAAAGCAGTGCAGGAAACAGAGCAGATACGGCAGAAGGGCGAAGCAATCCGGCAGGAAGTATCGGAACTTTCGGAAATAAGTGATTTGCTGAAGGAGCAGGCGACAACGCTGGCAGAGGACAAGAAAAAGCTGCTGTCTGATAATGTGAAATTGGAGAAGCAACAGAAGAAATTGCAACAAGATATTGAAAAAATGGTTCAGTCTAAGGCGGTCATGGAACGGAACATACACGCTTATGACGAGGATGAGAAGTGGCAGCTGCCTGAACCGGCGGCGTTGATGTCTGCAAAGGCTTATAAGGATAAAAAAGCTTTTCCGCTTGTGGAGAAATTGAAAGAAACGATAAAAGCACTGACAATTAAATGCGCCAGCTTGCAGAACAGGGAAAGAAACTAAAAGAAAAAGTTACCCGGCAGGAGCAGCAGATCAGTCGCTTGACAGATAAGGTCATGGAGCAGAGCGACATTATTGACCGATTGCAGGAGAAAACGGAAGATTTGGGGCGTTTGGAACGCTATTTTGGCAGAGAACAGGTGCAGTCGATAGTTGAGCGGTCTAAGGCTCTGGAATGGGCAGAAAAGGAAAATAAACGTCCGAAACGTGTATTTGATATGAGCAGATAGGGGGATTGATAGAATGACAGATATGGAGAAAAAAGTTATGGTTCGGCTGTGTGCGAAAATCCTTTCAGAAACAGATTTGTATGATACAGATATAGAAGTACGCAATCTAATTGACTGGATATGTGTGTCGGAGCAGATAAAATCAAACAATAATGAGATACGCAGTCTGACAGGGGAATATAAACGGATAGAACCGGATTGCCGGGAGGGAGTGAAGGCGCAGTTGGAACGCATGAAATCACTCTGTAAAGAACGAGACAGCTTGTATGAGAAGCAGAACGATTTGAAAGGGCAGAAACAGAAAATCGAGAGAACGTTGGAACGGTAAGAATTTGGGGCATGGCGGCGGCTGTGTCCCTTATTTCTTGTGGTAAAATTGCTAATGGTATGCTAAAATCAAGGAGCAAAGATAAAAACGCAACGTAAGAGAAAATTCCTTACAGAGCCGGTAGGTAGCCCGGCCGCACCATCTGGTGTAAGTAACCCTCCCTCCTTAGGGTCGTCCGTTCTTTGTTCATACAATCATTTAAGGAGGAATTGTCATGGACAAAGTATCAGGCAGATTGACAGTATTTTTTGAGGAACCATTCTGGATAGGTGTGTTTGAACGCATATCGGAGGGGAAATTATCTGTATGCAAGGTTACGTTTGGGGCGGAGCCGAAAGATTATGAGGTATACGATTTTGTTTTGAGAAATTACTATCGACTGAAATTTAGTCCGGCTGTGGCAACTGATGTAAAAGAAGCTGTTCGCAATCCGAAATGGGTACAGAGAGAAGTGCGGAAACAGGTACAGAATACCGGGATCGGCACGAAGTCGCAACAGGCTTTGAAATTACAGCAGGAGCAGTTAAAAACTGAACGTAAGACTGTGAGCCGGGAACAACGGGAAGCAGAGAAACAGCGGCAGTTTGAACTGAAACAGCAGAAAAGGAAAAAGAAGCATAGGGGCAGGTAATACCTGTTCCTATCTTTCTACAGAAGCATTTGAGATAGGGGGATTCCATATGGAAAATTATTTGCCGTACATAGTATCAGTAGTTTGTGCTTTGATTTCTGGCTTTGCAAGTTATGCTGTTGCAAGAAAGCAGAGCAGAGAGGATATTAAAAAAACTTGAAAAGACTTATGAGTTGGACTTGGAAAAGGAAAAAGAAAAGCATAAAATGGAAATTGATAAATTGCAGTTAGAACATAAGAATCAATTAGAGTTGCAACAAAAACAGTTTGAAAATCAATTAGGTAGTGATATGATGAATACGCTTATCTCTGAGGCGATGAAGATGCCAGAGGTAAAAAGACAAATTTCGCAAGGCATGAATACAGCAGGTAATAAAAGACGGTAATTTTTTTACTGTGGGATAAGTATATATTAGTGGTCCTTAGCATATAATTTTAATGGAAAGCTCTATTGACTTTCCTCTTTGCGCTTGCTAGAATGTAGGTACAAAGAAAGTTTACCACTGACCGATATGTGGTATATAAATGGTCGGGTTGAAAGTTTACCACTGACCGATATGTGGTATATAAATGGTCGGGTTGAAAAAGTCTTTTGCAGTAGTGCAAGAGACTTTTTTTGTGGAGATTAACAAATTGATAAGGAATGGTTTTTATATTATCAAAGATAGCTTTTTTTCGGATATGTCGGATCCATATTTGAAAGGAAATAAAAACAAAATAGACCACACTACTATTGTTTTGAAGATAGCAATTATAATGGAATATATTGGATGATTCCTCTTTCAAGTCGGATTGATAAGTATAAGAAAATAGTAAGTAAAAGAACCGATAAAGGAAGAACCTGTGATATAATTCACATTGTGAAACTTGATGATAGTCATGAAAGCGCTTTTCTGATACAGGATATGTTTCCAATTTCAGAAAAATATATAGAACGGGAATACACTATAGCAGGTAATCATCTTCGTTTAACCAGTGAACATGCTGCAAAAGAAATTGAACAAAAGCAAGAAAAGTTTTGGGAATGCTGAAAAGAGGAATAAAATTTACTACCAACTCAAACCAAGATAATC
>ENA-OQHY01001368-OQHY01001368.1-human-gut-metagenome-genome-assembly--contig:-NODE-1368-length-10505-cov-5.108210_pt1 | contig 10505 bp, 9 predicted proteins | sample MGYA00242570_ERZ504733 | MGnify/ENA primary metagenome ERZ504733 (study PRJEB26092, sample SAMD00036219) | human gut metagenome | host: Homo sapiens | study: EMG produced TPA metagenomics assembly of...
CAATTTTTCTGACTCTGATAACCCCTGTGTTTGATTAACATCTGTTGCACCTGATGTAGTTCTTTTTGTAAAATCTTTTGTTTGAACAGAAAAATTACCTCCTAATATAGAATCAACACCCATGCAATTACCTCCTTGATATAATTCTATATTGTTTTATTTCAATGATTAGCTCCTCTAGCGTTCAGAGTAGCCCTTGTTCCCTTTGCGTTTTTCTCCATACTCCTTTTTCAGTCGTGCCAGTTCATCATTATAGATAGATGTAAATACACGTGCCCTTGCAAATTCTTCCTCTGTGCTTATGGCTTTCCAGTTCCTTGATTCAGGATTGTAAGACAGCGTTTTATTTCCATTGTTGTCCCAAAACATACAAGCCGCATTCATCTTTCCTCCTGTCTTTCTCATGCTTGATTCATAGATGGTTTTTTCTGTCCGGGGGAAACTGTCTCACCATGCTGCATACATAATTTTTCGATATGCCGCATCATCCCGCTTCCCGGTGGCAAATTCCTTCTGTGCAAGTTCCTTTATAGCTTTCTCGAATTCTTCCTCCGACATTGCAGGCTTATCACGTTTCGTCATAATATTATCCCAATTCGGTTTTGTGAATTGAATATCAACCGGCTTGAAACGCAGTGCGAAATTTCCATAATCACATTGTTACACCATTTACAATAAATTTGCGTATATTCTCTCCATCGACTAAGCGGAGAAACACTGTTCACAATAATTTCCATTACTCTATTTTTCACTATGCTTTGACATCAAAACTGCTTTTCAAATTTTCTTCATTTACGGATTCCCCTCCTACTATCGGAAGTCCTCTTTTTGCATTTCCCCATGCTTCATTATAAATCATGCACATTTCTGTTTGCCTCGCTGCCTCTGCATTCGTGGTATACATTGTCCATCCATTGTTGGAATAAGTTGCTACCATCTCCCCATTCTTATCATAAAATTCTATGTACTCACTATTGCCCGATGGCAGTTTCTGATACTTTACTTTCCCCTCAAGCAGAGTTGCGACAAAATCTATCGGCTTTAACACATTATGTCTATTTCTTGAAACAGCTTTTAATCCAGAAGTAATGATTCCCTTTCTATCCGGGGATACTTCTGATGTATAATTTTTCATCAATTTGTTAAAGCCATCTGATTTATTTTGAAATGTACCCTTTTCAAAATCTTTATAAGCCTGCGCTACAATCTGTTTTCTGTATTCTTCATCACTAATACCGCTTTTCTTTTTGGAAAACACATACTTATCGTTAAAATCGGGCAGATGGACACCGCCTATACTTCCTGTTCCTGAAAAAATCCTTTGTTGTAATGAACCATTGGACGAATTAACCTGCATTATTCCACCCTCTCCTGTAAATTTCCTAATTTATTCAGCATCTCATACATCCGGCTACTACCTAACATATAATTTTGCAAAACAAGAAACTTACCTGTCTGTTTGCTTTCTTGATATAACTTGATTGTAGCATCCTTCGCCTGATAAAAGCTGTCCTCCAATTCTTCAATCTCTTTTGTTGGCACTTCAGGAATATTCCCCTGAAAGACCTGTCCCCGGGCTGCTATTCTGGCACAGGATTTCTGCCATGCCACTTCCTGCTCATATTGCATATCCAGCCACTCAATTTCTTCTTTCGTCCATGGTGTACCACCTGCTGACTTATAATACTGCTCATTTCCATTTTTATAACGTTCCTCAATTTCAGAATAAAGCCTTGCATAACTCAATCCGCAGGCATTTACAACATCAGTATAGTCATACTGCCCTTTTCTTTCCCTAATTTCTTTTAATATTCCGGCTCTCATATCGCTGAACGATGTAACCGAATGCACAACTGTATGCTTAATTTTATCCATTAAATTTTCCCTGTTTTTCGATAATTGAGAAACCTCTAAAGTATCCTTATGAAACACTTTCTGGTCTTCATTTTGGCTTTCCTGTTTTCCCAAATATTCCCTATCAAACTTGAAAAAATCCGGCAGATGAATAGGATTACTTAAAAAATGTAATTGACATATCTCTTTCTCCTTACTTAAAATCACTATCCAAGCGAAAAAGCACTATCCGTAACCGCTTCCGTCATAGCATTTGCTTCATAAGCATTAGACGCTTTTGACAACAGCCTTTCATTGTTCCACGACCGTAATAATCGGCTTCTTTCCTGTTCCTGCTTTGCAATCTTTTCATTCAACATTTCCTGCTGCTGTTTTTTAACCTGCGCCCGTTTTTCTAGATATTCTTCCAAAAGCTCTTTTTGTCTATCTTTCTTGTTGCTTGTCTTTTTATAAAACTGTTTTGTGAACGAGCAAAAGTCGAGTAGACTCACACCTCACAATGTAAGCCCCTCACAGAACCGTACGTGCGGCTTTCCCGCATACGGCTCTTCATAATAATATTTACAGTATCAAAACAGGCTGACATATATCTTTGGCAATGCCAATGGATAGTATTTCAGCATTTCAATGAATCCTTCTCTTGTGTAGCTCTTTCTGTCACTTCGTCTATTCAGCACCTTAAACAGAAGCTCTCTGACTTGCTGTTTGTAATTTGAAATCATTCTGCCATTAAAGCTGATGCCATAGTATCTATAGTGACCGACTAACTTCAGATTAAGCATTCCCATTAGTTTCTTCAACGATTGGTCTCTATTCGCATATAGCCATACTTTAATGTCTCGGATTTTCTGTCTGAATTTCTTAGAGCTTGTCTTTGGCATTATGTACGGCATGCCTTTGCGTGAACGTCCACAGTAGAATGTGAATCCCAAGAAATCAAATGTCTCTAATCTGGTAGACTCACCGCTCTTTTGCTTCGCCCTCGCAATGTAAGCGCCACTTTGCAATAGACGGCTTTTACTTTCCTCTAATTGCAAACCGAACTTTTCCATTCGTTCTTTTAGAAGCTTATAGTAGTTTTCAGCTTCCCATTTGTATTGAAATCCTGCAACAAAATCATCTGCATATACAATTAGAAAGTTATCTCCCTTGCATTCTTTGGTAATAATAAACTTATACCATAGTGTCAATACATTGTGCATATATATGTTTGCTAGGATTGGACTTATGATATTGCCTTGAGCTGAACCTTCTTCATTCACCATAAGTTCACCATTATCCAGCACTCCCACTTTAAGATACTTCTTGACAAGACCAATTATATTGGGGTCTTTAATATAAAGTTTGAGAAACTTGATAATCCATTCATGCTTCATATGGTCGAAGAATCCTTTGATGTCAGCATCCACAATATAGCAGATTTTCGTGTTGTTTAATCTCTTATACAGTTCTTTTATTGCGTTATGACATCCTCGGTTTGGTCTGAATCCGTACATGCAGTTCAGAAATCTCGGTTCATAGATAGCTTCCAATATCTTCTTTAATGCTAATTGGACTATTTTGTCCTCATAGCACGCAATTCCTAATGGTCGAAGTTTTCCATTGCTTTTAGGGATATATACCCTAATTGATGGCTGTGGTTTGTATGATTTTCTTTTCAGTCTTTCTACCAAGTCATCTATGTTTTGCTCCAGATTTCTCTCGTACTCTTTCTTAGTAATCTCATCAACACCGACTGCTTTGTTTCCGTCTAATTCTTTGTGACATTGCAAAAGCATTTCTTTATTGATTAGATGATACAACGATGTGAACTCTGGTCTCGGCGAATTTGCGATATTTCTGCTATTCTTTCTAATTTCGTTTCCATCAATACCTCCGTCCCTGAGTACGTTGATGTGTCCTCAGAAAGACCATTATTATGTAGCTCCCTTTCCTCCGTTGGCATTACACAACTTTTTCAGTACTATGAAGCTATCCGACTGCTACTGTTCTTTTGACATTCTCCTATTTTGCAGTTGTTTGCCATACTTGCAATGGCAAGAAACAATAGGCTCTCCCCAGTTGACTGAATAATCACAATGTAAAACATAAAGTGCTCTTTGACCCCGTAGAAGCAAACCATTTCTCACCAATGCGAATTGATTTGTATTGCTTTCCGTCGGAATTAGAACGTCAGCCTTCTAAATGTCAAATTTCGAGGCTCAATCACACTCTCTATTTTCTCGCTGTCTACGCTTAGCAACTACCATTACTGGCAGTCACCCAAGACTCGCTACTGGCGGTTGGTTAGACCTTACCAGACAGGCATTCCACCTGCTAGACTACTCGCCCTTGTCTGGGCGCACAATTCCGATTTGTTAAATTCATATCCGCATTATAGCATAAAAATAACGACACTGTATATCACTTTCGTAACATACAATGCCGTTACTTTTATTTTCTTCGATACACCAAACAAAACATATTCCTGTATACGATAATATCATATACAGAGTTCGACTTGTTCAGCTTTAGTGGGGAAAATGTAAAGTGAACTCCGCCTTTTGGCATAGGAATTGTTTTGTTAAATTAAATAATGAAAAAGAAAATAGTCATTTTGATAGAACATATTAACTATAAATAATCAGAATTTGAATAGTGAACTTTTTACACTGAAATATGTACGATTCTAATAATGACATGAACTTATGGGAACGTATTGCGGATACTTTGTGAACTTTATCCTGATACAATGATTATGCTGATGAAAGAAGGCATAGATAACTGAATACAAGAAAGAGACGAAAGCCTCAGTAGTTAAGAAAAAACTACTGGGGCTTTTTTTCGTGCCTGAATTTTTCAGCCAATAACTGCGGGCGTATCCCGGCAGGATAAAGGCGGAGCAGGCATGATTCTAAACAGAGGTCCGCCTTCTGGATTTGAAACGAGCAACAAGATTTCAAATTCAGGAGGAACGGACATGTATATTGAACACCCATATTTTTATGAAGGAAAGTATTACGCAAATATTGATGGAGAAATGATCGAAGTTACAAAAGAAGTTGCGTATGCGATGAACAATTTTTACAGAAGCAGCAAGGCAAAAAAAGTTGAGATCAAGAACGAACTGGGTGAGGTCGTGGATAAGATGCTGCGGGAGGTACCTTACAGCGGTCAGTCCATTGATGGAGAAGTCTTCATGATTGAGGATTTTCCAGATCTGAACTGTGATGTGGAGCACTGTGTACTGACAAAAATGGAACAGCAGGATATTCACAAAGTGATCAATCAGCTGAACTCAGAGGAACGCATGATTATTTATGGCATTTTCTTTGAAAACAAGACACAGACACAGATGGCGGAGATTATGGGGATTTCCAGACAGATGCTGTCATACAAGCTGAAATCCACTCTTAATAAGATGCGTGAAATGTATATGAATAAATTTTTTTAAAAATTTTCAAAATCTTTTGCATCTGCCAAAGTCATTTGACTTTAGTAATTAGAGGAAGTTAAAGGACTTCCTAAAATGAACCATGATAACTGAATATCCAATAATAACTGACGTGACATTTCATGCAGAGAGCACGAGGAAGATGCCGCTATAGGATTATAAGACAAAACCAAGATTTTTAGCTCAGTCTGTAATGCTGCGAAAAAGCACTGACCGAAGCCAGCTGGCAGGCTGGTGATGCGATGATATGTATGAGATGCGATACACTTGCAGATCCTGAGAAGTCTGTAACTGGTAAACCTATGAACTGCTGGAGCCTGGAAACGAGAGTTTTCGGGTTGTGGTCTGGAGTATGCATTCGGGCAGGTTATTATTCCCTTCTTGCATATGCGGGAGTAACGATTCGGGGTATCGAGGATAAATAGAATCGAGCGAGCACTGTTTAATAATCAAATTGGCTATAGAGGTTATGCGGCAGAGCTTTCCTTATAGGAAAGAAACTCTGCCGTATTCCTGTGGAGCAATATAGCGCTATGGATGCTTTACAAATAAAAATAACAGATTGGAGAGAGGACAAATGACAATCCGCAGAGGAGATATTTTATGGGCAGATCTCGGTATGTTTCCTACAACATCTGTTCAGGGTGGTGTAAGACCGGTGATCGTAGTGAGCAATAATAAAGCCAATACATACAGTTCAGTCATAACGGTAGTTCCGTTGACATCAAGAATTTATAAGAAACGGTATTTGCCAACACATGTATTTATCAGCAAATATGATATGACGGGAATCCGAAAAGGAAGCCTGGCACTGGCTGAACAGGTTATGAGCATTTCTACGAAATGTATTATTGAGAAATGCGGAAGAGTGAACAAGTGGAGCCTAGATCGGGTACTGAAAGCAGTACGGATTCAGATGGGAATGGAAGAGAAGACTACATAACTGTTACGAATATTTATTTTCGATAATGGTAACTATAGGAAAAGGAGGCGATGTCCATGACAACAGTTGAAAGATTAGAAGAGTTGAAAACAGTTGATATCAAAGAGATTGAACGAGATAGTTTGCCCAAGTACAAGGATTTGATTTCAGAGCTGGATAGCAGGAAAAGCAATAAGATGGAAGTGCTGCTTAATCACTCTGATAACCCATATGTATATGAAGATATGGGCTATGTCGTAAAAAGTGTTTTTAATGCAGCAGCTTCCCTTTCCTATATAGACTGTACAAAACAGCTTGTAGCAAAGAAAGCTGGATTGGCATAAGGGAATAACTGGAACAACAAAATTTCATATTCACACAGAAGACGAAGTGTGCTATAATGCTAACAGGACTAAATTTGAATAGAGCACTTCTATTTAAGGGTTCTGTTTTGGCAGAATCTTTGGATAGGAGTGTTTTTTATGCAAAAAAATATCTGGATAGCAGCCAAGTACCTTCGTCTCAGTATTGAGGACGGAGATAAGGCTGAAAGTGAATCTATTGTAAATCAGTCAATTTTGATTGATAACTATATGAAATCGACGTCTGATATTACTATTGTTGAGACATTTAAAGATGATGGTTTTTCAGGTACAGATTTTAATCGACCTGGTTTTCAGGCAATGCTCAAAGCAATTGAAAATAAGGAAATCAACTGTATCATTGTAAAAGATTTATCCCGATTTGGTAGGAGCATATAGATGTTGATCGGTATATTCAAAAAGTATTTCCACAGCTGGGAGTACGATTTATAGCAATCAATGATAATTATGATTCTGAAACAGCAAACATTACCGATACACATCTTGTATTACCGGTAAAATCTTTTGTCAATGACACATATTGCAGACAGAATTCCCAAAAGGTACGAAAGTCATTTAAGCGCAAAACGGAATATTGGAGAATATGTTGGAAATTATGTGTCATATGGGTATAGAAAATGTAATGCTGATAAAAGTCAGATAGAAATTGATCCGGTTGCTGCAAAGCATGTAAGAGATATTTTCACCTGGAAGATGGAGGGCATGAGCAATCAGCTGATTGCAGATAAACTGAATGAACTGGGAGTTCTTGCACCGGCTGATTACAAACGTGCGACCGGAGTAAACTTCAAATCGTCATTTCAGACACATCTGACATCCAGGTGGTCAGCAGTAGCAATTATCCGTATCTTAAAGAATCCAATCTACTATGGAGTGCTTCAACAGGGAAAATCCCAAAGAATTAACTATAAAGTTAAGGTGCAGAGGGCATTACCAAAGGAAGAATGGGTGATTTTTGAAAATCATCATGAAGGTATCGTTACAAAAGAAGAATATGAAACAGTTCAGATGTTGCTTGCGAAGGATACCAGGATAGCACCCGGAGAAAACAGACTTTATTTGTTTGGTGGGTTATTATCCTGTGGAGACTGTGGAAGTAATCTGATCCGGCGAACTAACAGTTATAAAGGAGAAAAGACAGTTTTTTATATCTGTTCTTCTTACAATAAAAAGAAGGATCAATGTTCCAGACATAGTATCAGAGAAGATGTGCTGATTCAGCTGGTAATGGATTCTTTGAAAATATACAGTAAGATGACGGATGCCATACGGAGTGCAATGGAGTATTTGAAAGAGAATTCTTTGGATACACAGACATTGATACAGCATGATGACCAGATACTTGAGTTACGAAACAAAGTCAATAAATATTATAAGTTGTTACATTCATTATCGGGAAATCTTGCGTCAGGAGTTATTTCTAGGGATGATTACGCTTTGCTTAGAGAACGGTATCAGACAGAAATTAAAAGTCTGGAAAGCAATATTGAAAAGCAGGAAGAGTATATGGAAAATCTCCTTGAAAATAAACTGCTGTGCGAAGAATGGGTAAACACATTTCTTGAGAAACCGTCGCTGGGAGATCTTGACAGAGATATGCTTCTTCAGTATGTGGAAAAAATAAATGTCTTTGAAGGAAAAAAAATAGAGATTGTTTACCGATTCCAAGATGAGTTGGTAACAGCTGCAAGACTGGCAGAACAGATTGGAAAAACAAAACAGGAGGTGGCTGTATAATGGCAAGAACAAGAAATCGCCAGATGAAACAAGCTGAAGCATTTGTGCAGGCATCACCGAAGAAGATCTGGAAAGCCGGTATTTATACCAGAATATCTGTAGATATCAATGGTGAGAAGAGAGAATCGCTGGAGACACAGAAACTGATCGCTCTTTCTTACGCAGAATCTCATCCGGATATTGAAGTTGTAAAGTTTTATAAGGATGACGGTATATCAGGTACGAAATTTGATCGAGATGACTTTGTGAGAATGCTTGGTGACATCAAAACAAAAGAAATAAATACGGTCATAGTAAAGGATTTATCACGATTTGGTCGAGATTTGGAAGAAGTATCAAAATACCTGGAAAAAATATTTCCATTTATGCAGGTGCGCTTTATATCAGTCAATGATAACTATGACAGTATCAGTCCAGAATGTGACAATCAGATGCTGGGAATCATGATATCGAATCTTGCAAATGATATGTACGCAAAAGATGCATCAGTAAAGATGACAAGTGCTATGAAAATTAAGATGGAGTCAGGTGAATATTGTGGTGGAGATGCTCCTTATGGGTATAAGAGAGCTAGAGATGAAAAAGGAAAATCTACTACTGTTCCCGATCCTTTAACTGCACCGTATGTAGTAGAAATATTTGAAAAACTTGCTGCAGGGCAGTCATATTTGAAAATTTCGAGAGAGTTTAATACCATGCTGCTGGCTTCGCCAAGGGTATACGCAAGAACTGGGAAGTTATTCTTGGATAGAATTGACGAAACGGATATGCATTGGCAATCATCTGTAATTAAACAGATTGCGGAAAATAGGCACTATTTGGGAAATACTTATTCACATAAAACAAGAACTTCACTTCTTACAAAAGAAAAAAATGTAATGTTGGATAAAGAAGAATGGATTGAACATGTGAATACCCATAAGGCTATAGTGAGTGCTGAATTATTTGAAAAAGTACAAAATGTAATCAAATTAAAGCAGGAGAAAGCATTGCCCAAAAAAGATTTATCGAATATGCAGACTCATGGAAAACAGGATAATAAGTATGTTGGATTGATATACTGTGGTGACTGTGGCGCTAATATGGTTCGGAGATACTATTACAGCGAAAAGAATGGTGTTTTGTATTACAATTACTATTTCATTTGTGGTAATTATGCAAAAATTCCAGGGAAAAATATAACTGTAATCGCTGGAAAGAAGAAGTAATTGATGAACTGGTGTATCGGGCACTCATCATGCAGCTAAAAACAGTATGTGAATTAAAAACGCAACTGAAACGCTTTAATGATGAATATTTTGAAACATTCCAAAAATATTTGAACAGGGAACAGAGTAAGATTGTTCAGCTCAATAAAAGGAACGAAGCAAGACGATTTGAATTATATGAGCAATATGTTTCGGGCGAGATTGATACGGATGCATATAATCGTATGACAGAAAGAATAACCGTGGTCGAAAAAGACCTGGTTACAAGACAGAAAGAAATTGAGAAGAGTAGAAAAATTACAGAAAAATTGTGTAAAAAGAACTTCTCGTGGCTTGCTGAATTCAGTAAAGGAAAGAATTTGGAATTCCTTACAAAAGATGTTGTCCGTTCTTATATAAAGAAAATCTCTTTATATGAAGACAAACGTATAGAGATCGAATTTAAATTTCAAGATGAAATACAGGCGTTATCAGAAATTTTAGAGGAGGGGGTGATCAGATGTCAGATGGTAAGTGCATAGTAAAGTATTTAAGATTGTCGCTGGAAGATGAGGATATGCTGGATGAATCCAATAGTATTACCAATCAGAGAATTGTGATTGGGCAATACATAGCCAGTAAAAATGAGTTCAAAAATACGGAAGTGTTAGAATTCAAAGATGATGGCTATAGTGGAACGAATTTCGATCGCCCAGGATTCCAAAGTATGATGGAATTAGTAAGAGATGGAAAAGTCAGCACAATTATAGTGAAAGACCTTTCTCGATTCGGCAGGAATCATATAGAGGTTGACACATATCTGGAACAAATTTTTCCATTTATGAATGTGAGATTCATAGCGATCAATGATAATGTTGATAGTATGAAATATGAATCTGGTATGCCGGGAATAGATGTTGGTTTCAGAAATATTATTAACGAACATCATAGCATTGATACTTCCGTTAAAGTAAAAAGAACTTTGATAC
>ENA-OQHY01001369-OQHY01001369.1-human-gut-metagenome-genome-assembly--contig:-NODE-1369-length-10504-cov-3.269538_pt1 | contig 10504 bp, 18 predicted proteins | sample MGYA00242570_ERZ504733 | MGnify/ENA primary metagenome ERZ504733 (study PRJEB26092, sample SAMD00036219) | human gut metagenome | host: Homo sapiens | study: EMG produced TPA metagenomics assembly of...
GGCAGGCTGATGGCCGTCGCACCACCTCTTTATACCCGGCAGCAGTCAGGCGGCGCAGTTCCTCCAGGATGCTTCTTCGTCGCGGCTGCGCACCGGGCCGCGGGCACGTGGGATGACGCAGTAGGCGCACTGCCGGTTGCAGCCGTCCTCTACCTTGATAAAGGCGCGGGTGTGGGTCTCGAACCGTTCCACCGGCAGCTCCTCGAACTGCTCGCCGCGCTGGTGCGGGGCAATGGCTACGATGCGCTCGTGGCCGTCCAACAGCTTTTGTACGTTCTCCAAGATGGCCTTGCGGTCGCCGTTGCCGCACACAAGATCGGCCTCCATGAACTGTGCGGCCTCCTCCGGGAAAGCCTGCGGGTAGCAGCCGGTCAACACCGTTACCGCACCCGGGTTCTCGCGCTTTTTGCGGCGCAGCCACTTGCGGCTTTTCTGGTCGCCGAAGTTGGTCACGGTGCAGCTGTTCACGATGAACACGTCCGCTGCCTCGCCTTCCTGCGCAATGGTAAAGCCGTTGGCACGGAACAGCTGCTCCAGCGCACCGGTCTCGTTCAGGTTGACCTTGCAGCCGAGGGTATAAAAACAAACTCGCATGGGGAACGATCCTTTCGATAAAAACGGGGGTGTTTTGCATTTCTTCTCATTATATAACAGAAGCCCACCGGGGTGCAAGACTGTTTTTGCACGGAGACACCGGTCTTTTGCAGTGCGTCAAAACAAAAAGGGACGCGAAAAATCTCGCGTCCCAAAGCTGCAGGAAGGAATGACGAGCCGTTAGCTGTTTTTCAGGGTAACGAACAGATAATCGGTCTCCTTGCCGTCCAGTGTATCGGTCTTGCGCTCAATGAAATCGACCTCGTACATAGACAGGGGAAGCTGACGTCTCACAAAAGCGTTGATGGCGTTCTCCTGGGCGTCCGGCTTCAGGCTGGCCACGACAGAAAACTGCTTGGTGTCCAGAGCCTTCTGGATATCTTTACCGATCACGGTAGCAGAGAACCGGACGGGCAGCATGAGCTGACCGGAGCAGCCGGTGAACAGGGCGGCACCTGCAACAGCAGCAGCGGACAGACCGGCGATCTTTATAAAGTTACGGCGAGAAAGATAAAGTTACGGCGAGAAAGATTCATAATGAGACCCTCCTTGTGATTGCATGATTGTATGAAACTGGGCTTGCTCCCTTCTGGGAACAGTTCAATTTTACAAGTTTTGCCGTGAAAAGTCAAGGGACAGGTACCAAAGTTAACAGAAAACGAACACAATATGAAAAAATAGTACGGCAAAATTGACGAGCGGCATGCCTGAAAAGACCACTGCATACAGTAGCAGCAAGAGACTTCGCACGGGGAGGGACGGAAATGGAACGGAGAAATCTGGCGCTGCTGTGCGCGGGGGTGGTCTGCTTCTGGCTGTTTGCGCTGGCCTTCGGCACGGCGCAGGGCAGGGGACTGCGCATCCAACCGGCGGTGCAAACGCAGGCGGAACCGGCAGCACAGACCCTGACGGTCACCCCGCTGCAGCTTACCCTGCCCTGCCGCGCGGCGATCCTTATCGACCAGACCAGCGGCGCGGTGCTTTACGAGATGAACGCTGACCAGACCATGCCCATCGCCTCCATTACCAAGGTGATGACCCTGCTGCTCACCTTTGAGGCGGTGCACGCCGGGCGGCTGACCATGGACACCGCCGTGCCGGTTAGTGAGCACGCCTACCACATGGGCGGCAGTCAGATCTGGCTGGAGCCCGGGGAGCAGTTCACGCTGGACGAGATGCTCAAGGCCATCTGTGTGTCCTCTGCCAACGATGCAGCAGTGGCGGTGGCAGAGCTTGTGGGCGGCAGCGAGCTGCCTTTGTGCAGCAGATGACGCCCGCGCCGCAGAGCTGGGCATGGAGCACACCACCTTCCGCAACGCCTGTGGGCTGGACACAGAAGGGCATCTTTCCACCGCAAGGGATGTAGCCATCATGAGCCGCACCATCCTGACCACCTGCCCGGAGGTGCTGCACTATACCGGCATCTGGACGGACACCCTGCGGGGCGGGCAGACCCAGCTGGTGAACACCAATAAGCTGCTGCGGCGTTACAACGGCATCACCGGGCTCAAGACCGGCACCACCGGCGGAGCGGGCGTGTGCATTACCGCCAGCGCCACCCGGGACGGGCTGAATCTCATCGCGGTGGTGCTGGGTGCACCCTCCAGCAAGGAACGGTTCGAAGCCGCCACCACCCTGCTGGACTACGGCTTTGCGGCCTACCGTGCCGCACCGGTGCCCCTACCGCAGGAACGTCCGCTGCAATTAAAGGTAAAGGGCAGCACCGAGGAGACCGTGCCGCTGGATTACGCTGCGCTGCCCACCACCGCGTTGCTGCCCGCCGAAAGCGCCGGACAGCTGACCGTGCAGCTGGAACTGCCCGACACGCTGGAAGCCCCGGTGACCCGGGGACAGACGGTGGGCAAGGCGCAGCTGCTGTGCGGCGAAGCAGTACAGGGGGAGTACCCGGTGTGCGCTGCCGCCGATGCGCCCCGCATGGATTTTGACACCGCCTTTGCAGCTGCTGTGGGACAGTCTGCGGGGGACAGCAGCCTGACCCTGTGCCGAAAAAGGCGCTTCAGCGCACAAAAGTGCGCCGGACGCCCGGCGGGACTGTTGGATACCTGAACAAATCTGGATGAAGAAACAAAAAAACACTATTAAAATTGTATGAAATCTAAGGAATTTGACCTTGACTTTACCCGGAGGGAACGGTACACTTATACCAAGATATTTCCTCGCAGGGCAAAGGCCCGGCAGATCGTTTGGAGGTTTTAATAAAATGAGTGTCGCACTGAACACGAAACACCTCTCCAGCTTCATCAGCGAAGAGGAATATGCAGCCATCTACCCGCAGGTAGAAGCCGCCCACAAGCAGCTGGAAGCCAAGAACGGCCCCGGCAGCGATTTTCTGGCTGGATGACCCTGCCCCGGGATTACGACAAGGAAGAGTTCGCCCGCATCAAGCAGCCGCTGCCAAGATCCGCGAGGACTCCGACGTTCTGGTCGTGGCCGGTATCGGCGGCAGCTATCTGGGCGCACGCGCTGTTGTGGAGGCCGTTAAGGTATGTACCACAACGAGCTGGAGGATGGTCTGAAGATCTACTTCTGCGGCAACAGCATCAGCCCCACCTACCTGAACAATATCATCAGCCTGTGCAAGGGCAAGCGCTTCTCCATCAACGTCATCTCCAAGTCCGGCACCACCACCGAGACCTCTCTGGCCTTCCGTGTGCTGCGCGAGCTGCTGGAAAAGGAGATGGGCGTGGAGGAAGCCAACAAGCGCATCTACGCCACCACCGACCGTGCCAAGGGCACTTTGAAGCAGCTGGCTGACGCACAGGGCTGGCCTACCTTTGTAGTTCCCGATGACGTGGGCGGCCGCTACTCTGTGCTGAGCGCCGTGGGTCTGCTGCCCATCGCCGCTGCCGGCATCGACATCGATGCTCTGATGCAGGGCGCTGCCGATGCTATGGAGCGCTTCTCCGTACTGAGCCCCGACAACGATGCTTATAAGTACGCCGCCATCCGCAACATCCTGTACCGCAAGGGCAAGGCTGTGGAGATCCTGGAGTGCTACGAGCCGGACTTCACCCTGATGAACGAGTGGTACAAGCAGCTGTTCGGCGAGAGCGAGGGCAAGGACAACAAGGGTCTGTTCCCCGCAAGCTGCATCTTCTCTACCGACCTGCACTCTATGGGTCAGTTCATTCAGGAAGGCGCCCGCATCATGTTCGAGACCATCGTGGACGTGAAGAAGCCCGCACAGGATCTGTTCATCGACCGCTGGAGGCAACTTTGACGGCCTGAACTTCCTTGCAAACCAGAACATGAGCGTGGTCAACCGCAAGGCCATGGAGGGCACCATTCTGGCACACACTGACGGCGGCGTGCCCGAGGTGCTGATCGAGGTGGATGACCTGTCTGCCTATAATGTGGGCTACCTGATCTACTTCTTCTGGCGTGCCTGCGCCTGCAGCGGCTATCTGCTGAGCGTGAACCCCTTCAACCAGCCCGGCGTGGAAAGCTACAAGAAGAATATGTTTGCCCTGCTGGGCAAGCCCGGTTATGAGGGCCTGACCGCAGAGCTGGAGCAAAGCTGAAGTAAGCTGCCGAACGTTAAAAATGATCTCCCGCCGCAAGGCGTGGAAAATACAGGAGGACTGAACTATGATTAAACTGATTGTTGGTACCAAGGCTCCGGCAAGACCAAGGCTATGATCGACCAGATCAACGACGCGGTCAAGACTCCAAAGGCAATGTTGTTGTTGTGGAAAAGGGCATGAAGCTCACCTACGACATCGCTCCTGCAGCACGTCTGATCGATCTGGAAGAGTACAAGATCTCCGGCGGCGAAATGCTGTACGGCTTTGTGGCCGGCCTGATGGCAAGCAACTACGACATCACCGACCTGTACATTGACGGCATCCTGAAGGTGCTGGACCACGATATCAACCGTCTGGGCGTTGTGCTGGACGAGATGGCAGCCATTGCCGGCGACAGCGTGAAGGTCACCGTGACCGTCAGCGCAGACGAGGCCGCACTGCCCCACGATGTGAAGAAGTACCTGTGATCTGATAAAAGAACAGGGCTAAAGGCTTTTCCAACAGGCAGAAGACCGGAGAAAAATAAATTTTTTCGGTTTTCTGCCTGTTTTGGTGTTGACAAAGGGTTGCTTTGGCGCTATACTAACAAAGCAGCCTTTTCAGAGGTGTACTATGCAATTTGACCTGAGAAAGTTTATCACAGCCGGCGCAAAACCGTACCATGCAGAGTTTCAGTGTGATTTATCTGCATACGATTATGCCGGTGCAAGGATCCCGCAGCCGGTCACAGCCGTCTTTGACGCGCAGACCGATGGCGACGAGGTTCAGATAACGTTGCGGGCAAAGGCATCGGTGCACGGAGAGTGCGCCCGCTGTCTGGACCCGGTCACCCGGGAAGAGACAGTCGATACGGAGTGGATCGTCAAGGAGCGGGATCTGGATGACCCGGATTTCGATCTTCCGCTGGACGAAAAAGGACACTTGGACGTGGACGAATGGCTCAATCAGGAGTTTATGTTCCAGATTCCCACGGTGCTGCTTTGCAGCCCCGACTGTGCCGGGCTTTGCCCGCAGTGCGGTAAGAAAAAGGCGGAATGCACCTGCCCACCGGCAGAGCAGACCGACGCCCCCGTAGACACTAGGCTCGCGATCCTTAAATCACTGCTGAACAGATAAACCCATCAAGGAGGTGCAAAAATATGGCAGTACCTAAGAGACATCTTTCCAAGGCCCGCCGCGACAAGCGTCGCAGCAATGTTTGGAAGCTGGAGGCCCCCGCACTGGTGAAGTGCAGCAACTGCGGCTCTCTGAAGCTCCCCCACCAGGCATGTGGCAACTGCGGTTACTACAAGGGCGAGGAAGTCATCAAGAAGGCCTAATTTGCGCGTAATTGGTGGCATAATGGTGTTATGTACAGAAGGGGAGGGCGCAAAGCTTCCCCTTCTTGTGCTTTAAAGGAGGTGGATGCAGATGGCGATACGGATCGAGCAGGTGGATGCCGGCAGCGAGGCCGAGGCTCTTGGCCTTGCCCCTGGCGACGAGCTGCTGAGCGTGGACGACAACGAGCTGAACGACACGCTGGATTACGATTTTTATACCGACAGCAGCAGCTTCCACCTGAAGCCCGGGTAGCGGACGGCATCCGGGAGTGGGAGGTGCAACGGCCGCAGCGCGGCCCCTTTGGCTGCGGGTTCAAGACCTATCTGGGCGATGCGAAGCATTCCTGCTCCAACCACTGCATGTTCTGCTTCATCGACCAGCTGCCCCCGGGCATGCGCGAGAGCCTGTATTTCAAGGATGATGACGAGCGGCTGAGCTTTTTGTTCGGTAACTACATCACCATGACCAATATGCAGGATCACGAGATCGACCGCATCATCAAGATGCACATCTCGCCCATCAATATCTCGGTGCACACCACCAACCCCCAGCTGCGGTGCGGATGCTGGCCAATAAGCGCGGCGGCGAGGTGCTCAAGTACCTGCCCCGGCTGGTGGAGGGCGGCATTGCCGTCAACTGTCAGCTGGTGCTTTGCCGCGGCGTGAACGACGGCGACGAGCTGCGCCGCACCCTTGCCGACCTGCTGGAGCTGACCCCCATGGTGCAAAGCATTGCAGCCGTGCCCTGCGGTATTACGGATTACCGCAAAAATCTGTACCCGCAGGTGCCCTACGATGCAAAGACCAGCGCTGAGGTCATCGACATTATGGAAGAATTCGGTGATGAATGCAAGCGCCGCCACGGCAAGCGCATCATCTACCCCAGCGATGAATGGTACCTCAAGGCGGGGCGCCCCATCCTGCGGCAGCGTTCTACGAGGACTACGACCAGCTGGAAAACGGCGTGGGCATGCTGCGCCTGTTTGAGGAAGAATTTCTGGCCGAGCTGGACAAGCCCCACCGCATCTACGGCACCAAGGAGCTGGACGTGGTCACCGGCACCATGGCAGCGCCCCTCATCACCCGCATGATGGAGGAGCTGCACCGCCAGTACCCCATGATCACCGTGCACGTCCACACCATCCAGAACCGCTTTTTCGGCGGTAATGTTGGCGTGACCGGCCTCATCACTGCTACCGACATCATCGCCCAGTGCGCTGGCAAGCTTGCCACAAAAACGCTGGGCATCCCGGCTGTGATGCTGCGGGAGGAAAAGGACACCTTCCTTGACGATATCACGGTAGAGCAGCTGGGGGAGCGGCTGGGCGTAAAGGTGGAGGTGCTGCCCACGGCAGGCGGGGACGAAGCCCGCGCCTTGTTGCGCAGCGGCCTGCACATTGCCCGCAGAAGGAAGAGCGGCAGCTGATAACGCCATTTTTATTGTATTTTACCCCTTTTAAGAAAGGAGGAGACCCCATGAGCAAACCGATCGTAGCAGTGGTGGGCCGCCCCAACGTGGGCAAATCCACCCTGTTCAATAAGCTGTGCGGCCAGCGCCTTGCCATTGTGAGGATACCCCGGGCATTACCCGCGACCGCATTTTCGCCAACTGCGAGTGGAACGGCCACGAGTTTTTGCTGGTGGATACCGGCGGCATCGAGCCCAAGGCCACCGAGGGCATTCTGGCCCACATGCGCGAGCAGGCGCAAGATCGCCATTGACACCGCCGACTGCATCATCATGGTCACGGACGTGCGCAACGGCCTGACCGCAGCCGACGAGGATGTGGCACATATGCTGCGCCGCAGCCATAAGCCATCATTCTTGCCGTGAACAAGTGCGACAAGGTGGGCGAGGCTCCCATGGAGCTGTACGAGTTCTACAACCTCGGCTTTGACGAGGTGATGCCCATTTCTTCCGTGCACGGTCACGGTACGGGCGATCTGCTGGATGCAGTGTGCGCCCATCTGGACTTCAGCGAGACTGTGGTGGAGGAGGACCGCATCCCCGTTGCCATCATCGGCCGTCCCAACGTGGGCAAGTCCAGCCTGACCAACCGCATTCTGGGCGAGAATCGTATGATCGTGGCCAACGAGGCCGGCACCACCCGTGATGCCATCGACACCCCGGTGGACAACGCCTACGGCAAGTTCATCTTTACCGATACCGCCGGTCTGCGCAAGCGCAGCAACATCAGCGATGGCTTGGAGCGCTACATGGTGGTGCGTGCACTGGCTGCTGTGGAGCGCAGCCGCGTGGCGCTGATCCTTGTGGATGCCACCGTCGGCTTTACCGAGCAGGACAGCAAGGTGGCAGGCTACGCCCACGAGCAGGGCAAGGCCTGCATCATCGTGGTAAACAAGTGGGATGCCGTGGAAGGCAAGGAGACCAACACCATGGAGCTGCAGCGCCGGGGCTATGCCGAGTGCTTCAGCTTTATGGGCTATGCACCCATTATCTTCATCTCTGCCCAGACTGGCTACAACGTGAACAAACTGATGCAGCTGATCCGGGATGTGGATGCCGAGAACGGTGCCCGCGTGCCCACCGGCGTGCTGAACGAGATGCTGGCCCGCGCGACCGCCCGGATGCAGCCCCCCAGCGACAAGGGCCGCCGCCTGAAGATCTACTACCTGACGCAGGCCTCCACCCGTCCCCCCACGTTCGTGGCCTTCGTGAACGCAAAGCACCTGTTCCACTTCAGCTATCAGCGGTATCTCATCAATCAGATCCGCGAAAACTTTGGTCTGGAGCATACGCCCATCCGTCTGGTCGTGCGGGAGCGCGGCTCCGGCGAGGTGGGTGCCAAGGACGTATAACACGTCAGGGAGGCTCAGATGATGGAATCTGTTCTCATCGCTGCGGTGTCTGCTGTGCAGGCGTATCTGCTGGGCAGCATCGACACCGGTATCCTCGTCAGCAAGTTTTTGTACCACGATGATGTACGCAAGTACGGCAGCGGCGCTGCAGGCATGACCAATATGCTGCGCACCTTCGGCAAAAAGGCGGCGGCACTTACCGCCTTTGGTGATGTGCTCAAGGGCGTGCTGGCCGTGTGCATCGGCCGCTGGCTGTTCACCCAGATGCCGGAAAGCACCACGCTCTCGCCCTATCTGGCGGTGTACCTTGCCGCCATCTTTGCCATTATCGGCCATTTGAAGCCCCTGTATTTCGGCTTCAAGGGCGGCAAGGGCGTGCTGGTGGCGGGCGGCACCATTCTGGCCATCCAGCCGGTTCTGATCCCCTTTCTGGCGGTCATCTTTCTGGCCTGCCTGCTGCCCACCGGCATGGTGTCACTGGGCAGCGTGACCATGGCAGCACTCTACCCGGTGCTCACCATCCTGTACGGCGTGTTCCGGGGCTATTCTGCCGCAGACCTTACCGTGTGCACCATCGGCTCGGTGATTATGGCCGCAATGGTCATTTATATGCACCGCTCCAATATCCAGCGCATCCGCGAGGGCAAGGAGTACCGCTTTGGCCGTCACGGCAAAAAGTAACAGAAAATAGTAAACCACCCCGCAGCAGCCGTTCACCGGCCGCTGCGGGGTGGTTTTTGTATATGCTTATTCCTTTGTCTCGGTCTCTTCCTCAGGCTTTGCTTCGGAATGCCGCCGACGGAACCAGTCGGCGGGGATACCGCTCTGGGCGGGGGTAAGATCCGGCGCAGGGTGACCATCCGGCAGATGCGCACCAAAGGCCGGGACAAAGAAGAACTTGCGCACGATGAAGATCAGTGCGATGGCGCCCACGCTGAGCAGGTTCTCCACGGCGGAATCGTGTCCCACCACCAGATGGCGGGCAATGGCGTAAAGCAGCACCTCAAGGCTGCTGCCGGGGCTGTGCTTGGCCAGCATCTTGATGAACTCAATGCCGATCACAATGTCCAAGCTGCGCTCCAGAAAGGTGCGGATCTCTGCCTCGTTGCCATCGAACAGCAGGCCGGGCATCCAGCGGATCAGGGGCACAACGCTGAGCAGCAGACCAATCAGCACCAGCCCGGATAACAGCACTTCCAGCAGACTGGAAGCCTGAATAATGCGGTTGCGCAGGGAGGTACGCCAGTGGCTTTCTACCGGGTGAGAGGGATGTTCCATAGTAAGACCTTCCTTTCAGCATTCTGCTGCATAAAGATCGACAAAATCCTGCCTTTATTGTAGCAGACGAGAGAAGGTCTGTCAATTTCAATCCACGATGGTGACGGTGGTCTGCGGGCCGACGGCCACATAGCCGGACTTTTTGATGCAGTCCTGCCCGGCGTCGGTATCCAGCCAGTCGTACAGACGGCGCTCCGGGCTGTCGGCGGCGGCATCTGGGTGGATGACGGCGTAGAAATCGTTGCACAGGGGGTAGCTGCCGTCGGCAAGAGTGTCGTTGCTGGGGGTCACACCGTCCACCGCCAGCAGCCGCAGCCCGGGCTTGGAATACATCTGGTCGATGTAGTAATACACGGAGAAACCGATGGCGTTGGCGCTGTTGTTGTAATCGGCAATGCTGTCCACCAGCTCGCCCATGGCGGCAGGTGCCAGCTCAGAGGGTGGGGTCATCAACTCTCCGCCCTGAATGAGCAGCTTTTTGAACAGGGTCTGACTGCCAGAGTCCTCGCCGCGCTGGAAGGCAACGATTTCCTGATCCTTGCCGCCCACATCCTTCCAGTTGGTGATCTTTCCGGCATAGATATCCCGCAGCTGCTGCTGGCTAAGCGCCTGTACGGGGTTATCCTCGTTGACGATGAACACCAGCGCGTCCACCCCGATGGGTTTCTGCTCCAGCTGCACATTGGCCTCTTGTAGCTCTTCTTTTACATAGTCCGGCGCTTCGTACACCACCAGCATCCGGGTGGTGGTGTCGTACAGACCAAAGTTCTCCCATGCGTAGGCGGTGGTGCTTACCGTAATGCTGCTGCGGGCTTCCTCCAAGTCCATGCCGGTGGTATCGGCCAGCATCTGCGCCATCAGCGGAATGCAGGCGGTGCTGCCGTCCAGCGGGGGAAACTCCGCTTCGGTCAGGAACGGGCTCAGGCTGCTGCACAGTCGAGGACGCTGC
>ENA-OQHY01001370-OQHY01001370.1-human-gut-metagenome-genome-assembly--contig:-NODE-1370-length-10496-cov-2.507956_pt1 | contig 10496 bp, 14 predicted proteins | sample MGYA00242570_ERZ504733 | MGnify/ENA primary metagenome ERZ504733 (study PRJEB26092, sample SAMD00036219) | human gut metagenome | host: Homo sapiens | study: EMG produced TPA metagenomics assembly of...
TGCCGTGATTCTTATATGATGTTAGGGTACCACATCACAAAAAACAGTAGTTGTAATCTGAATAGATCGCGTTTCTGTGCCAGGAATAGTCGCAAAAAAAGACAATTGTCGATTATCTGTGCGGGAGCGCAAAATTCAGCCGCTCCGTATTCACCACCTGCTGGTCCACGCGGTCAATATCCACGGAGCTCTGCCCTTTCTCATTCACAGCCTTGATGTTCGCCAGCGACAGTAAGGTCTCATCTTTAGCCATAAACTTGCCTCGGACATCCTTACGCAGGTCGAAATTCATCTTCAGCGCCGGGCCGACGGCAGCTCCTGCATCACGTTGATATTACGCAAGAAGAGGTGCTGCGGTTTGTTGTGCAACTCAAGCGTAGCCCGCTGCATCTCAACGTTGGTGATGGCCACAAAGGAGGTGGCGTTGCCGGAGGAAATTTGTATTCCGCGCAGTTTGTACGCAAGCTGGCGATTATCCAGGCGAATGTCGTTCAGCTTAAAGTTCTGAGGTATCGAGAGATAGTCGCCCTTTATTACACCGTAGCCGATCAGCATGCCGGCACTATTGACCATATCGACATTATCAATAATGAAATTATCACAGCCATAAATGGCTACCGTGGCGTTGTCTATTCCCGCCTTCTTGCTGAAGTCAGGAGTGATATTCTTGGCCTTAATATTGCGAATAATAAAGTGCTTACCGTTTTCGACGTGGACTAACTGACGACAGTTGCTGCCGGTGATATTTGCCACCACGAAGTTCTTCACGGTTTGCTTTTCCGGATAATCGTTGTCGTAGGTGCTGCCGGCGAGACCAATGCCGATGCCCCAGTTGATCTTGCCGTTCGTACAGTTAATGTTGTCAATCACATGATCGGAGATCAGGATGTTACGGTCATTAATGGCGACGTTCCACTCAATCGCGTCGCCCTGGAGATGGCTGAATTTACTGTTAGTGATGCGCGCGCCATCTATCTGATTATGGAATCCCTGGCGCAGGATGGCGTAGTTCGCCTGGCTTACGCTGATGTTATCAATCAGCAGGTTGCGCATGACGCGCGGCTTTTTGCCGCCAATGTAGATCTGCGTCACCGGTCCAAAGCCGCTCATTGCCAGCCTTTAATCACACAGTCTGAACCGCGAATGTCCAGCGTAATGTTCTCCGTGCGGCCGTCACCTTCACCAATCACTTTACTGCCTTCCTGCAGCACGAAGCGTCCGCGACCATTGCCCGTTAACGCACCGCGGATCAGCAGCGTTTTACCGTCAGGAATGAAAATGCCCGTATTGATGTTTTTACAGGTGAGCCCGGCAGGGACAACAACGGTGTCGCCTTCGTTAAACGCCTGCTTAAAGGCGGCGATCCAGTCGTTGTTATTGTACTGGTTAACAGAGACCGTCTTTCCGGTTGCCGCCCGCGCAATGCGGGACGACAGCAGCGGCGTAGCCGCCAGGACGGATAAAGAAGAGACAAAGGTGCGTCGGGTAATCTTTTTCAGCATACAACCTCGGCGTTACAACGTTTGCAGCAGGCTCGCTAACTGGCGATTAATCACCTGCTGGTTAAAATCTGCTTCAACTTTTTGTCGGGCGTTGTGGATAACGGGCTCCAGCGCCTGTTGGTCGATGCCGCTAAATTCGGCTAAACGATCCGCAAGGGCCATCGCATTATTCTCCGGTACCAGCCAGCCGGAGTAATCAGACTTGATTAACTCCGGGATCCGCTGTGCAGGGTCGACACCACCGGAATACCGACGGCCATCGCCTCCATTAACGCAACCGGGATCCCCTCCATATCGCCATCGGCGCCTGTCACGGAAGGCAGCAGGAATACATCCGCCTCATCCAGCATGGCCTTCACCTCGTGGCTTGGCTTAAAACCTGGCATCTCCACGTAATCTTCCAGCTGATACTGTTCGATAAGCGTGCGAAGACGACGCTCCCACGGGCCAATACCGAGAATGCGATAGCGGAAATCCACGCCGCGCGCTCGCAGCTGGCGGCAGGCTTCGATGGCGACGTGCAGACCTTTTTTCTCCGTCAGACGCGCAACAGAGATTATCTGCAGCGGTTTTCCCGGCACCTTGACCGGGCGGCGGGTAAAGCGCTCTAAATCCACGCCCATACGCGAAACGGTGATTTTTTCCTGCGGACAGCCCATGTTTTTCAGACGCCCGGCCCACAGTCGCTGATGGGCAGCATCATGTCGCCACGGCGGAAAAGCTGCTGATACTCCGGCGTGTAGTGGTTCAATACTTCGCGGCTGGAGATGTCGATACCGTGGAAGATGGTCGCAATCTTACCGTCAATCACCCCCAGCTCACGCAGTTTGGCGGCGGTCACGCCCGCCGGGCCAAAGTGAGCAATAAACACATCGGCGCGATACGGCTGCGCCGTTTGACCACAAATGGCGGACAGGATCAGGTTGCGAGATTCCGCGCCATAGCGGGAAATATTCAGCGCGCGCCAGGTCGACGCACGATGGATCCCGCGTAAGGTCTGGCTGGCCCGGTGGCGCAGCTTATTTACTCTTCCTGAGGGCTCGTCCTGCAGCCAGCGGGTTTTCGCTCCAGTCCATACTGCGTATACGCCGCATGGGTATTTTGTGTATCGCCCTTTTGCAGGGCGATGATCTCCACGTCGTATCCCATATCGATAAACGCGGTGATTTGGTTCAGCACAAAGGTTTCAGACGACAGCGGAAATTTCAGTAAGAAGAAACCAACCTTCATTTCCCCTCCCGGACGCGGTCGAGCACCGATTTCACCATCCCAATTCCCTTCTCGCGCTCGGCTTTCACCGCGACGGCCAGGCGTTCATTGATGGCAGGCAGTTGCCCCAGGGTATCGCCCACCATCGCGCCAAGCGAACCATCCAGCAGATGACGAATATCAACGGCCATTTCAGGCATGCCAAGCTGCTGCATAATGCCGGCTGACTTGTGCTCGTAGTTAATCGCAATGGCCGGCGTGCCAAAGTTCATCGAAATGATCGCCGAGTGCAGACGCGTGCCCACGGTGAGGTCACAGGCTGAGAGCAATTTGCCCATCTCGAGGTCGTTCAGTTCGTCCATCACCACGTGATAACGGGACGGATCGTTTACCAGGTTGCGCAGGTTCAGCGCCACCATGCGGTCATCTTTGTTATAGCTGTCGATGCCGGTACAGGTTGAAAGCGCCAGCACCTGGTATCCGCTGTCCAGCACACGGTTAACCACGTCAGCAAACGCTTTCTCATACGCCGCCTGGGTGGTGCCTAAACGTTTATCAAACGGTGCAAGTTCGCGCAGGGTGATGGCGACCGTTTTCTGTTTCCCCGCCACGTCCAGCCAGTGCTGCACTGCGTAGCTCGCCTGGAAACTGTCGTCCTGATGATCCACCAGCCAGGCGGTGTCCACCCCGTGTTCCACTTTAGAGGTGTCAATCTCGCTGCGTTTCATCATATCGAGGCTTACCGACTCACGCAGGATCAGGGCATCGCAGTGCCGAAGACATAGTTTGCCAGCTGGTTAAACTGCGGATCCTGGAACGGCCCGACGCTGTGACCAATCATAAACAGCGGTTTTTTCGCCATGAATGTGCAAAGTGCGTGCTCAAACTGCGGCACACCGTAAAGATCGACGAAGAACGATCCGCCGACCTGAATAATGGCGTCGTAGCCCGACAGCAGTCGAACGAAATCCGTGAAGCCCTGAGCAATGGCGATGTTACGCAGCTTGCCGGTATCAGTTACACGGGACAGCAACACCTGGTGCTGATAGCGACGGCGCAGAACTTTCTTCACGCGTCCCATTACGCCGGCAGCGTTGTTGTGCTGCTTCATCTGGCTGTAGAGCGGGTCGCCCATTACCGGGCGGTTCAATAACCAGGAAGAGCTGACCGGATAACGGCTCATCACGTCCACTTCAGTCTCAGGCTTAAGGGTGTTAATCGCATCCAATAAACCGCGCAGAATGGCGCTGTCGCCACGGTTGCCGCAGGTATGGTTGCCAAGAATAAGTAATTTCATAATGGCCTCTTAAATAACTAGCCTGCGCGAAGCAGCGTTTTCATTTTTCATTACGGCAAAACTGGCGCTTCATCTCTACCACCAGCGCATTACGTGACAGCACAATCATCACGCCAAACGCCAGTGCACCTGCTGCGACCTGTATTGCCCAGCATGGCCGCGAGCGGCCAGATGGCCAGTGAGCACGATGCCCAGCCATAGCTCACCGCAAGGGTAGGCAGTGACAGATAAAACGGCAGCCACAGGCTCAGAATGTACTGCCGGTAGCTGGAGCCCAGCACCGGCTTGATCATCACGAAGTAGCTCAGAACGGTGTTGATGATCTGCACCAGCAGAAAACCCAGCGTGACCCCAATGGCGCCGGCCATATGTCCACCGACGATAATCGCCGGAATAAACAGGAACGTTTTAAACACGTTGAATTTGAAGCTGATATCAACCCGCGCTTTAGCCATCAGCAGTGAGCCAATCGGGTTGCCAACGGATCGCAGCAGCCCCACCACGCACAGCAGCTGCAGGATCGGGATAATGCTGTTCCACTTCTCGCCAAACACCAGCGGCACGAAGTTGCTCGAGACCACCATCAGCCCCAGCAAAACCGGGAAATTGATAATGCCCACCACAGAGAGCAGCTTGTAAAATTAACGCGCAGCTTCTCGGTGTCGTCCTGAATTTTGGCGAACGCGGGAACAGTACGCGGGTGATAATCGGGTTGAGCTTCATCGGTGTACTACCGCGACGTTATATGCCAGGTTGTACCCCCCTGCGACGCTCGCCCCGAGGATGCGTGCCAGCACCAGCGTGGAGAGGTTGGTGTTGACATAGTTGATGATGCTGTCGGCGGTGAGCCACGCGCCAAAACGCAGGTTGGATGACACCGAAGCGAGAGAGAAATGCAGCCCAGGACGGTAAATCTTGCGGCCAAAGTAGCCGAACAGCAGCGTACGCACGGCAGAGTTAACCAGATACCCGAGGATAGCGGTCATGGCCAGCGGCCAGAAATGGGCGCTGACCACGGTATAGGTAAACCCTGCGAGAACGGCGCTGGTCTCGATCATCCCAATCTTGTTGAATTCCAGCTCTTTCTGCATCAGCGCGCGGAACTGTTGCCCGTGCGGGATCACCACAAAAGCAAACGAGAGCGTACGCATCAGCGGTGCCAGATCGGGGTTGTGCAGCACGCTGGCGATGATATCGCTCAACAGGAACACCAGCACGAAAACGAACACCCCCAACCCAACGTTCAGCCAGTAGAGCGTGGTCAGTTCCAGATGGCTGATCTCTTTGCGCTGGATAATCGAGTTAGCAATGCCGAAGTCAGACAGCGTATCGGCCAGCGCGATAATCACCAGCGAGACAGTCAGCAGACCGAACTGGTGGTTATCGATAATGCGCGCCAGCACCGTCATCTGCACCAGGCCGAGGCCAATGATGACAATGGTCGCCATCGCTGACCATTTGGCGCCGCTGATGGTTTTTTCACGTAAGCTCATCTTAGTACGCCGCTTTGTTCACGAAACCTTTGAAGATGGTCAGAAAGACGATCTTGATATCGAACCAGAGGCTCCATTCACGGATGTACTCCAGGTCGAATTCGATGCGTTTTTCCATTTTTTCCAGCGTGTCGGTCTCGCCGCGCCAGCCGTTGATCTGCGCCCAGCCGGTAATGCCTGGCTTCACTTTATGGCGCAACATGTAGCTTCAATCAGCGAGCGGTACTGTTCGTTGTGAGCCACGGCATGGGGACGGGGTCCGACAATCGACATGCCACCGGTAAAGACGTTGATAAACTGCGGCAGCTCATCCAGCGAGGTACGGCGCAGGAAGTTCCCCACCCGCGTAACGCGTGGATCGTTCTGCGTCGCCTGGGTCACGACCTTGTCGTTCTCCATCACCTTCATTGAGCGGAATTTCCACACCATGATGGGCTTACCGTCCATGCCGTAGCGGGTCTGACGGAAGATAACCGGGCCCGGGGAGCTCAGTTTCACCGCCAGGGCAATGCAGCACAGCACCGGGGAGATCAGCAGTAAGATCAGTGAAGAGAGCACGATATCTTCCAGGCGCTTGAGCACGCGATTGATACCCGACAGCGGGGTGTCATACAGCGGCACGACCGGCACGCCGTTCACTTCTTCAATACGGGAGTGGAGGATGTTAAAGGTAAAGACGTCCGGGATCAGGATCACCGAACAGGTGGTATCGGCCAGTTCACGCATCAGTTTCTTGATGCGGGATTCATCTTTCATCTGCATCGCGATGTAGACGTTATGAATTTTGCCGGCTTTCGCGTCCTCAATAAGCTGTTCGTAATTACCGGCCCAGTCTGAAGGCACGCCGCCAGGCTTCGCGTCGTGATAAATCCCGACCACTTCAAAACCTAACCATGGCTCTTTGCGGAAGCTATCGAGAAGCACCTTCCCTACCGGCAAATCCCCCGCCACGGCGACAAAGCGACGGTTATAACCGCGGTTACGCAGCCAGCCGGCGCCAAAACGGATCAGGGTGCGGCATACCACCATGCCGACGCTGGTAATCAGATACCAGCACAGATACGTCACGAGGCGATTATCAAAATCATGGCTGAATGCCACCAGCCCTGCGCTGAAGATCAGGCTTAATGTCCAGTTCTGCAGCAACAGCATCAGTTCGGTGGTCATTTTCACACCACGCCACGAACGGTAGAAGTCGGTCATCCCCCCGATCATCTGGAACACAACCAGCGCAATCAGCGCCATGAGCAGATGCATGTAGAAGAAGGATTGCCCGCTTACCCAACTCACCACCCATAATCCGCCGACCATGATGGTGATATCAGAAAAACGCTGCACCATGGAGATTAACGATGCATTCGTTCTCGCTCGTTCGCGTTTTTTTAGATTCGTCATCGTTGTTCCTTTAGTTCAACACCTGCCCCCTCACCCATATCAGGGGGAGGGGGAAAGCTATTTACTGATTCAACAGCGCCAGAATGTCCTTCGTTCGCGCTTCCATCAGCGCGGTATCCGCGCGGGATTCCACGTTCAGGCGCACCACCGGCTCGGTATTTGAAGAGCGCAGGTTAAAACGCCACTGCGGGAACGCCATGCTGATGCCGTCGGTACGGTCAATTTCCAGCGCATGGAGGGCAAAATGCTGCTCCACGCGGGCAATGGCTCGGCCGGCTGCGCCAGTTTGCTGTTGATTTCGCCACTTGCCGGGAAGGCCGCCATGCGGTCGCGTACCAGCTCGCCAAGGGTCTGCCCTTTCAGACACAGCAGCTCGGTCACCAGCAGCCACGGGATCATCCCGCTGTCGCAGTAGGCAAAATCACGGAAATAGTGGTGGGCGCTCATCTCGCCGCCATAAATGGCGTCTTCTTCGCGCATACGCTCTTTGATGAAGGCATGACCGGTTTTGGACATCACCGGCTGGCGCCCGCGGCGTTCACCACATCCACGGTGTTCCAGGACAGACGCGGATCGTGAATGATCTTCGCGCCCGGGTTCTTCTCGAGGAACGCTTCCGCCAGCAGACCGACAATGTAGTAGCCTTCGATGAACTGGCCTTTTTCGTCGAACAGGAAGCAGCGGTCGAAATCGCCGTCAAAGGCGATACCCATATCGGCACCGTGTTCGATGACCGCGTTACGGGTGTCGTCGCGGCACTCCGGCAGCAGCGGGTTCGGGATACCGTTCGGGAAGTTGCCGTCCGGGGTGTTATGGACCTTAACGAAGGTTACCGGGACGTTCAGGGCCTTAAAGCGGGCTTCGAGCGCATCCACCACCGGGCCGGCCGCGCGTTACCGGAGTTGATCACCAGCTTCAGCGGTTTCAGGTTTGCAACGTTGATGTAGCCCAGCAGATGGTCGATGTACGCTTTACGCAGGTCGATCTGCTTATAGCTGCCGCGTTTCGCTTCATTCACCGGCGGGAAATCGTTAGCTTCGGCGAGACGCTGCACGTCACGCAGACCGGTATCGCCGCTGATAGGACGCGCGCCCTTGCGCACCAGCTTCATACCGTTGTAGTCCATCGGGTTATGGCTGGCCGTCACTTCGATACCGCCGTCCACGCCGAGGTGGAAAGTGGCAAAGTAAATCTCTTCGGTGCCAGACAAGCCGATATCCAGCACGTCCACTCCCGCATCCTGCAGCCCTTTTGCCAGCGCCAGCTTCAGGGACTCACTGGTCAGGCGCACATCGCCGCCCAGGACAATCGTTTGTGGCTTAAGATATTCGCCGTATGCGCGGCCAATGCGCCACGCAATGTCTTCATTCAGCTCTTCGCCCAGCTTGCCGCGAATATCGTAGGCTTTAAAACAGGTTAATTTTTCCATGATGACCCCTTTTTCAGGCAACAGTTGGCCCGCCCGATTAACAGGCAAATTTGTTTTTATTCATTCGCAGGCCGGATGCGCGAAACGCTATCCGGCTTTAGAGACGGCGCTATACCCGCCCGTAACGGTCCTGGAAACGCACAATATCGTCTTCTTCCAGGTACGAACCGGAGCGCACTTCAATTAAGTCGAGAGGAATTTTCCCCGGGTTTTCCAGACAGTGCGTGGCTCCCAGCGGAATATAGATTGACTCGTTTTCGCCCAGCAGTTTCACTTCGCCATCAATCGTGACTTTGGCGGTACCCGCCACCACGACCCAGTGCTCGGCACGGTGGTGGTGCATCTGTACCGATAGCCCCTCACCCGGTTTCACGGTGATGCGTTTCACCTGGTAACGTTCACCGGCATCGATGGAGTCATATTTGCCCCACGGACGATACACTTCGCGGTGGATATGGTGTTCATGGCGACCATCGGCCTTGATCTTCTCCACCACTTTTTTAACGTCCTGCACGGCATTACGGTCAGCAATCAGCACGGCGTCTTTCGTCTGTACGACCACCAGATCCTTCACGCCAACAGTGGTCACCAGACCGGACTCGGCGTAGACATAGCTGTTTTCCGTTTTGTGGCTGATAACATCACCGTGGTGGACGTTACCCTCCGGGGTATGGGCGCTGATCTCCCACAGGGAGGACCAGGAGCAACATCACTCCAGCCCGCATCCATCGGTACCACAACGGCATCGGCCGTGCGTTCCATTACCGCATAGTCAATTGACTCTTCCGGGCAGGCGAGGAAAGACGCTTCGTCAACACGGATAAAATCGAGATCCGGATCCACTACCGCCATCGCTTTCTCGCAGGCGTCCAGAATATCCGGGCGATATTTGCGCAGCTCTTCCAGGTAGCGGCCAGCGCGGAACAGGAACATCCCGCTGTTCCAGTAATATTCACGCTGGCCACATACGCCTGCGCGGTTTCCAGATTCGGTTTTTCGACAAACTGCGCCACGTCAAACGCTACGCTGTCGCCTTCGCCCGGGGTCACATTGCCACGACGAATATACCCGTAGCCGGTTTCCGGCAGGTCCGGCACGATGCCGAAAGTCACCAGTTTGCCGTTTTCGGCGTAAGGAATAGCCGCGCGTACCGCCTCGCGGAACGACTCTTCCTGTTGAATAACATGGTCTGCCGCCAGAACCAGCATCAGCGGATCGCAATCCGGGCTGCTGCGTTTGGCCGCCAGCGCAGCCAGCGCAATCGCGGGGGCGGTGTTACGTCCGGCAGGCTCCAGAATGATATTTTCTGTGAGTTTGTTCAGCTGGCGCAGCTGCTCGGCAACAATAAAGCGGTGTTGTTCGTTACAAATCACCACCGGGCTTTCACACTCCACACCCTGCAGGCGGTTAACCGTCGTCTGCAGCATGGTGAGCTCCCCTTTCAGGCAGAGGAACTGTTTTGGATAGAGCACGCGGGACAGCGGCCACAACCGGCTACCAGAGCCACCTGCCATCACAACCGGATACAAAGTGGTTTGACTCATGATTTATCCCCGTATATCTGCAATAAATTGGCTCAGCACGTTCTCTTTCTCGAGCGTGCGTTCGGCATATTCACGTGCACCGTGTTCGTTTTTGGCATGGCAAGTGCCGTTCAATGCCAGTGACCAGCGCCGGGACCGATTCCGGTTCCACGCAAACGGCGATCCCCGGATAGCTGTCGCACAGCTGGCCTAATTCTGTTTCGGCTTCCGCGTGATCACCGCGTTACCGCCACTGCCAGAATGTTGGTCAGCTTGGACGGCAGCACCGCGTCTGCCGCGCCGCGCTTTTGTACCACCAGATGGCAGTCGCCCATCTTCAGCAACGCAGCAGTGCCTCGTAAGACTGAAGCGGGAAAAATTTCACGTTCGTCAGGCCGCGGTCATTGGCCATTTTTTCCAGTCGCGCTTTTCCGCCGCCCTGCCCGACGATGACAAACATCCAGGGTTGATGGCTCAGTTGCTGTGCGGCGTCGATGACGCTCTCCAGCCCCTGCTTCTCGCCGATGTTGCCTGAGTAAAGAATGATTTTTTGGTCGTCAGGCAAACCGAGCTGAGCGCGTAGCGCCTGAGCGTCACTGTCTGTCACGTCGCGAAAACGCGCCACTTCAGACCAGTTAGGGAAAAAGA
>ENA-OQHY01001371-OQHY01001371.1-human-gut-metagenome-genome-assembly--contig:-NODE-1371-length-10495-cov-3.004340_pt1 | contig 10495 bp, 13 predicted proteins | sample MGYA00242570_ERZ504733 | MGnify/ENA primary metagenome ERZ504733 (study PRJEB26092, sample SAMD00036219) | human gut metagenome | host: Homo sapiens | study: EMG produced TPA metagenomics assembly of...
TTCGATCTGGCGCGAGGTGTCGCACAGGATGATGACAGGAACGCCGAACTGCTTTGCAATCTGCAATGTCAAATCGACAACCGGACAGCCATCTGCATTCGATCAAAATATTCATCGACTTTCCTCCATTACCCACCGAAAGGCTTTCGCCGTGCGCAGGTCAGCGTCTTTGAAATGCCCGCCGCTGTTCCATTCAAGGGTGCAGTCTGCGCCACACTCTGCAAGCCGGCTGTGCAGGGCACGGATGTTATCGCCCACCGCAGCCATGACGGTGTTTTTCGTGTGTTCCTCCTTGTCGCCAAGGCTCAGATAAACGCGTTGAGTTTGCATCGGGTACTGCTGTTCAAACTCCATCCAGCCCGGAAACCAAACAGAGGGCGAGGCGGCAGCGATACCATAGAACAGATCAGTCTGGGTGGATGCCCACAAAGCAAACAGTCCGGCCAGTGAGTAGCCACCCAGAATGATTTTGACGTTTTCCGGCAGTGCAAACCGCTGCTTCAGCGTGGGGATCACCTGCTCTGTCAGAAAGCGCAGCGTGTCCGCCGCATTGCAGCCAAAACTTTCTTTGCCCCATACCGCAGGAGCTTCCCATGGGGAAAGTTCATCGTTCCAGCTTTCCACCGGGATGGCCGCAAACAGAAAGCGGTGCGCACTCTGTGCAATAGTGGTAGCCTCGCTTTCCATGCTTTGCAGCTCGTGCTTGCCTGTCATTTGGAGCAGCAGATATTCCGCATGGGCTTCGCCGTAAATGCGGCAAGGTCTGTTCCCGATTTGCATTGTCTGTGCGGTCATTGCGGTATCCTCCCGAAAATTTTCGATAAGCCCAGTATAGCAACTGAAAAATCATTTTGCAATTCAAAAGGCGTTCATAGCCGTAGCAAGCAGTGTCTTCGTATATACAAAGACCATTTTGCGATGCAAAATACTTGTTGGGAAATCCCAAACCCTTGAACTACATCCGATGGATGCAGGCTACGCGTTTTTTGCAAAACGCTCTTTCAGCACACCGCAGGAATGCGCAGCCATCACGGAATTGTGATGATTACAGGGATTGGGATTGCATCCCAACAAGCGAATGAACACAGCAGAATTTTAATTCTGTGTGCGAATTTAGCCTTTGTGCGCACAAGGCTCTGCTTGCCACGGTTATGGTTCTGCGAATGCGATTGAGAAACTTTTCATTCGCATTGCAAACCGGGTGGCACTTTTGTATAATTGGTTCAATGAACACACGCATAAAATCGGAGGGCTGTCCGATTAAAAAATCTAAAAATGCGCTATTGCAGGCCACTGGGAGGAATAGCATGAACAAGCAGCAACTCGCATCGAAAATCTGGGAATCTGCCAACAAGATGCGCTCTAAAATCGAAGCCAACGAGTACAAGGATTACATTCTGGGCTTCATGTTTTATAAATTTCTGTCGGACAAAGAAGTCAAATGGCTGAAAGAGAATGACTGGACAGACGAATATCTGCCGGATTTGACCGAAGACGATGTCGAAACGCTGGATACCGTTCGGAAGAATGTCGCTATTTTATCGCCTATGAAAATCTGTTTTCCACATGGATCAGCAAAGGCAACGACTTCAAGGCTGACGACGTAACGGTGGCATTGCAGGCATTCAGTCGACTGATCGACCCGCACCACAAAAAGGTGTTTGACGGTGTCTTTGCTACGCTGCAAACCGGCCTGTCCAAACTGGGTGAAAGCTCCGGTGCGCGGACAAAGGCCATTCGCGACCTGATCTATCTCATCAAAGATATTCCCATGGACGGCAAGCAGGATTACGATGTTCTCGGCTTTATCTACGAATATCTGATCAGCAACTTTGCAGCAAACGCAGGCAAGAAGGCCGGCGAGTTCTACACGCCGCACGAAGTTTCGCTGCTCATGTCTGAAATCGTGGCGTACCACCTGAAAGACCGGGAAGAGATCAAAATTTACGACCCCACTAGCGGTTCCGGCTCTCTGCTGATCAACATTGGTCAGTGTGCAGCACGGTATATGGGCAATGGCAACAACATCAAATACTACGCACAGGAGTTGAAGGAAAACACCTACAACCTGACCCGCATGAACCTTGTCATGCGCGGCATTCTGCCCGACAACATTGTAACGCGCAACGGCGATACGCTGGAGGAAGATTGGCCGTACTTTGAAGAAAACGACCCGGTTAACACCTACGACCCGCTGTTTGTGGATGCGGTGGTATCAAATCCCCCATATTCGCAGGCATGGAATCCGAACGACAAAGAGAACAACCCGCGCTTTTCGGATTACGGCCTTGCCCCCAAAGGCAAGGCAGACTACGCCTTTTTGCTGCACGACCTGTATCATATCCGCAATGACGGCATTGTGACCATCGTTCTGCCCCACGGTGTTCTATTCCGTGGCGGTGAAGAAGGTACAATTCGCAAAAATCTGATTGACCACAACAACATTGATGCAATCATCGGTCTGCCCGCCAATATTTTCTTCGGCACAGGCATTCCCACCATCATCATGGTGCTGCGGAAGAATAAAAAGGATTCGGACGTTCTGATTATTGATGCGTCTAAGGGCTTTGAGAAGGACGGCAAAAACAACAAGCTGCGTGCCTGTGACATCAAACGCATTGTGGATGCTTACAAGGAACGCCCGGAGAAAATCGAAAAGTTCGCACGCAGAGTATCCCGCGCAGAGATTATCCAGAATGATTACAACCTGAACATCCCCCGGTATGTGGATTCCTCGGAAAAGGCTGAGAGCTGGGATATTTACGCTTCCATGTTTGGCGGCATTCCCGAGGCCGAACTGCAAGACCTGTCTGCCTACTGGACAGCATTCCCGCACTTGAAAGCGGCTCTGTTCAGCCGGACAACGAAGCCTATTGCCGTCTGAATGTGGCCAATTTAAAGAACGCTGTTCTGTCCCACCGGATGTGGTGGCGTTCAAGACCGCTTTCCAGAATGCTTTCGGTGACTTTGATGCCTACTTGAAGTCCGCACTCATCGACGGCATGACGCAGCTGAATGCTGCCGGCGAGGAAGAACGCCTGAGCCGGGAGATCTTTGCACGGCTGGCAGAGATTCCGCTGGTTGACCGCTATGCAGCATACCAGCTTTTGGACGATGACTGGAAGAAAATCGCCATTGACCTTGAAATCATCCAGACCGAGGGTTTTGCTGCAACCAAGCAGGTAGACCCCAACATGGTGCTGAAAAAGGATGCCGAAGTACAGGACGGCTGGGTGGGTCATGTGCTGCCCTTTGAGTTGGTGCAGAGCGTTAAAATGCACGAGGAAGTAGCAGCGCTGCGGGCAAAGGAAACCAGACTCTCCGAAATCGCCGGAGAATATGAAAGCTATCTGGACGAACTGAGCGAGGAGGACAAGGAGCAGAACTTTGTGAATGACGCAAAGGACGCCTTTGTTGCCGCTGAAGTCAAAAAGGCCATCAAAGCGCGGGAGGTAGAACCTGCCACCATGAGCATTCTGAAGGATGTGGACGCGCTGTTTGCCGAGGAAAAGACCCTGAAAAAGCAGGTCAAGGACGACACGCGCCGCCCTCCACCAGCGCACCAAGAGCGTGATCGAGCACCTGACCGATGAAGAAGTGCGTGACCTGCTGCATCGCAAGTGGATCTTGCCCCTGATGGAAAATCTGAACAGCCTGCCGGATGCCGTTCTGGACGATTTTGTGAAGCAGTTGGATGCCGTCTGCAAGAAATACGAAACCACCTTTGAGGACGTAGAGAGCCAGATTGCCGATACCGAGCACGAATTGCTGGGGCTGCTGGACGATTTGCAGGGAAATGAATTTGACATGAATGGCATTGCAGAACTCAAAAAGTTGCTGGGAGGTGAATGATTATGCAGGATAACGAGAAGAAACCTGCCCTCCGGTTCAAGGGCTTCACTGACCCTTGGGAACAGCGTAAGCTGGAAGAATATCTCGAAGTTTCAGGTCAAAAGAACTTTGAAGGAATATATACCAAAGAAGATGTCTTGTCCGTTTCGGGCGATTTTGGAATTGTGAATCAGATTGAATTTCAGGGACGTTCATTTGCAGGAGCATCCGTTGCCAATTATGGTGTGGTTGAAACCGGCGATATTGTTTACACTAAATCACCCCTGAAATCTAATCCTTATGGCATCATTAAAGCTAATAAAGGAAAAAATGGCATCGTGTCAACGTTATATGCCGTTTACAAGCCAAAACAAAGTGCCAATCCAGAATTTGTCCAGATTTATTTTGAGCAGGATGCCAGAATGAATAATTATATGCACCCACTCGTCAACAAAGGTGCAAAAAACGACATGAAGGTATCCGCAGAAAATGCGCTCAAGGGACAAATCGTTTTTCCTGACATCAAGGAGCAAAGAACAATCTCTGAGTTTTTCCACAATCTTGACACCCTTATCACCCTTCATCAACGTAAGTTGGAAAAGCTGCAAAACATCAAGAAATCTTGTCTTGAAAAGATGTTTGTATAAAAACAAGTGGTGCAATTTGCCCGCAACCAGAAGATGGACGTACCGTCGTTTGTTGTTTGGCTAAGGAGCAACGCAATTTCTCTTGCCAATTCAGAATATGCAAAACAGGCAGATGAATGAAAATTAAGGCAATGTCAGACGCTTGGAACAGCTGTGTTTTAAGACTATCGAGAGTCAAAAATCAAAATTTGAGCCGAATACGCAAAACCGAGAGTGAAATTTTCAGCGAACATTCGGTAGGCGGTGGAAAATAGCTGCTGAAAGTGTGCATTTGCTCCTACTTGGGAACAGCGTAAGCTGGGTGAAATTGCAAAAGAGGTAGTCAGAAATGACCCTGCATCTGATGCACCAATTATGATGATAACGGCGGGCAACGGATTTATAGAGCAGTCTGATAGGTATGCCTTTAATAATGCCGGCGAGAGCCTAAAGAAGTATATTCTTTTGGAACGTGGCGAGCTGGCATATAACCACGGAGCATCCAAGTTGCGTCCGTATGGTTCCTGCTTTGCATTGACAACAGTTGAAAAAGCGCGTATTCCCTTTGTTTATCATTGCTTCTCAGTAGAGAAAAGCAATCCGGAATTTTTATCTATTGAGCTGAACGGTGCAAATGTTGAAAATCAATTGCGAAAAATAGTATCTTCTGGTGCTCGAATGGACGGACTTCTTAATATTGCTTACAGCGAGTATACAGAAGTGACCGTTCAGCTCCCCAAAAAAGAAGAGCAAGACTGGATCGCAAAATTTTTTAAGCATCTCGACACCCTTATCACCCTTCATCAGCGTAAGTATGAGAAGCTGGTGAATATCAAAAAGTCCATGCTGGACAAGATGTTCCCCCAAAATGGGGTATCTGTGCCGGAAATTCGCTTCAAGGGGTTTACTGACCCTTGGGAACAGCGTAAGTTGTCAGAGCTTACTTCAATGCATGCACGCATTGGATGGCAAAACCTCAGAACTTCTGAATTCTTAGACAGTGGAGATTATATGCTTATAACAGGAACCGACTTCGATGACGGAACTGTTAACTATTCAACTTGTCACTTTGTTGAAAGAGAGCGCTATGAGCAAGATAAAAACATTCAGATTCGTAACGGCAGTATCTTAATTACGAAGGATGGCACTCTCGGAAAAGTGGCTTATGTACAAGGTTTATCAATGCCAGCAACTCTCAATGCGGGTGTATTTAATGTCGAAATTCGTAATACAAGTATTGTCGATGAGAGATATCTCTTTCAATACTTAAAAGCGCCATTTTTGATGGACTATGTAGATAAGAAAGCAACTGGAGGAACTATCAAGCACCTAAATCAAAATATCCTTGTTGATTTTCCTGTTGTCATGCCGAAAAAAACAGAGCAAGTATCGATTGGAAACTTTTTTCCAGAGAATTGATACCCTTATCACCCTTCATCAGCGTGAGCATATAAAACCGATTTTGGAGGTAAAACGTGTTAAACGAAATGAATGAAAACAACCTGTTCTGCGATTATTATGAGCAGTGGGTTGCTGTATACAAAGAGGGTGCAGTTCGCCCGGTTACATTGGATAAGTACAAAATGACCCTTTCTTGGGTAAAAAAACTCGCTCCTACTTTGAAACTCTGTGAGGTTTCCAGAGTGACCTATCAGCAGCTTTTGAACGATTATGCCGTAGGCCACGAGCGTCAGACCACGATGGACTTCCACCATCAACTGAAAGGCGCCATCATGGATGCTGTGGATGATGGACTGATCGTGAAAGACCCAACCCGAAAAGCGATCATCAAAGGCAAGCCCCCGGTGCCTAAAAAGGTGAAATACCTGAACCAGTTTGAACTGCATCTTTTGTTGAGCGACTTGGATCTACAGGGAAAACTCAACTGGGACTGGATGATTTTGCTGATTGCCAAAACCGGCATCCGCTTTTCCGAAGCATTGGCGATCACTCCTGCGGATTTTGATTTTGCCCATCAGATGCTGTCCATCAACAAAACGTGGGATTATAAAGGAAACGGCGGATTTCTGCCAACAAAAAATAAATCGTCTGTACGTAAAATTCAAATTGACTGGCAGACGGTGATTCAGTTCGCAGCACTGGTAAAAGACGTTCCTGAAGATAAGCCGATTTTCGTGTTCAAGGAACACGCCTACAATTCCACTGTTAACGATGTTCTGGAACGGCACTGCGACCGGGCCAAGATCCCGGTCATCTCAGTACATGGTCTGCGGCATACCCACGCTTCGGTGCTTTTGTTTGCAGGGGTATCCATTGCAAGCGTAGCAAGGAGGCTGGGGCATTCCAGCATGACAACCACGCAGAAAACCTACCTGCATATCATTCAGGAACTTGAAAATCAGGACATCGACCTTGTAATGCGGTCACTCTCTGGATTAAGCTGATAAAATAATCAACCATCGCTCGCGCTGGTGAAGGATGATAAGAGAAAAGCCAAACCTCAAGCTGTACAGGATGTACGGCGAGGTTTGCTTTTTGGTATCAGCTGCTCTTTTGATTTTCGTTCATAATTCTTCTGGCTCGTCCGCGCGTGGTGTCCTCAAAGGTTTCATCCTCGCTGAATCGCAGCCAATAGGGGTCTTCCATCAGGCAGGCGTTGGTGCGCTTGACGATTTCCCATGCATTGTAGTCCGGCAGTCCCATCATTTTCAGAATCTCTTTACAGTCCATCCGATTTTTCGGGAAGATTCGCTTCTTTGCCCAAACGACCACATCGACCAATGGGACTTTGCGTTTGTCACCGATGAAAAGGTTCAGGGGCAGATAATACTGCGGCACGCCCTCATTTGCGCAAAGAGACTGCCCATCTTCGCTTAGGTGTGCGATTTCTTTTTCATCCATCATCAATTTCAGATAGGCCATTTTATCACCCCATGGCAGCTTTCAGATAGTGCAGACGGTATTTCAGGTACTGACGGATCGCAGATGCTCTTTTTTCGCTCAACAATGCAAGAATAGGCGAAATAACCTGAATGATTTCACTATACAACTCGTCCAAGTCACGCGTTGGCAGCACAGGCTCATCGATCATCTTGATTTGCTGGGCATGGTGACTGCGGAACGGTTTGGCTTTGTCGAACTGATAACGGAGCTTCGTGTCAGTCAATTCTTCATCCGTTGCCCACGCAAGCAGACTACCGCCATTGTCGTAAATAGGCGGAGCATAATTTTTTCCATCCCGGACGATCACATCAAAATTGTTTTCGTGGCGGTCTTCGTTGCCGATAAAGGCGTCAAATGCCAGCATTTGATAAAGCCACTTCTTACCATATAGTTCTATCGCATACTGGAACAATGCTTCCGGTGAAGCGGCTCGACCGCTGGCAAGGAAATGGGCATCAGCCAAGTCTGCAAAATGATACAGCTGTTCATCGTCCGTTGTGAACTTGGGGCAGACGCTGACCACATCGCAGGAATAGGTCTGAATGTCGGGAAAGAGTTTGGCAGGCATCAACGTATATTCTACATGGGGCAAATTCAGCACCTGTGCAATCAGCGATGCCATCACCTCAGAATACGGCTCATACCCAGCGGTTCCGGCCTCTGTAATGGAGTTGCCCCTGACCATGAAAAGCTGGTCGTCTACATGATGCCAACTGTATTATTAGCATATCCCATGCGCTGCAAGCGCCTCAGCTATACCATCATGGTCACGATCGGTAGTATGCCTGGGCAGATGCTTCTTCAGCAGCTCCGGTGCATTGCTCATCAGATAGCCGTGACCAACAAGCTCCAGCATTTCCACATCATTGTAGTTATCCCCAAAGGCAACAGCATCCTTCGGGGAGATATCCCGCAGGGCGCAGATCCTTTTCACGGCTTCTCCCTTGGTCGTTCCTCCGGGCATGATTTCCAGCAGAGCATTCGATGATTTGACAATTTCGTATTGCGGAAACTGAGCCTTCAATGTGGCTTCTATGGTGTCTGTCCAAGCGGGAGCACAGATGAACAGCAGCTTATGCACTTCATCGGCGATCATATCCGCGATCACGCCCTGCTGGGCGGTCGCCTTAACGATTCGCTCTTCCCGTTCAATGCGCGGATCCGTACGGTCCGGTGTGACCCACTGGTCAAACGAGTATGCACCCCATGCCATATCAAAGTGCTGCTGCGCCGTAAAGTCAAGGATTTTTGCTGCTTCTGCTCGGCTCATCCCGCGGTGATAGATGATCTGTCGCTCCTCGTTCAGTATCAGGCTTCCACTATAGGAAACAATACTACACCGCAGGCCGTATTTCCTCACAATGGGTTCGATGCCAGAAGGACTGCGCGCCGAGATAATAACGAATGGGATCTCCTTTTTTGCAGGAGCTTCAAGGCCCGAAGCGTCCTTGGCGTGATCTCCTGACGAGAATCAAGCAGCGTTCCATCTACATCACTAAATACGATTTTAAGGTCGTCCATGATCGTTCTTTCCTGCGAAAGCATTATTAAAAATATCCGTTGTGTCGTCCGGCTCCTTATCTTGTTTGTTAGCTCTTCGCCACGCCGGTCTCGCGGGCAGCCTTTGCCACGCATTTGCCACAGCCTCGGCCACGCGGGGGTCGAACGCGCCGGGGATGATGTTCTCCTCGCTGCGGTCGCATCGGTGATGAGTCTGCAATGGCGTAGGCAGCAGCCAGCTTCATCTCATTGTTGATATCCCGGGCGCGGACGCTGAGCGCACCCTTGAACAGGCCGGGGAAGCACAACACGTTGTTGACCTGATTGGGGAAGTCGCTGCGGCCGGTAGCCATCACCCGCACGCCGCCCGCCTTGGCTTCGTCCGGCATGATCTCCGGGGTGGGGTTTGCCATGGCAAAGACGATGGCGTCCTTGTTCATGGTCTTGCACAGTTCGGTGGTCAGGATGCCGGGGCGGGACACACCGATGAACACGTCAGCGCCCTCCAGCGCTTCCTTCAGGCCGCCCTTGATCTGGCGGGGGTTGGTCACCTCGCCCAGCCAGTTCTTGTGTGCTTCGGCGCTGTTGCAGCCCTTGTACAGGGTGCCGAACTGATCCACCGCCACGATGTCCTTTGCACCGGCGGTCATGAGCATCTTGATGATGGCGGTACCGGCAGCGCCGGGGCCGTTCAGGACGATGTGCACGTCCTCCATCTTTTTATTCACCACCCGCAGGGCGTTGATGAGGCAGCGGTGACCACGATGGCGGTGCCGTGCTGGTCGTCGTGGAACACGGGGATGTCCAGCTCCCGCTCCAAGGTCTCCTCGATCTCGAAGCACTCGGGGCTCTTGATATCCTCCAGATTGATACCGCCAAAGGTGGGTGCGATGGCCTTGCAGGCAGCGATGACGCTGGCAGCATCGTGGGCGTCGATGCAGATGGGGAAGGCGTCCACGCCGCCGAACTCCTTGAACAGCACCGCCTTGCCTTCCATGACCGGCAGACCGGCTTCGGGGCCGATGTCGCCCAGACCCAGCACAGCGGTGCCGTTGGAGACAACGGCTACCATGTTGCCCTTGAAGGTGTACTTATACACATCCTCGGGGTTTTCCTTGATCTTGCGGCAGGGCTCTGCCACACCGGGGGTGTAGGCGGTGGACAGGTCATCGCGGGTGGCGACCTCCACCTTGCTCACGATGCCCACCTTTCCCTTGTGGGTCTCGTGCATTTCCAGAGCTGCTTTATTGTAATCCATGGTTTTATCCTCCAATTTCAGCAAAAGGCTTTCCCCCGCAGGAAAGGCTCATACAATTTTATTGTATCAGAACCGCCGGGGTATTTCCACCGGTTTTGCGGCATTTCCCGCCCCAAAGCGGGCAAAAGTGATACCTGTGCCGGGCGATATTTGTGGAATTTTCGCAAAAATCTTTTCTTTTCGCATTTTTCCGTTATAATAGTAAGGTATGACATTTGCATTCTCCGTGAAAACGGTCTGCTATTTTTAGGAGACTAACTATTAAAAGTCAAGCCCCAAAATGAAAAAATCCGTCTGCCGACCGCTGCCCCTGACAAACAGCATTCAAATGCCATAATCAATGCAGCGAGGGCGACGGAGAGAATAGCAAAGCAAG
>ENA-OQHY01001372-OQHY01001372.1-human-gut-metagenome-genome-assembly--contig:-NODE-1372-length-10479-cov-2.735993_pt1 | contig 10479 bp, 16 predicted proteins | sample MGYA00242570_ERZ504733 | MGnify/ENA primary metagenome ERZ504733 (study PRJEB26092, sample SAMD00036219) | human gut metagenome | host: Homo sapiens | study: EMG produced TPA metagenomics assembly of...
TGCGGCACGGCATCTGCGTTGCCAAAATGCTCGATAATGTCGGGTTGCGGTACCCGCATCGTGCTTCGGGGGCAAAAGCCCCTCGCACTCTGCGACCGCTGCCCCTGCTTCGGTTCGCTGTTTCCGCTACTGGCGGCGCTCACCTTTGCAGCATCCAGTATTATCTGCGCTTTTGGCTTAGCATCTGCCGCACCTCGCTCGCCGTATCGGCACTTAGAATTATGCGGTATTGCCCTATAAATAGTTGAAAATCCCGCCGGGAGCTGCGCATATGGCTCCCGGCGGGATTTTGCTTGATTTGCTTGCATAATTTGCGCCAACGCCTTATAATGAGTAATATCTATGATGGGAGGGGTGCGCATGGCGCAAATTACGCCGGAACAAACAACAAAAGCCATACACCCGGTATTGGGAATTATGGGGGGCCTTGGCCCGGCGGCGAGCTGCTACCTGTACCAGATGATCACCGACCATACTCCCGCCCAGAAAGATCAGGATCACATTGATATCGTCATCTCCTCGCGCGCGTCCACCCCGGACCGCACAGCCTTTATTGTGGGCAAAAGCAGGATGACCCCTTTGATGTGATGGAGCAGGACGGCATCAGCCTGGTGCGCTACGGTGCTACCGTGCTGGCCATTGCCTGCAACACCGCGCATTATTTTTATGACCGCCTGGCCGCAGCCCTGCCGGTACCGGTACTGAACATGCCGCGCCTGACCGCGGCGGATGCCAAGGCGGCCGGGTGCCATAAGCTGGGTATTCTGGCAACGGACGGCACCCTGCTGGCGGAAACGTATCAGATCGCTTGCCGGGATATCGGCCTGGAATGGGCCGCCCCCGGCGAACAGGCCCAAAAGGGCATCATGTCCATCATCTATGATGAGATCAAGCAGGGCAAGCGCGTAGACATGCAGCTGTTTAACGCAGCGGTGGATGACCTGCACGCCCAGGGGTGCGATATGGCGGTGCTTGGCTGTACGGAACTGAGCCTTGTGAAGCGGGACGAACACCTGGGACCGTTTTTCATCGACAGCACCGAGGTTCTTTGCAAGCACGCCATGCGCGCCTGCGGCGTGGAGCCGGTGGGATTTGAGGATTGAGTTAGGAGTTAGGAAGTAGGAGTTAGGAGTTTTTGCAGTAGGGAAAACGGAGCGGCTGAGAGTTGAAAAAGCTCCGTAAAAAACGGCTCGGCTCCGGCCTAAGAGCTGCCTGCGGTGTCAGCCTTACCTCAAATTACGAATTCCGCATTTCTGATTGCTAATTGCGCATTATCGTTTTTATTCCGGGAAGGAGTTATTATAAATATGGAAAACAAAAAGTTTTACATCACAACACCCATCTATTACCCCAGCGATAAGCTGCACATTGGCCACAGCTATACCACCGTGGCCTGTGATGCACTGGCACGCTACAAGCGGATGCAGGCTATGACGTCATGTTCCTGACGGGCACCGACGAGCACGGCCAGAAGATCCAGGATAAGGCCGCCGCCAAGGGTGTAACGCCGAAGGAATACGTGGATGCCATTGTGGCTACCGTCAAGGACCTGTGGAAGACCATGGACGTCAGCTATGACCGCTTTATCCGTACCACCGATGACTATCATGTCAAGAGTGTGCAGAAGATCTTTACCAAGCTGCATGACCAGGGTGATATCTACAAGAGCACCTATAAGGCATGTACTGCAAGCCGTGCGAAAGTTTCTGGACTGAAGCCCAGCTGAAAGACGGCAAGTGCCCCGACTGCGGCGGCCCTGTCTATGAGGCAGAGGAGGAAGCCTACTTCTTCAAGACCAGCAAATACGCTGACCGCCTGCTGAAATATTATGACGAGCACCCGGATTTCATCCAGCCCGCTACCCGCAAAAACGAGATGATCGCCTTCATCAAGCAGGGCCTGCAGGATACCTGTGTATCCCGTACCAGCGTTTCCTGGGGCATCCAGGTTCCGTTTGACCCCAAGCACACCATCTATGTGTGGATCGATGCACTTTCCAACTACATCACCGCACTGGGCTATGATAACGATACCTACCACGACTTTGATAAGTACTGGCCCGCTGACATCCACATGGTCGGCAAGGAGATTCTGCGTTTCCACACCATCATCTGCCTGCCATGCTGATGGCTCTGGATCTGCCCTGCCCACCAAGGTGTTTGGCCATGGCTGGCTGCTGCTGAACGGCGGCAAAATGTCCAAGTCCAAGGGCAACGTGGTAGACCCCGTCAAGCTGTGCGACCGTTACGGCGTGGACGCTGTGCGTTACTTCCTGTTACGCGAAGTTCCGTTTGGCAACGATGGTGCTTTCACCAATGAAGCCCTGATCAACCGCATCAATACCGACCTGGCCAACGACCTGGGCAACCTGCTGTCCCGTTCGGTCGCTATGTGCGAAAAGTACTTTGGCGGTGCTGTGAGCGCCAACGGCCAGGCCGATGCCCTGGACGATGAGCTGAAAAGCCTGACTGCCGCCCTGCCCGGCAAGGTGGATGCCGCCATGGATGCTCTGGATGTACCCACTGCACTGATCGCCATTTTTGAGGTTGTGCAGCGCGCCAACAAGTATATTGACGAGACTGCCCCCTGGGTGCTGGCCAAGAGCGAGGAAACCAAGCCCCGCTGGAAGCTGTTCTTTACAACCTGTGCGATGCCCTGCGCACCGTTACCGTGCTGATGCAGGCTTACCTGCCCAACACCGCACCCAAGATGGCCGAGCAGCTGGTTTGTGCGATCTGAGCTATGCGACCTGGCAAACCATCCGGCCGAATACCATGTGCACAAGGGCGAAGCCTCTTCCCGCGCATTGACGTGAAGAAGGAAATCGAGTATCTGGAAGCCGAGGACGCCAAGCAGAAGGCTGCTGCCGAAGCCGCCGCTGCCCCCAAGGCCGAGGAAAAGAAAGAGGAAGCCGTTGCTGAAATCACCGACCATGAGCCGGAGATCAGCTTTGACGACTTCTGCAAGGTGGAGCTGCGCGTGGCCGAAGTGCGCGCCTGCGAAAACATGAAAGAAAGCAAGAAGCTGCTGCACCTGACCGTGTTTGACGGTGAGCGCGAGCGCTGCATCCTGTCCGGCATTGCCAAGTGGTATAAGCCGGAAGATCTGATCGGCAAAAAGATCGCCATTGTGGCCAACCTGGCACCCCGCCCGATGATGAAGGGCAAGTATACCAGCGAGGGCATGATCGTTGCCGCTGACACCGCTGACGGCGGCTGCGAGATCGCTTTCTACAGCGATAACGTGCCCACCGGAACGAGAGTACACTGAGGAAGGTAGGAGTTAGGAAGTAGGAGTTAGGAATTTTTGGGGCGCAAAGGCCGTTTTGAATTAGCAATTAGATTTGAAACTGCCAGATAGCTAAATTAGGAAAAGTGTATCAGAAGATAAAACAAAATGGGAAAGCGTTTGGAACACTCAAATGGCTAATTCTGCATTGCTGATTCCTAAGGCAACACCGCACAATTCCCGCCTGACGGCTTAAGCACCGCTCCGGCGGCTGCGGCACGGCATCTGCGTTGCCAAAATGCTCGATAATACACAAAGTATTATCTGCGCTTTTGGCTTAGCAGCTGCCGTACCTTCGCTCGCCGTATCGGCACTTAGAATTGTGCGGTATTGCCTAAAATCTCCGCTCTGCGCGTTTTCTTTGTAAAATAACGGTGCCCCCGCCTATGCGGTTCATTTACCGCACGGGCGGGGGTGTTTTGTTGTCATTCCGTAGGGGCGCACACCATGCACCCATCCGTTTTATATCATCACACTACAGCGCTTTCTCACAAAGCACACCATGTAATAGCGCCATTTTATGGCCAGCCGTTACCCGTTTGTAGGGGCCGCTGCTCACCTCTTTTCCGAAAAACGCAATAAAAATGCTGTCTTTCTCCACATCAGGGAAAGGCAGCATTCTTCTTTATTCGTTCAGATCTTCGCCGTTGCTGGCAATCACATTTTTATACCATCCAAAGGACTTTTTCCTGTGCCGTGCCGCCGCCCTGTTCGAGTACCGGGAAAAGCACCAGTGATCCTGCCGGGCTTTATTTTGCCTGTGCGCCCTCTGGGAAGATGATCTTGTTCACAAAGAAGAAGATCACCATGGAAATGCCGCCATTGAGCACTGTGGTGCCAATGTTGTAGATGAAATCCGGCACCAGCAGGCCCGCAACCGCCACCCACACGCAGTTGATGGAGTTGACGATGCAGGTGATCAAGCAGAACGCCACCACATACCAGGCGATCTGCTTGGCCAGGTTGCCCTTGCTGCGGAACACAAAGTTGCGCTGGATGGGAAAGTTTATGCATTCTCCCACCACCATGGCAACCATGTAGGCGCAAAAGTACGGCAGACCGCCATGGGCGGAATCATACCCCAGGATGTTCCACTGGAAGGTTTCGCCAAACAGCGTGACCGGGATGCCCGGCCAGCCAAAATCCACCACCGGCAGGCTGCTGAACGCCGCCGGCAAAAATTGCAGCAGCAGGTATTTGAACACCGTAACCAGGTTGGATACGATCACAAACAGTCCACCTTCGCGCACCCACTTGGCTGCGGCGGGGTGTTTTGCCGCAAAATTATTCCATAGCTGCATAAATAGCCCCTCTCTTTCCTCAGCTGTTGCGCAGGCGCTGTTCCAGCTGTGCGTTCAGTACCAGGTTTTTCACGGCTTCTATGATCACCCGCACAAGGCCGATGATCCAGAATCCCTGTAATTCCATCACAATGCCATCCACCATGCCCATGCTGATGGCACCGCTGGTCATTTTGGCCAGGGCACGCAGCGGCATGTTGTACTGGAACAGCACATTCAGGTCCGGCTTGCCGCGCTTGTAGCTGGCGTTCAGCAGTGCGGTAAGCACCAGCCAGATCAGCCAGCCCAGCGGGCTGCGGCTGTGGTTCAGCTCGCCCAGGGTCATGTTGCGGTCAATTTTAACTTTTCCCTGCTGCACCGGGCGGCCCAGCAGGGTGGCCCATTCGTCATCCGGCACGCTCTGCACCTTTCCGCTGGTATAGTGCGGCAGATGCTTGCCCGCATAGGGGTTGGGTGCGCCGGTACCGGCCACTTCCACCACGGCGGTCAGGCGGATGTCCGTACTGGACGCGCCGACCCGCAGCTCATAGCTGCCGCCTTCCACTTCCCAGCTGTCGGTCTTGGTGTTCCAGTAGCGGAATGCCTTGTCGTCCAGCGGGATGGTCACGGTCTTGCTTTCGCCGGGCTGCAGCTGCACCTTGGCAAAGCCTTTCAGCTCCTGTGCGGGGCGGAACACTTCTGCCCGGGTTTTGCCACATATAGCTGCACGATCTCTGCTCCGGCGCGCTTGCCGGTGTTGGTTACGGTCAGGGTCACGCCATTGGACGCGGCCTGCAAATTGCTGTAGGCAAAGCTGGTGTAGCTTAACCCATAGCCAAAGGGGAATGCCACCGGCACACCGGCGGTCTGGTAATAGCGGTAGCCTACATACAGCCCCTCGCGGTACTGCACCATGCGGCCCGGCCCGGCAAAGTTATCCTTGGCGGGGGTATCCGCATAGGCGTTGACCCAGGTTTCGGCCAGCTTGCCGCTGGGGTTCACTTTGCCGGTCAGCACATCCAGCATGGCGCCCGCCCCCGCCTGGCCGCCCAGCGCACCATACACCAGGGTACGGCAGTGTTTGAGCCACGGGGTTTCCAGCGAAGCCCCTGCGCTGAGCACCACAACGGTGTTGGGGTTGGCCTGCTGCACGGCTTTAACAGTTCGATCTGGTTGTCCGCAAGGCGCATATCGCCGCGGTCCAGACCCTCACTTTCCTTGATTTCATCCAGCCCCAGGCAGAGCAGCACCACTTCGGCCTTTTGGGCCAGGGCTACAGCCTCGGCCTGTTTGGCGGCATCCGGTTTGCCCTGGCGGTCAAAGCCGGGGGCAAAGCCCACGCTGGCCAGGCCGATCTCTTTCAGGCAGTCCAAAAAGGTATCCACCTTGATGGAGTTGACCGCGCTGGAGCCAGCGCCCTGGTACCGCGGTGTCTGGGCAAAGTCGCCGATCACGGCAACTTTTGCACCCTCGGCCAGCGGCAGCAGGTCGTTCTCGTTTTTCAGCAGCACAATGCTTTCGGCTGCGGCGCGGCGGGCCAGGCGTGGTGAGCGTCCGCATCAAAGGTGCGGCTGTGGGACTGCACAGCGGCATGGGTATCAAACACCAACGTCAGCAGCTCGTCCAGCCGGGCGTCCACATCCGCTTCGGTAATTTTGCCGCTCTGCACAGCCTGCATCAGCTCGCGCACCGCGTCCCCGCCGGGGGCGGGCATTTCCAGCGTGGAGCCGTTCTGCACGCCCAGGGCATGATCATTGCTGCGCCCCAGTCCGTTACCACAGCGCCGTCAAAGCCCCACTCCCCGCGCAGGATGTCCATTAACAGGTGGCGGTTCTCGTTGGCGTAAGTTCCGTTGATGAGGTTATAGCTGCTCATGATGGTCTTGGGCTTTGCTTCCTTGACCACGATCTCAAACCCGGTCAGGTACAGCTCCCGCAAAGTGCGTTCATCCACCACAGAGTCCGACGCCATGCGGCGCAGTTCCTGGCTGTTGACGGCAAAGTGCTTGGGGCAGGCCGAAATACCGTTGGACTGGATGCCCCGCACATAGCTCGCGGCCATTTTGCCGGAAAGATACGGATCCTCGGAGAAATACTCAAAGTTGCGGCCGCACAAGGGGCTGCGCTTGGTGTTCAGACCCGGCCCCAGCAGCACGGCAACTTCCTGCGCGGCGGCTTCTTCGCCCATGGCCTGGCCGATCTGCTCGCCCAGGGCGGGTCCCAGCTGCACGCCACAGTGGCTGCCGTGGGGAAGCAGGTGGCCGGAACACTGGGTTCAGCCCCAGATGATCCGCCGCGCCCGCCTGCTTGCGCACACCGTTGGGGCCATCGGATAGGGTGATGGACGGCACACCTGCCTTGGGGCAGCCGCGCGTGGTGAAGGTGCCCGCGCCCGAAAGCAGTGCGCATTTTTGTTCCAGATTCAGTTTTGCGATGATTTCAGCGTTTTTCAAGGGGGACGCACTCCTTTTTTTATAAGCAATACCGCGCAATTTCAAGTCACGGTCATGCGCTTGCATTGTGCGGTATTGCGGGGGTTATTCTTATGCGTTCTTGTTTTCGGCCTTGGCAGCCTTCGCGGCCTTGTACAGCTTGACATCACGGACAATGCCGCGGATCGCCAGTGCAAACAGTGCCACGGCAACAAGGTCGATCAGAGCAACAAGGTGACGCCAGCCGAGCACAGCGGCTTAAAGTCGTGGCGCAGCGCGGCGGTATCGCCGATGCTCTCGGCATAGTCGCGGTTGGTCACACGGACATGCAGGTACATGTAAAGGGCCTCCTTGGCGGCACGGCGCAGCGCCTGCATATAGCTGTTGGAGCCGGTCTCGCAGGAAAGCTGGCCGCCCATCATGCCGGACATCCAAAGGCTGCCGCCTGCACGCAGGGCCTGATCGCCGTTCATGTAGCTGTGGTGGTCGCAGTAGTCGGTGATAACAGCGCCGTCAAAGCCCCACTCGTCGCGCAGGATGCCGGTCAGCAGCGCCTCACTGCCGCCTGCCCAGACTGCGCCGATGCGGTTGTAGCTGCTCATCAGACCGACAGCATCGTAATCCTCGACCAGCATCTGGAAGGGGCGCAGGTAGGTTTCGCGCAGGGTCTGCTCGGTCATCCATGTGTAGACGGAATCGCGGTAGATGCCGCTCTCGCCATCGTTGCAGATGAAATGCTTGACATAGGTGTAAACACCGGCATCGTTGGCGCCCTGCACGGTGTTGCCGCAGATGACGCCGGACAGCAGGCTGTCCTCGGAATAATACTCATAGTTACGGCCATTGAAGGGGCTGCGGTGCATGTTGGTGGCAGGGGCATACCAGCCGGTGTAGCCGTTCTGCAGCGCTGCGTGCCGATGGTGCGGCCCTCCTGCAAAGCAAGATCGGCGTTCCATGTCTGGGCCAGTGTGCTGGAGCTGGGGAAGCCGGTCCCGGCACCCATGCCGGTAAAGCCGCCGATCTGGGCGGGGCCGTCGGCATCCTTGCTGCGCACCTTGCCGATGCTCTTAAGCTCAAACAGACCGCCGTAGCCGTTGACAAACAGGTTTTCCATCTCCTCCACAGTCAGCTGATCCAGCAGGGCATCCCACTGCGGGTCGTTGAAGTCAGCGCCCAGCTGGTAGCCCAGCTCGGTAGTCTTGCCGTTATCCTCGATCTTCAGGCCGTTCTTGGCACCGGTGGTGATGGCCTCATCGGCCTCGTTGATGTAGCCGTTCGCCATGTCGGCGGTGTAAAGGTTCAGCGCCTTGACGTTGTCGGCCATGGCACGGCTGGGGGTGCAGGCCTTGGGAAAGGTGCCCGCAAAGTCGGCGCGGGTCAGGTAGGTGATGTTCTGTTCGGAATCGCTGCCGTCAAGGCTTACGCCGTCAATGGCATCGCTGCCGGTGAACTTGTTGCCGACCTCGCTGCCGGAGACACTGTCGGTCGGATACTGCACATTGGCGGGCAGCGTGCAGGTCAGCGTTGCCTTCTCGGCATCGTCCACGGTGTGGGCATCGTGGCGCACGGTAAAGATATAGTCACCGGCGTCCAGCTCATACCCGGCAAAGCGTTGTGGTTGGCATCGTAGGCATCGTAGCTGGCCATCTTCTCCACGGGGACAGTCAGGGTGACCTCCTCGCTCTCGCCGGGCTGCAGCTCCTTGGTCTTGGCAAAGGCGGCCAGCTCAACGCTGGATTTCTCGATTTCGCCAGCCGTATACGGGGCGGTGTAGTACAGCTGTACAACATCCTTGCCGCGCGGTCGCCGGTGTTGGTAACGGTGACCTTGACCGTCACATCGCCGTCCTTGGTCAGGGTGCTGCCATCGGCGGCGGCATCGGTCACAGCCCAGTCAAAGCTGGTGTAGGACAGGCCGTAGCCGAAGGGGTACTGCACAACGCCGTCATAGCCGGTGCCGTACTCGTTGGAAACATTGCTCCAGTAGCCCTCGGCGTCAGCGGTTTCGTACCATTTGTAGCCGATGTAAATGCCCTCGGCGTAATCCACATAGGAGACCTGCTCATAGGCATAGGTGCATCGAGGTTGCCGCAGGTGGTGCCGTCTGCCGGGTAGAGCCCCTCGGCATCGGCGTAAGCACCCACGCCTCAAGCCCAGCGTTCGCGTAGCTGGCAGCGGTGGTCAGATCATAGACCCAAGTGTCGGCGGTGCGGCCGCTCGGCTCCTTCTCACCCCACAAAACGGAGGGAATGACCGAGGCAGCCCCCGAGCCGGACAGCCCGGCAATCAGGCAGGCATCCACACCGGGGATGGTTTCCAGCTGACCCAGCTCCATCACGTTGGTGGAGTTGACCAGCACGACCACATTTTTGTAGTTGGCACCGACGTAGGTCAGCAGATTTTCTTCCTCGGTGGTTCAGCTCCAGCATCGTGCGGGTGTCGTCCAGCCACGATGTCGCCGCCCTTTTCGGTGCGCTTGTACTGCTGCTTGGTGCGTCGTTGCTCTCGCCTGCCACACGGCCGATGACGACCACGGCGGTGTCGGAGTAATTCTTGGCGTTATCCAGCATGGTCTGGGTGTAGTAGGTGGTGTTGTTGATGTCAGGCTCATACAGGCGGCCGGACTGCTCGGGGCGGCTGGTCAGCGTTCTGACATACTCTCGACCGGGCTGGAAGTCTTGTACATATCGGTCAGCTCGGTGTTGTACTCAATGCCGTAGGCGGTCAGGGCAGCCAGCAGATCGGTGTTGACGCTGCTTACACCGCCGGAGCCGGAGCCGCCGCCCAGCCATGCGGTGGATGCCCAGCCGAACACATTAACTTTCTTGGTATCTGCGTTCAGCGGCAGGGTGTTATCGTTGTTTTGGAGCAGAACCGTGCCTTCTGCTTCAACATCAGCGGAAAGAGCTTCCGCTTTCGCTTTCGTGTCCGCAATCTCGGTTTCAGTATAGTGTCCACTGGGCGCACCGATGAAACTATCAATGATTGTAGACATCGTTGACAGGAAATAGGTGCCGACCATCGCAGCGACCAACAGGATCGCCGACAGCACCAGCCCGATTCCGTGCAAGACGGGATGCGGCTTACGAACTTTAGCTTGCTTTGCCATTTGCATTCTCTCCTCTTTTATAGTTCAAAAGCTGATACTATGCTTTTGCATTGACTATATTGTAGCAGGCAAGCACACTTTTCGAACGCTTTTTGCATAAACTGCCTGTTTTGGCACACACTTTGCAAATTCTCTAAAAAACGCAAAAAATCTGTTGTGATTTTGTACAGTTCAGGTCATTGCTTATTTGTGTAAATTGCTAAACTCTCTTTCATCGCAGGAATAGGCACAAAAAAATACCCGAAGCTACCACTTCGGGTATCATTATTATTTCTGCGGCAGCAGCACCCGCAGCATAAACCATTCGTTTTCCCAGTGCAGCGTCATAGTTCCGCCGCGCTTTTCGGCGGCGCGCGCACGCCGCGCAGGTCG
>ENA-OQHY01001375-OQHY01001375.1-human-gut-metagenome-genome-assembly--contig:-NODE-1375-length-10459-cov-1.678281_pt1 | contig 10459 bp, 21 predicted proteins | sample MGYA00242570_ERZ504733 | MGnify/ENA primary metagenome ERZ504733 (study PRJEB26092, sample SAMD00036219) | human gut metagenome | host: Homo sapiens | study: EMG produced TPA metagenomics assembly of...
CAGCCGATGCAGGTGCAAGAATGCGCTATATCCTTGAAAATACGTCCATCCGAGTAACCGGATTCGGAGATAACCAGATGTTAAAAGCCGTCACCGGAGGAATCCCAACCATCCATTCGGCTACAAAACCAGTGGAATCCGCGGCGCAGAGCTACTTCTTGACAATATTGAAAGAGGAGAACAGATCCCGATCGAGATGAAGCTCGGCTTCCGTCTTGTTGGAGCAGACCCTTCAGACTCCGAAAATCTTACCTGATTTTCCTGATTTCCCGGAGTTTCTTTCAACACTTTTCACAAAAAACAATATGAATTATCAGTAAAAATGCTGTATCCTGCCTGGCAATTTTTAATTCTGATTGTTACACAATTTAATTTACTGACTGTTACACAATTGCTTCTATAATTGTCTTTCCGTCAATTGTAATTTCTTTGATACCGGTTTCTTTTTTCCTGTTAAAATTAAAGCTGATCATATATCCTTTCTTCACATGGTAATCATTAAGATATTCTATCAACTGATTTTCCCCACGATTATTATATTCCTTTCCATGCCAGATCTTCATTTCTATAATATACTGTTCACCCAAATAGTCTACAATAATATCTGTCCGTTTCTGCTCTCTGGTTTGAGTCTCTATATAATAATTGCCTGTTCCATTGATAATCGGTCTTAAATACAAAAGAAAATATTTTCTACCTTCATCTTCAAGAAATGTCTCGTCACTGTCGCCATATAAATCATGAAAATGCTGCACAAATTTTTCAAGGACCAATCTCATATTCAAATAACCATTTGTGATAAACAGATTCTTGTCAATCAACGATGCCGCATAGATTTCCTTTTTCTGCATCTCCGCAGATGACAAATACAGATTATATAACCAGGTTTCAAAAATACGATTGGAAACTGCAAGCACTCCATTTTCATTTTTCACAAAGCCGAACATGGTCGCAATATTGATTGATGTCTCATAATAATTATACACAATCGCTTTTCCCGTAAATAGAAGTGAATAGAGCATACTATTCAGTTCCGGATAGCTTTCCAGCTTCTCACGCAAAGACTCAAACAGCATATTTTTTTCTGAAAGCAAAATCCTTACCGCTTCCAAAAATCCCTTCTTCGTCCACGCACTTTTCTTACCGCCATACTCCTTCTTCACACTGATTTCCTCATCCAGAAGCTGACATATCCTAGACACCAGGAATGGATATCCGGATGTATACTCTCTGATCAGTCCGGCAAGTAATTCCACATCCATTCCTGTATGATAATCTTTTTCATACTCATCGAGCATTCCTGCAATTTCTTCTCTTGAAAAGCTCATATCCACTTTAAAATCCGCTGCGATATTCCACGGACTGTTATATTTATGAACTTCATCCGGACGATTTTCCGCCTTAAATTCTTTACGTCATATACACCCGCCAAAATAACAGCTCGAAATGTCGGCTGTATATCTCTTTCAATATACTGAGCACGAAGCTGAGCAAGAAAATCCAGAAACACCTGATTATTCGATGCACTGTCAACTTCATCAATCATCAGTACAATCTTTTTTTCGGCTGCCGCACAGAGATCACTCAACTGTTCAAACAGCTCTTTTAAGGAAAAATACTTATCTGTATAATCCGTACTATGCAAAATATTTTTTATCGCATCTTCCAGTTCTGGTGAAAGAGTATTTCTTTTTAACGACCGCAAAAATGAATTGATAAATGCTGCCGAAAAAACATTTCCATTTTCAAATTTATCATTGTCAAAAGTCTGAAATCCAGAAGGACAACATAATATTCTTTTTGCAGATAGCGATACAATGCACGAAGTGTTGTTGTCTTTCCATATTGCCGCGCACGATTGATCGTAAAATATTTGCCGGCATCTACGAGGCTTTTGATCTCCTCCAGCCGTCCGGATATATCGACCATATAATGTTCTTCCGGTATGCATACTGCTGTTGTATTGAATACTTTTGGCATCGTCTTCTCAACTCCTTTTCGCACCACTGTTTCTTAGATTTTATCATTGCGGTGGGGGAATGGCAAGGGATTCTATCTTTCAGTTTTCTTCTCCACCTTTTCTTTTTTTATTTCAAATGTTATACTTCATATACAGCAAAAAACAGATAAAGGTAACGAAACACTATGTTAATCAGAAAAACACTTCCAGAAGATGTAGACACGATTTTAAATATTTTTGACACCGCACGCCAGTTCATGCACGCAACCGGAAACCCGACACAATGGAATGCAAATTATCCGGCTCTCGAAGATCTCGAACCGGATATCCAGAATGGTAACAGTTATGTCTGCGTAGAAAATGATAAGGTCGTTGCCACTTTTACACTTATCATCGGAGACGAGCCGAACTATCAACTCATTGAAAATGGAAGCTGGCGTTCCGAGCTCCATACGGAACCGTTCACCGCCTTGCATCTGACGGAACAACCAAAGGGATTGCACGGGCTTGCTTTGATTTTTGCAAGACACAGATCTCACATCTGCGTGTAGATACCCACAAGGATAATCAACCAATGCAGGCTTGCTTTAAGCAGAATGGATTTGAAGAATGTGGGATTATTTACGTCAGTGACGGGACTCCGCGGATCGCTTATGAATTTATTAGGATATCTGAATAGAGGGGTATTTTTATGACAATCAATAGTATTTTAGAAGAAATTATAAATCTGGCAAAAAAATATTCTGCTTCTACCGTTATTCTTTTTGGTTCCCGTGCCAAAGGAACTGCAACAGAACGAAGTGATATTGACATCGCCGTATCCGGTATTCCAGATACAGAAAATCTACGGGAAGAGCTTGATAATTTACCCACTTTATACACAATAGACCTTGTCAATCTTGATGAATGTGGAAATCAGTTATTATTGGAGGATATAAGAAAATATGGACGAGAAATTTACAAAAAGATTTGAATCCTTTAAAAATTCACTGGCATCTCTTTCAGAAGCTACTCACTAATCATATATTTTCAGGAGGCTTAATTTCATGTACTATCCACTCGCACAACAAGAATTTGAATCTTACCTTAACGGATACGACCGCGAAAATGACCGCATAAAATTAAAAATCATCCACACCTACGGCGTTGTAAAACAGGCAGAAGAGCTTGCCGGAAGGATGCATCTTTCAGCCGAAGACACCGACCTTGCAAGCTGATTGCACTCCTTCACGACATCGGGCGTTTTGAGCAGTTAAAGCGCTACGACAGCTTTGAGCCTGGCACAATGGATCACGCTGCTTACGGTGTAAAGGTGCTTTTTGATGAAGGCATGATCCGCCGCTTTCTTCCGGATGACAAATGGGACTCCATCATTTACACTGCAATCGCCCACCACAGCGATTATGAACTCCCTGAGATCTCAGATCCGCAGACACTTTTACACGCAAAACTGATCCGTGATGAGGACAAGCTGGACAACTGCCGGGTAAAGCTCGTAGACTCCACAAGCACCTTTATTAACGTTTCTGAAGGAGAACTCGGTACACAGAATATAACCCAAAAGGTATACGAAACAGTGTTTGAAAATAAATGTATCCTTTCCGCAGACCGCGTCACCCAGATGGATTACTGGGTATCTTATATCGTCTATTTCTTTGACATTAACTTCAAAGAAAGCTTTGATATTATAGCGGAAAATGACTACTTAAACCGCATTATTGACAGGATTCCATATAGCAATCCGGTTACAAAAGAACAGATGGAAAATATCCGCGTTTATATGCAGAATTTTATTAATTCCCATACAAACAGCCAATCCTTTTAACTCACTCAGCTTGCAAAATTACCAGGCTGTAAAAAATCAGGAAACTGACATAACGCGCTTTCATAGGAGCAAATTCTAAGATTTATTTGCACCTTGAAAGCGTGTACATCATTTTCCTGTTTTTTTCATCCTCCTATTGTATTATTTGTATTACGTGGTATAATTACAATCAAATCCCACAGAAAGGAGATGCCGATATATGATCATCAAGATCAACATGCAGTCCGAAATCCCGATCTACCTTCAGCTGCGCAACGAGATTGTCAAAGGGATCGGGCGAGGGGAATTTGAGCCGGGGGAATCGCTTCCGACCGTCCGCCAGATGGCAACCGATCTCGGTATCAACACCATGACCGTCAGCAAAGCTACCAGCTTTTGAAAACAGAAGGCTTTCTCGAGACAGACCGCCGTAAGGGAACAACCATCTGTTATCCCACTTCCTCTGCTCCACAAGATAACCGCTTTGACGAAAAGCTGACAGATGAACTGGAACTTTTAAGCGCAGAAGCAAAGTTCCACGGCATGACTTTGGCAGACTTCCTGGAACTCTGCCAGAGAGCATTTAACGAAATGGAGGTAACAGCGAAATGATGATGCTGATTATATTTTTAATTACAGACATTTCCATGGTCGGCATCTTTGCCGGAGTCTATGGAAATATTGCAAAATACCGGGAAGGAATGCTGATGGGAGTCCATATTCCTAAATCTGAGCTTGAACATCCCAACGTAAAAGAGCTTCTCCAGCTTTATAAAAAGCGCAACCGCCAGTTTTATTTGTGGAACATGCTTGCAGGAATTGCGGTATGCCTGCTTTGCTTTACTTACTTTTCTATTTTTATTACCGTATGGACACTGTGGTTCGTAGAATTCTGCCTTCTTACCATCCTCCGTGTCTATCATTATCACCATGAAAGTATACGACATTAAGCAGAAAAATGGATGGATCAGCTCAGCAAATGCAGATGTGTCCGCTGCAGTGGATACCCGCACTTCCTCACAAATTGCGAAAAAGATACTGCCGGCAAAGCTGCATCTGATCCCGGCTGCAGTGATTCTGATCCCTCTGTTTTTCCCGCAGGTCCGTACTTATCTACTGACCGAAAGTGATGGAAGAGTCATGCTTCTCTGCACAATTCTTGTCGCGGCAGCTTACATGGGTACCGGCTATTTATTCGCCCATATGCCAAACAAAATTTACAGTGAAAATTCACAGATCAACCTGCAGATCAATGCACTGGAAAAGCGTTTATACACCATATTCCTTTTTGTCTCCAACATTTGCAATACCGGCGCCTATCTCGGGATCATCCGGGATATTGCATCCAGCAACTGGATTGGCGGAGTTGGAATGGGCATCTACATTTTCCTCGAACTGATACCGGCTGCCATCATATTGATCATGTTTTTCTGGCTGCGTAAGGAAAAAGAGCGGATTCTCTCCCAGGACAGCACACCATTTTATATTGATGATGACTATTACTGGCGGAAAGGCTGGTACAACAATCCAAATGACAAACGGTATTTTGTACAGGACCGTGTGAACAGCATGAATTATTCTCTAAACTACGGACACCCTTCTGCGAAATATGTCACCGGAGGAATGCTCGTCGGCACCGGGCTTCTTCTCCTCTGGATGTGTATCCTCTGTATCCGGATCGATTTTACACCGATCCGCCTGACGGAAAATGCTGCCCAGTATTCTATTACATCCGGCTACAAAACAGCAACCTTTGCTCTTGCCGATGTGGAATCAGTAACTCTTCTGGACATCTGCCGGATGAAAAATTCTACCGGTCTGATGGCTCCGAAGATAACAGCAAACTTCTCGGTAATTTCCGTGGCAGCAAAACCGGACATTGCCAGATGTATATCTGGATTGAACATCCTCCGGTTCTTCAGATAAAGACAACAGATACCACCATTTTTCTGAACAGCAGCAACGAAGCACAGACTAAAGAATGGTACAATCAGTTAAATGATGCAGTTTCTTCGAATAAATAAGCCTTTTTCATTACCATGACAATGCATAATACGAAATATCTTGTAAAGCGTAACACGTCATGCTACAATCATGTTAAAATGTTGGGGGCAAAAATATACGGATTTCACAAAGATAAAAAAAAAGTTCAGAAAGGACTGTAGACAATGACACTTCAAGAATGTTATGTAAAAATTGGTGGCGATTATAATGATATTCTTCACCGGTTTATGAATGAAAATATGGTACGCAAATTTGTCCTCAAATTTCCGCAGGACAACAATATGGCTTTATTTGAAGAATCCTGGGCTAAAAAGGACTACGAAACCGCATTTCGTGCAATGCATACCTTAAAAGGTGTTGCCGTAAACCTTGGATTACTGCACTTTACAATGTCAGCAGTGCTCTGACCGAAAAGCTCCGCAGCCAAGAATACGACAACCTTGACGGTTTGATCGCCGATGTCAAAAAACAGTATGATATCGTGATCGAAGCAATTGCAGCCCTTGACTAAATCTTAAAACACTGACGATAAACAGGAAGAGACTGCTTCACCGCAGCCCCTTCCTGTTATGTTTTTCTATAGCTTTTTCTTCAGCATTTCCGGATTTGATGCATAGGAGAGAGCCGTCTCCGCCGTGATCCTCCCATCTTTATACAGATTCAGAAGACCAAAATCCATCGAATGCATTTCTTCTTTATTAGACGAATACACGACTCCATCAATCTGCGGAACCTTATTGTCGCGGATCATATTGCGGATCGCCGGAGTGATCGTCATGATCTCAAATACCGGGACCTGTTTTCCATCCACTGTCGGCACAAGCTGCTGTGAAATTACAGCCTGCAATACCATGGACAGCTGAACTGCAATCTGCCTCTGCTGGTTTGCCGGAAATACATCAATGATACGGTCAACCGTATTTGCTGCTCCGATCGTATGCAGGGTAGAAAATACCAGATGCCCGGTTTCCGCTGCTGTCATTGCCACATCGATCGTCTCATAATCACGCATTTCACCAAGCAGGATCACATCCGGCTCTGCCGGAGCGAGGCACGTAACGCATTGACGTAGCTTTCCGTATCCACATTGATTTCCCTCTGGCTTACAATACTTTTATCATGCCGGTGCAGATACTCGATCGGATCTTCCAGCGTAATGATATGCTTTTCCATTGAATGATTGATCTTATCCACCAGACAGGCGAGCGTAGTAGATTTTCCACTTCCCGCCGGTCCGGTCACAAGCACCAGTCCTTTTGACAGGTATAAAAACTCATCACCGAGTCCGGAATCCCGATCTCATTCGGCTCCGGCAGTTCAAATGTGATCACTCGGATAACGGCTGAGAGCGCACCCCTCTGTTTGTACGCACTGACACGGAATCTCGAAAGTCCCGGAACAGCAAAAGAAAAATCATCATCTCCTTTTTCTTCAAGAACCCGGATGTCCCGTCCTCCTGCCAGCTTATATAATTCCTCAACGCATTCTTTCGTCTGCGGCGGCATCAGCTTTTCTTCCTTCTCCCTGCAGATTCTTCCATTTGCCCGATAAGAAACCGGAAGACCTGCTACAACAAATATATCCGATGCATGATTTAAAACTGCCTGCTGAAGCAGTACAATGATATCCATAGCTCAAACTCCTTTCGCGTCAGTCACTTCCAAGGACCGGAAGTGTTGACTTTTCTTCCCATTTCTCAGATGTCTGACTCTTTCCATTTTACAACCTTCTGCGTTCCCTTTACCGGATCTGCCAGGATCTCGACTTCCAGATTCTGACTGTCCGTGACCGGAACCACATAGGAAATATCCAGATTCTCTCCGTCTTCTTCAGCTGTTATGCCCTCGATTTGCCGAATCGCAAATACAGGATCCTCTTTTGCAAATGCAGCATCGATCTGCGCCATGATCTGCGCCGCTTTTGCATTTGCCTCACAATACGCCGTTTCCCGGCTGGCAAGCTGCTGACTATAACTCTGATCCCTTTTTGCACTTGACAGCGAGAGTGTGGCAAATGTCACCAGACACAGGATTACAAAGATCACAAGCAGGTACGACGTTCCGATCTGAATCCCCGGGTACGATCCCCGTTTCTTTTTCTTCATCCCGTCACTCCCTTTCCGTGCCTGTCATCCGGTCTGTTTCCACCGAATAGATTTCTTCCGGCTGTTCTCCGGACAGGCGCTGCACCGTAAATGTTCCATGCAAAAGCTTTCCATCCGGCTCCACCCGGATCACGATCTCATACGAAGCCTCATCCTTACTGCATTCCTGCCAACTTGCGTCATAGAAGACCTCCGTGTCCTCCGTCAGCGCATCCGCAAGAAAAAGCTCTGTATACCCGGAAACCTTCTCAAGCGCCGTATTCAGTTCCTGTGTCTCGCGGCTGATCGTGTGCGCCTTCACAAAAATCTGCACACACACCGCCGAGGCAAGGCAGAAAAATAAAATTGCAATCATCAGTTCCAGCAAAAACAGGCTGGAACGCTTTGCCGGTGTCCGTTCCATAAATCTTCTCCAATCTATCTTGCAGCGCTCTTCACACTGACAAATGTATCTGTCTTTTTCCCGTCTTCATTTTCACAATACAGATGAAAAATCCCATCTGAAGTTTCCTTAGCCTCGAAGTCCTTTGTTGCCAGGATTTTCCGTCCATCGGATGCTTTTGCTTCCGTTCCATCCCGGATAAAAAGCTCTCTTAAGTATCCATCATACGCATACAGATATGTCACATAATCCTTCTCATCATAACGCTGCCGGATCACGAGAGCATTTTCCCCATCGAAAGTTCCGTCTGCTATCGCACCATTTTCATCATTCTGGTGCATTTTCTCCGTCACATAGGCAAGTGCCGTCCGTCCCGAATAGGAATCCGACGAGGTCTTCACCTGCCGGCTGTAAAATCCCGATGCAAGAACCACAATGGCGACCGATGATGCCGCCAGCACGAAAAAGACTGCAAGAGGAAAAAGAAAATCAATCACATGCTTTTTTTCATTTCTACGCTTCATGTCCATTTCCTCCTATCGTTCGATCACCGTAATGTCCGGAAGAATATTGGCACCGGCAATCTGATAATCAATAAAAAACTGCTTCTTGTCATACTGGATCCCACAGTTTTCCGTCAGATCATCAAGCGTCTCCGGATAGTGTCCTTCCAGCGCATAGTACTGCGTCACACCACGCCAGAGTGCATTTTCCAGACTTTCCTTCTGCCTGCGTCTTGTCGTGTCCGAAAGCCTTTCAAATCCACTGAAAAAGCACTGCAGATACATACAAACAGCAGAAGGGACAGACAGAAATTCCGAAGTGGGCGCTGCCGTTTTCCGTGATAAAACCGTTCCCGTTCTTTTCTCCACATAGCATACGCCTCCTAAAGTCCTGACATAATTCCAAGAAGCGGAAGCATAACCGACAGAAGGATCGTTCCGACGATCACCGACAGGATGATCACCAGCGTCGGTTCCAGAACTGCGATCATAGAAGAAAGCTTTTCATCCACTTCCTCCTCACACTCATCGGCAATCCTTCCCATCATCTCATCCATCATTCCGGCTTTCCCGGCAATGGATGTCATCCGCGCATAAACACCTGTGAAGATTCCGGCTTTCACCAGTGCCTCTGCGATATCCGTTCCATTTTCCATATCCGCTTTGCATTCTGCTACTTTCTTCCGAAAATCATCATCCTCGATCAGGTTCTCTGAAAATTCCATTCCCTGTTCCGGCGTCAGTCCGCTTTTCAGTGCCAGTGACATTCCTCCGGCAAACCGGCATGCCGACAGCTTATCCTTCAGCTCCCTTGAAAATGCAAATCCGGATCCGATGTGATACATTTTCTTTCTGCCGCTCTCTGTCTTTGTAAAATAAATACCCGCACAGACAATCACCGCCAAAAGTACCGCAAACACCGCCGAATATCTGGAAAGAGCATTGCCTGCAAGCAGGATCCCTCTTGAAAATCCGGTCATTTCCTGACCAAACTGGCGGAACACCTGATCAAATACCGGCATAACCTTTGTCATCAAAATGATAATGATCACCAGCATCATCCCGATCATCAGAAGGGGATAGGAGATGGCACTCCGGACACTTCTCCTGATCGCTTCCTCTCGGTCATAATGCTCCGCCAGAGATTCCATTACTTCATCTAAAGTTCCTGTCTCTTCTCCGATCTGCGTCATACGGATCAGATACTCCGGAAATACTTTCGTCTCTTCCAGCGCCTGATCCAGCCTGCCCGTATCCATCACTGACTGATAAATCTCATCCAGCAGCTCTTTTTCTGCCTTCGTCTGCGCATCCTCCCGGAGAAGATCAACTCCCTCCAGGGAAGAAATCCCGGACTTCAGGATCATTGCCATTTCACTGCAGAACGAAGCAATTTCCAGATTCGTAAGCTTCCCCTGCTGTGTCCGCTTTTCCATATATGCCATCCTCCTTTTCATATTCCTGCCACATTCTTCTTATCCGGCTTCCTTTTATCTAATAGGTATACTTTGTGACATAATTCTTTCCATTTCCCACATACTTCTTCACATCCGAAGCACTGTTGTTTGCAGCAAGTGTCGGATCCATGATCGACCAGTTCTTTCCGTCAAATTCAATGATGTTATCCACCAGCCGATCTCATCAACATAACAGCTGATCCATGCATGATACACATCACCGGAATAGCCGACCTCAAGCTTCG
>ENA-OQHY01001376-OQHY01001376.1-human-gut-metagenome-genome-assembly--contig:-NODE-1376-length-10455-cov-3.252711_pt1 | contig 10455 bp, 12 predicted proteins | sample MGYA00242570_ERZ504733 | MGnify/ENA primary metagenome ERZ504733 (study PRJEB26092, sample SAMD00036219) | human gut metagenome | host: Homo sapiens | study: EMG produced TPA metagenomics assembly of...
TAAGTTTCGTTACTTCAGTGATGAAGTTAGACGCGCAATTTTTTTGTTTAAAAAAGAACATATGTTTACAAAATAAGATTATCTGTGGTACAATTTGTTCATAGCGGATTTGTTCATAGCACAAAATAAAAACAAGTTCAGAGCATTAAAAACGGAAACAAATAGCAAATCATTCCTGCTACTCCCAAAAGCAGAATCAGTAATATTGTAATTGGAAAATATTTCACGGACATATGTAATGCATACTGAAACTGCCCAACAATGCTCATACGAAATCTTGAGAGTACGGAAAAAATATACGGTACTGTAACTGCAAACGGAGATGCAAGTACCATTCCCGATGCAACAAAAAGATATGGTGTTCTCTCAAACATTCCACTTTTTGCAACTACACCTACATAAAACAATAAAATTACGGCATATACCAGATAAAATAGTGTTATACCAATTCCCTGCTTTAAATTTTCTTTAAAAGAATGCCAGAAAGCAATTGTGACAGTACTATGTTTTTTCCTTACAACTTTAACAATTGTATAATAAAGTGCTGCACTTGCCGGTCCTATCGTAATAATTGGAATACATGCTATCAGCCACAAAAATCCTGCAATTATCACTTCCGAAATCTGTTCTGCGATTGACACAACCGGAGCGTCCTCTAATAATTTCACCCTCATTCCTCCTGTTTTTTATCATTACTTTGTTTTATCATTTTTCCAAAAAAGCTACCATTGGAATCTATCCAAAGGTAGCTTTTTTACTTTTTACTTAATCGCACTATCTACCTGACCTTGGATAAAGTATTTTTGCAGACACAGATAAACAATAATCAATGGTAACATACCGATTACTGCTGTTGCTGCTGCTGCACCATAATCATTTGATACTGCTGAGAAGAACGTTTTAATGACCAACGTAATGGTTCTCATGGATGTCTTCTGCAGGAAATAATATGCATAAGTATATTCATTCCATACACTAACTCCTTGAAGGATAATAACTGTTACAGTTACAGTTTTAAGCTGTGGTAAAATAATTTTAAAGAAAACCTGGAAATTACTTGCTCCATCAATGGCAGCTGCTTCATCAAGCGCAACCGGAATCGATGAAATAAAGTTCGTATACAAGAAGATAACAAGTGGAAGTCCAAATGCACTTAATACCAATACCATGCCCCAATAAGTAGAAGTTGCATGAATCTTTGACATGGTAGAATAAACACCAACCAAAATTGTAAGGGGTGTAATCATCATAACAGACATAATCAAACTTCTTACAATTTCGTTTAATTTTGACTGATTACGTGCCAGCCCATAAGCTGCCATACATCCAATTACAATCTCAACAAGTAAAACAAGTACGGTAATAATCAAGCAGTTTTTAATACCTGTAAAGATTTCTCCACTTTGAATAATCTTGTTATAGTTATCCCAGTAAATTGTTTCCGGAAACTGGATTCTCGAAGTTGTATCACTAAATGCTTTTAAAGAAACATTGATGATGATATAAAATGGAAACAGATAAATAATCAGTAACGCAATACTAACCAGATATTTCCACCAGTCTTTTGCGCGGAATTTCATTTTTTCTTCTGATTCTTCATAGAATCCGCTATCTTTATTTTTATGCATCATTTCTTTTAATTTTGCCATTAGAGGTCAACCTCCTTTTTACGGAAATATGCATTGACAATCATGGAAATAATCATAATCATCACAAAGGAAAATACACCAATTGCTGCTGCATATCCTGCACGTTCTGCATCAAAATATCGGTTTGCAATATATGTCGCCAAAGAATGAGTTTTCTTTGCCGGACCACCATCTGTCAGCGCAATGATAACATCGTAAAGTTTCAATCCACCAATTAAGTTATAAATAACAGAAGAGGAAAGTGCTGGTACTAACAGTGGCAAGATAATAAAACGAAATCTTTCCCAGGCATTTGCCCCATCTACCGTTGCAGCTTCCAGATAAGATTGAGATACTCCCTGAATACCTGCAAGATAGATAACCATACTGACACCGACAAACTGCCAGGTATTAATAAATACAATAACTGCAATCGCAGAAGTACCATTTCCAAGCCAGTCATATCCGGAAGCACCAAATGCTGCTAAGATATCATTTACAACACCGCCCTTGTACTGGAAGAAGAAATACATGATATATCCCATTACAAGACCAGAAACCATAGCCGGCATGTAAATAATGGTACGAATCATTCCACGACCTTTAAATTTACTGTTTAAAAACAAAGCCAGTGCCAACCCAATAATCTGCTGAAAAAGCGTACATCCAAAACCATAAATCAGTGTATTTCTCAGCGAAGAAACAAATACTTTATCTTTAAACATAGATACATAATTTTCAATTCCAACAAATTCTTTGTTTACGGAATATCCATTCCATTTAAAAAAGGAAAGGTAAATCGCATTTCCCAGAGGATATGCAATAAAAGCTATCATTAAAATTACAGCTGGTATATAAAACCAGTTTAATTTTTGTTTTCTTTTATCAGTCATCACGCAACTCCCATCTGCCATCTCTCAGAAAAAGTCTAAGCTACCGTTCTCTCCTGATTTTTGACCAAAAATACTCCGCACAAGGACAGCATCCAAGTGCGGAGTTCTCATCTTTCCGTTTCTGTCACCCTATTAAGCCTTCGTTAATTTAATTAATTTCCCATTAAGTCATTATAATTATCAGCAACCATTGATAATGCTTCTTCTGTTGCACCTTCTGGGTCTCCATCTGCAAGTAAGGTAGAAGTAGCATCTGCCATTACACTCCACATACCACTTGGAAGATATTCACGGTCAAAGAAGTTATCGTAGATTAAATCGCCGTCAAACTGTGACTGTGCTTCTTTAAATGCATTTGTTGTATAAGCAGCCTGGTCTGTTTCATCTAATTCGATATTGGTCAGACCTGGGATACCACCATCAATTTTTACAATCTGAACTGCAATTTCCGGCTGTGCCAGGTATTCAAGAAGCTGTTTACATTCATCTTCATATTTTGTATCTTTCCAGATACCGAAGAAGCTGAAGTTTCCTTCACCAGTTCCGAAATAGGAAGCACCGTTTTCTTCTTTGGATGGAAGTGGAAGGACTCCAATATTTGCATCTGCATTATAAGCCAGAATAGAAGGAATCATTTCTGTAGAATAAATTGCGAAAGCACCTTCTCCGTTTGCAAGAGCTTTGCATATATCATCTTTATTTCCACTTACATAATCTTCATTAAAATATCCATTATCATACCATTCTGTTGGTTTTGCAAATGCATCTTTTCCATCTTTTGTCCAGTCAAAACTTCCATCTTTTAATGCATCTGCTTTATTATCACTCAAGTCTTCATTAGTGTATAAGGTCGGCCAAATGCTTCAAGCATATAGGAATCAAATCCATCTGCCAGGCACATTTCAATTGGAGCTGCCTCGCCTTTTTCTTTAATTGCTTTACATGCAGCATCAAAATCATCCCATGTACGAATCTGTGTTGCATCCACACCTGCTGACTCTAATACATCTTTGTTGTACATAATACCTGCAACAGCCTGTGTGATTGGTAAGATAAAGAGTTCTCCATCGTCATTTGAGATAACATCTTTTAGACCTGCATCAATGTTTTCTACCCATGGCTGGTCACTCAAATCCATCATATATTCACTGTAACGGATAACACTCCATCCATGTGTAACCCACATATCCGGAAGGTCACCTGATGACATTCTTGTTTTCATTGCTGATTCATAATCATCACCACCATTGTAAATGGTTACGTCAATTCCTGTTTCTTCTGTGAAATCATTGATAATGCCTTCAAAAACAGAGAAATCTTCAGTGGTTAAGTTATAAGCAATTTCCAGCCCTTTTTTCTTTCCGCTGTCAGAACTGGAACTTGATTCTGTACTGCTGTCACTGCTTCCTTCAGAACTGTCTCCTGAACCACATGCTGCTAAAGAAGAGCACATTGCAGCACATAACATTACACTCATTATTTTTAAATATCTTTTCTTCATAGTAATTGCTTCCCCTTTCCAGAATATAAAACACATCTTTTATTTGTGTTTTTAACGATTCATCTTCACGCGCGCCAGAAGAATAATGTGTACTTTGTACATTTTTACACGTTTTTCTTTTCTATATTTGACATTTTACCAGTTTCTTTTGTATAATACTTCATAATTACTAAAGAAAACCACACATTTATTGCAGGAGATGACAACTATGTTTTACGAGTACGAAAATGAAAAAGAAAACTATTATTGTGTGTTTGAATACAAACCCCTTGATTTTCCTCTACATATTCATCAGGTAATTGAATTGGTACATGTAATCCAAGGCGAAATTGTAATGCAGATTGGTCCAAAAACTTATACCCTAAAACCTGGAAATCTTGCGATTATCTTTCCTAATGTAGTTCACAATTATCACACCTTATCCGAATATGGAGAAACTCTTTTCTATGTTTTAAACTGTAACCCGAATCTGCTTCCCTATTTCCAAAAAGATTTACTTAAAGGTCAACCGGCTAATCCGGTTCTAAATCCCAACCAGATTCATACTGACTTTCTATATGCAGAAAAACGAAGCGTCGAAGTACATTTCTGTCCCGAAACAGTACCCTTATGCAGTTCACTTGTTTCCTTAATGCTTTCCCGCATCTTTCCATATTTAAAAATATTGCCTTATGAGTCAGAAGATCAAGGACTACAAGACCTTTCCGGAAAAATAATTTCTTATATTGGTACTCATTTTACTCAAAATCTTTCACAGGAAATGATTGCAAATCACTTCGGAATTGGAAAGTATGCACTCTCAAGGATATTCAGCAATGTACTTCATCAAAGCTTTAACCGTTACCTAAATTCCCTGCGCATTAACTATGCAAAACATCTGCTCACAACCAGCAATTATTCCATCACACGGATTGCCATAGAATGTGCTTATAACAATCAGCAGACCTTTAACAGAGTTTTTAAAGAGTTTACAGGAAAGACCCCAAAAGAATATCGGAAAAATTTCCGGTCTGCCTCCACCCCCGTACTGCCAAACCCAAATATGTATTCGGAAATTATTATTTAAAACCAAAAATGAGGAAAGCCTCTCATTCAACCAGAAGCTTTCCCCCATTTCTATTAATTTTACTCACATCATTTTATTCTATTCTATCTCATTACATATCCAAATGCACTGCACCGGTCTGGCGAATCTGCATCACATAGATATTTTCTTCTCCCATATAAGGAGTCATCATCTCCACATATTTCGGTGTTAAATCTTTTGGAAGTACTGCTGCAATGACACCGGCAAATCCACCGCCATGCACTCGGCAGTATCCTCTTCCTTCTTCTTCGATAAATAATTCGGTCAGCGCAAGTGCAACCGGAACTGCCTGTTCTGTCTCATCTTTTGTTGCAAAGCAGTTCTGTAACCATTTCCAGGAGGAATTTCCTGATTTTGTAATGCAGCTTAAGAAGGTTTCATAATCTTCTTCTTTGATTGCTTTTACTGCAGTATCTACTCTTTTTTGTTCTGCAAAGAAATGCAGGGCACGCATTACTGCACGGTCACCGGCTTCTTCTCTTACTTTATTAAGATTTGCCATAAATTCTTTTTCGTCCACATCCGCAAGTACTTCTTTTCCAAATACCTTTGCGGCACGTTTCATCTCAACCGGCACTGCGGAATATTCTTCACTTAAGTCTGCATGACCTTTTCCTGTATTTACAATAATTAAGTCATATCCTAACTTATCATAACCGAATTCCACTTTTTCTACTTTTGGCATTTCCTCTTTGAAATCAATCGCAATGACTCCGCCTACTGCGCATGCCATCTGGTCTAACAGTCCGGACTGTTTTAACCAATATTCATGTTCTGCATACTGTCCGATTTTCGCATATTCAACATAATCAATTTTTCCTTCATTGCTGAAGTAATTCATGATTGCGCAAATCAGCATTTCAAAAGAAGCAGATGAGCTGACGCCTGCTGCACCGATTACCTCTGTTGTGATATAAGCATCAAATCCTTCTACTTTGTATCCTTTTTTTATGGCACATTCAAACATACCGATTAATAAAGATAAGGTTCCTTTGCATTTACATTCAGAATCCAGATTTTCCAAATCAATGGTAATTGCTTTGTATCCCTCACTGATTACATGAACCAGAGAAGTTCCGTTTTTTCTTGCAGCTGCAATGGTATCCATTGCAATGCTTGCAGTTAATACTTTTCCATGATTATGGTCGGTATGATTTCCAAGAATTTCGGTTCTTCCCGGTGCACTGAAGAAATCCACTTCTCCCTCGCCAAAACATTCTTTAAATTTTGTTGCCAGATGTTCATACCTTGCCTGTTCCTTCGCTAAGTTTTCTTCTCCATAAACACTGCTCAGTACGCTTACTTCTTTTTCTGATTCAAACATTCCCATTTTTTACCTTCCTTTATTGTATTTTTCTTTTCTTTACGTTCACACTTGTAAGTTTTGTTACTTGTATTATAATGGAGTTATAGACACTAATACAAGGAATATCATGGGGATTATATGGAGGATATTGAGATTTTATGCAAATACAGACGAATCGAAACCAGAGGGAATTAAAAAGCCATGGAGATGTTTCTTTCCCGATTCTGGTCAGCCATGAGAGCATCACATCTTATGAATTAAATACCTTTTCCTGGCACTGGCATCCTGAAATCGAATTAACATTAATTGAAGAGGGCGAAATGATGTATCAGATTAACGGACATGAAATGCATGTCCAAAAAGGAGACCTACTGTTTTCCAACTGCAATGCTCTGCACAGCGGTCACTCCATTGACGGAAGAGCCTGCTACTACTGGAGTATTACTTTTGATTCAAAATTAATTTATGGATTTGAAAACAGTCTGATTCAGACCAAATATGTCGATGCCGTTGTAAGTGCAAAAGAATTTTCCTCTATTTTATTTGATGGCAGCGAATCCTGGCATCACGATTTAAAAGAACTGGTCTGCGAATTAATCTCCCTTTCCTCCGATAAATCCGATTTTTATGAAATCAAAATTCAAATGCAGCTTACAAAAATCTGGCTGATGCTCCTCGAACACAGAACCTCATTTTCTTTAAATGAAAATGCTCTGAATCCGAAAACATCAGCCAGATTAAAAGCCATCTTAAGTTTTATTCACGAAAATTTTGAAAAGAAAATCTCTCTCGATGATATTGCCAACTCAGTTCATTTATGTAAAAGCGAATGTTGCCGTTTTTTTAAAAAACACATGCAGGAATCACTTTTTGATTATCTTCTGCGTTACCGAATTGAACAAAGCATTCCTTATCTTAGAAACCCTGAATTTTCCATCACTGAAACTGCACTTTGCTGTGGCTTTAGTGATGCCGGATATTATTCCCGCATGTTCAAACGCTATACCGGAATGTCCCCAAGAGATTACCGAATTGGTCTGTTTCCGGATTACGACAGGTAACCCCTCATATGTCATTATTTTCTTTCCTACACTTTGTAGGAAAAACTTTGAATTTTTCCCCACTTTCTGCGGCTTGTTATTTCTCTCTACCCTGCTAAAATAATAAATATAAAAAGCAGGAAACGAAAGGGAAATCCTTAATTATATTGTTTCAGGAGGTGTTTCATTTGATTATTATTGGGGAAAAAATCAATGGTTCCATTCCATCTGTAGCAAAGGCAATCGCAGAACGTGATTCCGAATTTATCAAAGAACGCGCAAGAAAACAGGCTGCTGCAAATGCCACATATATTGATTGTTGTGCATCTGTTCCGGAAGCCGAAGAAGTAGAAACTTTAAAATGGATGATTGACTGCATCCAGGAAGTAACCGATTTACCGATTTCCGTTGACAGTCCAAGCGCTGACGTTTTAACGCAGGCATATAAATTCTGCAAACGTCCCGGAATCTTTAATTCTGTATCCGGAGAGGGCGATAAAATCGACAAAATCTTTCCTCTTATGGCACAGGAAGAAAACAAAGACTGGCAGGTTATCGCACTGTTAAGTGATGATACCGGTATCCCAAAATGTGCAGCCGACCGTCTTCGTGTCTTTGACAAAATCATGGCAAAAGCCAAAGAGTATAATATCAATCCGAGCCGAATTCATATCGACCCGTTAGTTGAAATGCTTTGTACTTCAGAAGACGGAATTGCAATGAATATCGAAGTCATACAAACTGTCCGAAAACAGTATCCATCGATTCATATTACAGCAGCTGTCAGCAACATTTCTTTTAATCTTCCGGTTCGTAAACTGATTAACTACGGATTTTTAATTCTTGCAATGAATGCAGGTCTCGACAGTGCAATTATGGACCCGACAAACCGCGATATGTTAGGTCTTACCTATGCAACAGAAGCATTACTTGGTGAAGATGAATTTTGTATGGAATACATCGGAGCGTACAGAGAAGGCTTAATTGGTCCATTACCAAAGGCTTAACTTTAAACATTTGAAAATATATTGGAAAATTAATTCAATCGAAATAATAGGGAGGTATCACTATGAGTAAACTTCAAGATGTTGAAAATGCAGTTGTTTCCGGAAAATCTAAATTAGTTGCAGGTCTTGTTCAGGAAGCCTTAGACGAAGGATGTTCCGCTCCTGATATTTTAAATGGAATGATTAATGCAATGGGTATCGTCGGTGAACGTTTCAAAAAAAATGAAATCTTTGTACCTGAAATGCTTGTCGCAGCCCGTGCAATGAAAAAAGGCGTCGATGTATTAAAACCTCATCTTGCTTCCGGAAGCGCTGGTGTTTGTGGAAAAGCAATTATTGGAACTGTTGCCGGTGACCTTCATGATATCGGAAAAAATCTGGTTGCCATGATGATTGAAGTGCCGGATTTGAAGTCATTGACCTCGGAGTTGACGTTCCGGTTGAAAAATTCATCGAAACCGTTAAAGCAAATCCAGATGTTAAAATTGTCGGATGTTCTGCACTTCTTACCACAACCATGCCTGCATTAAAATCTACAGTAGAAGCCTTAAATTCAGAAGACTTCCGCTCTCACATTAAAGTTATGGTTGGAGGTGCTCCTATCACTCAGGAATTTGCAGATGAAATCGGCGCAGATGCTTACACACCGGATGCTGCAAGTGCTGCACAGAAAGCAAAAGAACTGGTAGCTTAATTTCTATCATATCAGCCAGAGTACCACGTCTATAATACTTGCATAGGCGTGGGTGAATGGCTGTGTTTTATTTTATTCCCTGATTTTTAATATAATTTTTCACTACATCCAAAGTATTTTCACTTACGGTTGCAATAAAATAACTGTCAGACCAAAAATAAGGTTTCCAGTAATACTTTTTAAGCAATGTATCGCCATAAAGCTTACGAGCTTTGCGGGACGTCTGAGTTTTTATTACATTGACAAGTTCTGACGGAGAAGTCTGCGGGTCCGCTTCAATAAGCAGATGTATGTGATCCAGTTCCCCGTTTAACTCAAGTATATTAAACCCTCTGCTTTCAGCTACATAATTAATCCGTTCATAGACAGCAGTTTTTACATCGCCGGTAAGAACCGGATGTCTGTATTTTGTTACAAGTACTATATGATACTGCAATAAAAAACAGCTGTGCCTGTTTGTATAATATTCGTACCCTGTTTTCTTTTTCATAAGGATCAAATTCTCCTTTACATCCAAATATATGTTTGCTATAATTATATCAGAGATAATCCATGTTTTCAATACTTACAAAAGGAGTGCAGCTATATGTCTTATAAGGTAATCCAGTGTCAGATAGCACAGGACAGCTTAATATATGATTACTGCGACAGCAATGCTCAAAAAGCAAAGCTGTTGTATAATGCTGCGCTCTTTCGTATCAGACAGATTTTCACAGGCTGGGATAAAGACTCTCGTACGGACAATGAGAAAGAAGTCTTTGCTGAAGTAGCTCTTCTGCAACAGACTTATCCTTCTGTTAAAGTGAAAAAGGTCATTTCATACGGTCACCTTGAGAAACTGATGCGCGTTACGCATAACCCTGACTTCTTTGCAGGACTTCCAATGCAGACGGCACAGGCTGTTGTCAAACATGCAGGAACCGATTTCTCAAACTGGCTGAAATCCTTAAAGGCTTACAAGCAGGATCCGTCAAAGTTTTTAGGAAAACCGCAGATGCCGCACTACCAGAAGCGTAATATTATCACATTTGGTATTACGAATCAGGATGCTGTATTATATCCCGCAGATCATGGTGTTAATTTAAAACTCCCGGGTAGAAAGGAACGCCTTTATCTTTCAAATGTAGAAGCGGATTCCGTCCTCAAAGAGGTTAAAATCAAGCCTTATTATGGAAGATACATCCTGTGTCTTACCCTCGAAAGTGAAAATTTTGCCGCAGATAATACAGACATGCCCAACATATGCGCCATAGACTTTGGTGTGAGCAACTTCGCAGCTGTCGTATGCAATGATGGTTC
>ENA-OQHY01001379-OQHY01001379.1-human-gut-metagenome-genome-assembly--contig:-NODE-1379-length-10421-cov-2.326307_pt1 | contig 10421 bp, 19 predicted proteins | sample MGYA00242570_ERZ504733 | MGnify/ENA primary metagenome ERZ504733 (study PRJEB26092, sample SAMD00036219) | human gut metagenome | host: Homo sapiens | study: EMG produced TPA metagenomics assembly of...
CTTTTTTGCCAGTACAGAGGTAAAAAAAGACCCCGGCAGCGAGGCGCAGCCTGCCCCGCTGCATGCCATTGGCGTACTGGGTGGCGGGCTGATGGGGGGCGGAATATCTTTTGTTACCGCCAGGCAAAGGCAAATTGCCTGTACGTATCAAAGACATCAATGCGAAAGGAATCAATCACGCGCTGCAGTACAGCTGGCAGAACCTTGATCAAAAGGTTAAACGCCGCCATATCAAGGCCAATGAGCGTGATAAAACCCTGGCACTGATCTCTGGCACGACAGATTACAGCGGTTTTGCCCATCGCGATCTGGTGATTGAAGCGGTGTTTGAAGACCTGGCGCTTAAGCAGCAGATGGTGGCTGACGTTGAGCAACATTGCGCACCCCATACCATTTTTGCGTCGAACACCTCGTCATTGCCCATTGGCGATATTGCGGCCAGAGCCCAGCGTCCGGAGCAGGTGATTGGCCTGCACTATTTCAGTCCGGTTGAAAAAATGCCGCTGGTGGAGGTTATCCCGCACGCCAGCACCAGCCCGCAAACCGTTGCTACCGTGGTTAAACTGGCCAAAATGCAGGGGAAAACACCGATAGTGGTGGCGGACAAAGCCGGCTTTTACGTTAACCGCATTCTGGCGCCTTATATAAATGAAGCGATGCGGCTGCTGACGGAAGGGGAGAAGATCGAACACGTCGACGAGGCGCTGGTGAAGTTTGGGTTCCCCGTTGGCCCAATCCAACTTTTGGATGAGGTGGGAATCGACACCGGCACTAAAATTATACCTGTGCTGGAAGATGCTTATGGAGATCGTTTTAGCCCACCTGCAAACATTGTTTCTGCAATTTTGAAGGACGATCGCAAAGGCAGAAAAAATGAACGCGGTTTCTATCTTTACGGCGCGAAAGGGCGTAAAAGCAAGAAACAGGTCGACCCTTCGGTTTATGGGCTTATTCCGACAACCGGTCAGGGAAAACTGTCACCCGTTCAGTGTGCTGAACGCTGTGTGATGATGATGCTTAATGAAGCGGCACGCTGCTTTGGTGAGCAGGTGATTAAAAGCGCGCGCGATGGTGACATCGGTGCAGTATTTGGCATTGGTTTCCCGCCGTTCCTCGGCGGCCGTTCCGTTACATGGACACTCTCGGTGCGGGTGAAGTGGTTGCAATCTTGCAACGTCTGGCCTCGCAATACGGTCCGCGGTTTACACCGTGTGACGAATTATTGCAGATGGCGGAACGGGGCCAGACATTTTGGCTTCAAGGGAAACTGTCCTCGTAAGTTGAGGTCAAAAAAGGGTAAATCCTGAAGTGTATGAACCTGTTTTGGCGATTTTGTAAACAGAGATTGACTATACTTACGCCATTGAGGTAAAAAACAGCGTTTCATTCACCGAATGGATCAGGCACAATGCCCGACCATCGGGTTTTCTACCTCGGAGCGGTAATCGCGGGTAGTCAACGCCGGTGATTCTGGTTAACAAAAGCGGTGCAATATGCAAGTTTTTATCATGCGTCACGGCGACGCGGCACTCGATGCCGCCAGTGACTCAGTACGACCTTTGACCGTCTGTGGCTGCGACGAATCTCGTCTGATGGCGACCTGGCTTAAAGGTCAAAAAGTGGACATCGAACGCGTTCTGGTGAGTCCGTTCCTGCGTGCAGAACAGACGCTGGAAGTGGTGGGGGAGTGTATGAACCTGCCAGCCAGTGTGGATGTTCTCCCGGAACTCACCCCGTGCGGTGATGTCGGCCTTGTCAGCGCTTATCTTCAGGCGCTGTGCAATGAAGGTGTCGCTTCCGCTCTGGTCATTTCCCACCTGCCACTCGTTGGCTATCTGGTATCTGAGCTGTGCCCGGGCGAGACGCCGCCGATGTTCACGACTTCCGCCATTGCCAACGTCGCTCTCGACGAAACGGGCAAAGGGGTCTTCAACTGGCAAATGAGTCCGTGCAATCTGAAGATGGCAAAAGCTATCTGATGTGACGTGCGATATGGCGGGGAGCAGAACATGCCTCCCGCCGTCCTGTCAGGGTAATTCTGGCGGCTGCCACTCTTCTACTTCAATCAACACCAGTAATGCGGCATCTCCGCCGTACTCTTTGGGTGCCTGATGAAACGCCATCACGTGGGGATGCTGAGCCAGCCACAGCGGTGTTTGTTGCTTCAGGATATGTTTGCCGTGGCCGTGCATCACGCAGGCGCAGAAAACATGTTCGCGACGACAGGCGGCAATTAACGCGCCCAGCTCCTGCTTCGCCTGCATCTGCGTCAAACCGTGCAGATCAAGAAACAGTTCGGGCGAGTAATCTCCCCGGCGTAACTTTTTCAGCTCAAAGTGGCTGACATCTTCCCGTACGTACTTCACCGCGCTGCGTATTGAGCAGGGGCTGAAATTCATCTGAAAAATAGTGCTATTATCCGCCTGCTCCTGGAGCAATCGCTTGACCGGGACTTCCGTGATTTTTTTGCGCATCGGACGGTGGACAATGATGTCCTGCTTGATTTGACGCGTCCCGGTCATCAGCTGACGGAAGAGCGCCTGATCCTCCTCGCTAAGGGATGTGTTCTTTTTCATGGGTCATTCTCATCTCGTATTTCCGACAGTGTACCCGACTAAACGCATTTTTTAACCTCAAGCGCGACGCGTCATTGCTGATTTATCGCCGTCTTCATGGCAAACTAGCCGCCGAAAATTATGCGAGCATGCCCTGGAGGAAAGAGTGGATAAAATTTTTGTCGATGAAGCAGTAAACGAGCTGCATACCATACAGGACATGTTGCGCTGGTCGGTTAGCCGCTTCAGCGCCGCCAATATCTGGTACGGGCACGGTACCGATAACCCGTGGGATGAGGCCGTTCAACTGGTGCTGCCGTCCCTCTACCTGCCGCTCGATATTCCGGAAGACATGCGTACCGCACGCCTGACCTCCAGCGAAAAGCACCGTATCGTGGAGCGTGTTATCCGCCGCGTTAACGAGCGCATTCCGGTTGCCTATCTGACCAACAAAGCCTGGTTCTGTGGTCACGAGTTCTATGTTGATGAACGCGTTCTGGTGCCGCGCTCGCCGATTGGCGAACTGATCAACAACCACTTTGAAGGCCTGATTAACCATCAGCCAGAGCATATCCTTGATATGTGTACCGGCAGCGGTTGTATCGCGATTGCCTGTGCGTACGCCTTCCCGGAAGCGGAGGTGGATGCCGTGGATATCTCCACCGATGCGCTGGCTGTGACCGAGCACAATATTGAAGAGCACGGTCTGATCCATCACGTTACGCCAATCCGCTCCGATCTGTTCCGCGATCTGCCAACGCTGCAGTACGATCTGATCGTCACCAACCCGCCGTATGTAGATGCGGAAGACATGTCCGATCTGCCAAACGAATATCGCCACGAGCCGGAGCTGGGTCTGGCGTCAGGCTCTGATGGCCTGAAGCTTACCCGTCGCATTCTGGCCTGCGCGCCGGATTATCTGACCGACGACGGTGTTCTGATTTGTGAAGTGGGCAACAGCATGGTACATCTGATAGAGCAGTACCCGGATGTGCCGTTCACCTGGCTCGAGTTCGATAACGGCGGTGACGGCGTCTTTATGCTGACCAAAGCGCAGCTGCTTGACGCGCGCGAATACTTCAGCATTTACAAAGATTAATCCAGCGGGCTTCGGCCCGTTTCACAACGCTCAAACACAAATAACGACATCGGAGCCGTGATGGCAGGAAACAGTATTGGACAATTATTCCGGGTGACCACCTTTGGTGAATCGCACGGGCTGGCACTGGCTGTATCGTTGACGGCGTACCGCCAGGCATCGAACTGACCGAAGCCGATTTACAGCACGACCTCGACCGTCGTCGTCCGGGGACTTCTCGCTACACCACGCAGCGTCGCGAACCGGACCAGGTCAAAATTCTTTCCGGCGTTTTCGAAGGCCGCACCACCGGCACCAGCATCGGGCTGCTGATTGAAAATACCGATCAGCGTTCGCAGGATTACGGCGCCATCAAAGATGTGTTCCGTCCCGGACACGCCGATTACACCTACGAACAAAAGTATGGCTTCCGTGATTATCGCGGCGGCGGACGTTCGTCTGCCCGTGAAACCGCGATGCGCGTTGCGGCAGGGGCTATCGCCAAAAAATACCTGCAGCAGAAATTTGGCATTGTGATCCGCGGCTGTCTGACCCAGATGGGCGATATTCCACTGGCTATCAAAGACTGGGGCTGGTCGAGCAAAATCCGTTCTTCTGTGCCGATGCAGATAAGCTGGAAGCGCTGGACGAACTGATGCGTGGCCTGAAAAAAGAGGGCGACTCCATTGGTGCCAAAGTCACCGTCGTGCTGATGGCGTACCGCCAGGCTGGGGTGAACCGGTATTTGACCGTCTGGATGCGGACATCGCTCACGCGCTGATGAGCATCAACGCGGTGAAGGGCGTAGAAATTGGCGACGGTTTTGACGTCGTTGCGCTGCGGGGCAGCCAGAACCGCGACGAAATCACCAAAGACGGTTTCCAGAGCAACCACGCGGGCGGCATCCTCGGCGGTATCAGCAGCGGTCAGCAGATTATTGCCAATATTGCGCTGAAACCAACCTCCAGCATTACCGTGCCAGGCCACACGATTAACCGCTCTGGCGAAGAAGTTGAGATGATCACTAAAGGACGTCACGATCCCTGTGTGGGGATCCGTGCGGTGCCGATCGCAGAAGCGATGCTGGCGATCGTACTGATGGATCACTTCCTGCGCCAGCGCGCGCAGAATGCGGATGTGACGACCACCATTCCACGCTGGTAAACATGAAAAAAACCGTCATTGCTCTGCTGGCACTGCTTGCCAGTGGAGCCAGTCTGGCCGCGACGCATGGCAGAAAATTACCCATCCTGTGGCGGGCAGCGCGCAGTCAATTGGCGCGTTCTCGAACGGCTGTATCGTTGGGGCACAGGACTTCCGCTGCAGTCCGATACCTATCAGGTGATGCGTACCGACCAGCGTCGTTATTTTGGCCACCCGGATCTGGTGCTGTTTATCCAGCGTCTGGGAAACCAGGTGCATAACCTGGGGCTGGGCACGATGCTGATTGGCGATATGGGGATGCCTGCCGGCGGTCGGTTCAATGGCGGACACGCCAGTCACCAGACCGGTCTCGATGTCGATATCTTCCTGCAACTGCCGAAAGCGCGCTGGAGTTCAGCCCAGTTGCTGAAACCGCAGGCGCTGGATCTGGTGGCGCGCGACGGTAAAAACGTCGTGCCATCGTTGTGGACGCAGGACGTCTTCAGCATGATTAAGCTGGCGGCGAAAGATAACGATGTCACGCGGATTTTCGTGAACCCGGCCATCAAGCAGCAGCTTTGCCTGGATGCCGGCACCGATCGCGACTGGCTGCGTAAAGTGCGCCCGTGTTCCAGCATCGTGCGCATATGCACGTTCGTCTGCGCTGCCCGGCAAACAGCCTGGAATGTGAAGATCAGCCGTTACCCCCGCCAGGCGATGGCTGTGGTGCGGAACTGCAGAGCTGGTTTGAGCCGGCAAAACCTGGAACCTCTAAGCCTGAGAAGAAGACACCGCCTCCGTTGCCGCCTTCCTGCCAGGCGCTACTGGATGAGCATGTACTTTAATGGATAATTTCGTCGAACTGTTTATGGTGTCGCCGCTTCTGCTGGTGGTGCTTTTCTTTGTGGCGATGCTGGCCGGGTTTATTGATGCTCTGGCGGGCGGCGGTGGTTTGTTAACCGTACCGGCGCTGCTGGCCGCGGGCATGAGCCCGGCACAGGCGCTCGCCACTAACAAGCTTCAGGCGTGCGGCGGCTCGCTCTCCGCGTCGCTCTATTTTATTCGCCGTAAGGTCGTCAGTCTGGCTGACCAGAAGCTCAATATTCTGATGACCTTTATTGCTCGACCTCGGGTGCACTGCTGGTTCAGCATGTACAGTCCGATATTTTGCGCCAGATCCTCCCCATTCTGGTTATCTGCATCGGTCTCTACTTTTTGTTGATGCCAAAGCTCGGGGAAGAAGACCGGCAGCGTCGTCTGCATGGCCTGCCGTTCGCTCTTATCGCGGGTGGCTGCGTCGGGTTTTACGATGGCTTCTTTGGCCCCGGAGCAGGCTCGTTCTATGCCCTTGCGTTCGTGACGCTGGCCGGCTTTAACCTCGCTAAATCCACCGCCCACGCCAAAGTGCTCAATGCGACGTCAAACGTCGGCGGCCTGCTGCTGTTTATCATTGGTGGCAAAGTTATCTGGGCAACCGGATTTGTGATGATGGCAGGGCAGTTTTTAGGCGCACGTGCGGGCTCGCGTCTGGTATTAAGCAAAGGACAGAAGCTCATTCGCCCGATGATTGTTGTCGTCTCAGCGGTCATGAGTGCCAAACTGCTTTATGACAGCCATGGACAAGAGATCCTCACCTGGCTGGGAATGAATTAATGAACACAACCCATAAATACGAACAGCTGATTGAGATTTTTGATGGCTGTTTTGCTGATGATTTTAATACCCGTCTGATTAAAGGCGACGACGAACCGATCTATCTTCCTGCTGATGCGGACGTGCCGTATAACCGTATCATGTTCGCGCACGGCTTTTACGCCAGCGGGTTACACGAGATTTCGCACTGGTGTATAGCGGGGAAAGCGCGTCGTGAGCAGGTGGACTTCGGCTACTGGTATTGTCCGGACGGCCGTGACGCCGCCACGCAGAGCCAGTTTGAAGATGTGGAGGTGAAACCGCAGGCGCTGGAATGGTTATTCTGTGTGGCGGCAGGTTTCCCGTTCAACGTCAGCTGTGACAACCTCGAAGGAGAGGTCGAGCCAGACCGTATTGTCTTCCAGCGCCGCGTTCATGCGCAGGTGATGGAGTATCTTGAGAAAGGCATCCCGGAACGCCCGGCGCGCCTGATCGAGGCCTTAAAGAATTATTACCACACGCCGGAGATCACGGCGGAATGCTTCCCTTGGCCGGAAGATCTTTAACAGAGGAAAGAAGATGATCGCAGAATTTGAATCACGCATTCTGGCGTTAATTGATGACATGGTGGAACACGCCAGTATGATGAGCTGTTCGCCAGCGGTTATCTGCGTGGTCACCTGACGCTGGCTGTCGCTGAGTTGGAAGCAGGGGACGATCACTCTGCCGAGGCATTCATGATGAAGTGAGCCGCAGCCTGGAGAAAGCGATCCAGGCAGGGGAACTCTCTCCGCGCGACCAGTCATTAGTGCTGGGTATGTGGGACACCCTGTTCCAGCAGGCAAAAGCCAGGTAGTCATTTCTCCTCCCTCTCCCGGTGGGAGAGGGAGGCATCGTCCCGCACGTTACTTCACCCTTTTTCCTTTCAGTAACTTCCGTACCCACAAACGGTTGGGATTGAGCCCGCAAGCGTAATGCTGTCCAGCGGAACGGGCTCATCACTCATCTGTGCCGCCAGCACTTCGGCCAGCAACGGCGCTGAGCATAATCCCCGTGAACCGAGCCCCCCAAGCATAAACAGCTGCGGATAAACTGGCGCACTCACCGCGGTATCACGGTTTTCAGCAAGATCCTGATAGGCCTCAAGCGTTGCTTCATAGTCAGGCACATTTCCCGCCATCGGCAGATGGTCCGGGTGGCGCAGCGTACGCCACAGCGCGCGTCACCGGCGCTGATATCAACCTCTTTTGCCCAGTCGGCCTGCGGGAAGCAGTTGAGCAGGCGCTGGCGATTTTGCTGCTGATCGTCTTCGCTGTAGCGCATGTCGGTCTCACCGCGATGGTAGCTGGCACCAATGCAGTGGTGGCCGTTGGACGGATTTTGTGGCGTCAGATAGCGTCGTAGCAGAGTACCTGCTGCAGTTTTCCAGCGCTGGCGAGGTGGGATATGGCTGACCTGGCCGCCGACAGGGTAAAGCGGCAGCTTTTCCGTCTGGTTGAACTGGCTGATAGGGTGACCGTTGGCCAGCACTACGCAGGTATGCTGCGCCTCTTCGCCGGTGGTGAAATGCAGGTTCCAGTGCTCCGTGTGGTGAAGTGAGGCGACCTGGCGGGAATAGTGCACTGTCAACCCGCGCGACTGCGCCAGCGCAATGGCTGCCGTGGTCAGATCTGCCGGACACAGCCAGCCACCGAGCGGATAGTGGATACCGTCGCAGCCCGTATCGACGCCCGCGGTTTCGGTTATCTGCTGCGCATTCACCGCCCGGGCAATTTCGAGCGGCAGACCCAGCGACAACATGTGCGCGATTTTTTGCTGGCGTACACCGTCCGTCTGCTGCAGCAGAAGGCTGTGGAGAAGGGCTGCGAGTACATCTACGGCGCACAGGGTCTGACCCTGGTGCACGAGAACGGCAAGGTCACCGGTGCCATCTTCACCGACATCGACGGCAAGTACTTCCAGGTCAATGCCGATGCTGTCATCGTGGCAGCCGGCGACTTCGGCGGCAACCCGGACATGCGTCTGGACCTGTGCGACACCCTGCGCAACCTGGCATGGTCCTACGGCAAGGACCGCACCGACGTGAACAACATTTCTTCCATGGGCCGTGACGGTTCCGGCATCCGCATGATGCTGTGGGCAGGCGCTACCATGGAGCAGGCCCCCGTGCAGGTCAGGCAGCCGGCATCAACAGCCGCCCGTCCTTCCCCTTCGGCGGCATCTGGCCCATCTTCGGCAATGACGGCAAGCGTTTCTTCAACGAGACCATCACCCGCCACGGCTCCGTGGGCTACCTGGATATGATGCCGGAAGCCAGAAGATGGTCTGCGTCACCGACTCCAACTGGGATGCTTACTGCGAGTATCAGGCATACGACCATCAGGCCATGGACCGCAGCAACGACTACATGCTGGAAAAGGTCCGCAAGGATATGGCCAACTACAAGACCGGCCCCGACGGCTTCTCCGTGCAGGCCTTTGCCCGCTACGGCAACGACCCCACCACCCTGTATGCTGCCGACACGCTGGAAGAGCTGGCCGACATCATGGGCTATGAGGCGACGCAAAGCAGGGCTTCCTGGACGAGGTCAAGCACTGGAACGAGATGTGCGATGCCGGTTACGACTCCGACTGGGGCGCAGACGCATCCATGATGCACTTCAAGATCCAGGATCCTCCGTTCTTCGCAGCTTCCTCCGTCACCGGCGGCAACCCCTCCGGCGGCCTGTGCCAGCACGCTGCAGTCTGCACCGATGGTGAGTACCGCGTCCTGACCGGTGCCAAGTCCCATCCCCGGCCTGTACGCTGTCGGCAACTGCTGCGGCCAGCGCTACGGTGTGCAGTACCACACCCCCACCGCAGGCAACAGCTGCGGCAGCGCTTTCGTGACCGGTTACCTGGCTGCCGAGTACGTCAAGAACGATCTGGACAACGGCATCGGCGGCGGTGAGAACGGCTCTGAAGAGCGCACCACCAACGGCCAGTACTATGCCGGCACCTACACCGCTTCCAAGAACTCCGGCTACAGCACCGTGACCGTCACCATGACCTTCAGCGAGGACGCCATCACCGACTGCAAGATCACCTCTTCCGGCAACGATGACCTGATGAAGGACGACCTGCGCAGCAGCATGGCCGCTGCCGTGGTGGACAGCCAGGGCGACACCAGCGTGGATGCCATCACCTCTTCCACCCTGAGCTTCTCGGTCAAGGCTGTGCAGGAGCTGTGGCTGACTGCATCGCACAGGCAAAGGCCTGATCTTTTGCTTGCCAAAACCGCACGCGCCCGGTAGAATAAGACCAGAACAGGTTTTGCTCTGACGGCACCGTGTGCGTTCCACACAATCGGTTTTCTTTTTTCTTCTCGGTGCCGCGCCGGGGCCGGGCATCTGCCTGCCCGCGCGGCATTGCTGTTATGCGGAGGTTTGAAACAAACATGGAGACGACAACGCTGCATCCGGTCGTGATGAAGCTCAATTTTCCCTTTATCACCCGCAAGCCTTCCTTCTGCGGGCGCACCCTCATCGAGGGCCACAACACCGAACTGCTGCACCGGTATGTGCTGGCCATGGCGCTGGAGCTCAAGGCCAACGCCGCCGACCTGGCCGACTGCGAGGTGCAGGCCATCCGTCTGGGCGGCGGGTCTGCCTCCATCATCAATGGCAGTGATCTGGACCACCTGCTGCGGCTCATCCGCAGCTGCTATCATGTGGCAGAGAACGCCCCGGTGACCATGCGCACCTGCCCGGCGGACATCAACGGCGCCAACATGCCCTTCTATAACCGCTCCCACTTCACCCGCTACGATCTGGAGTTGTACTCGCTGGAGCCGCTGGATTTCTGCACGCTGGACACCCTCAACTATTCCGAGCAGATGCCCTACATCACCCACGGTTTCCTGCGGGCCGACCGCCGCGACAGCATGGGCTTTGTGCTGCTGTACGGCAAAAAAGACGGTGTCCCGTTGGGGCTTCCGCCACTCGGTGCTGGAGGTGACGCGCCGGCCGGTGTGTC
>ENA-OQHY01001380-OQHY01001380.1-human-gut-metagenome-genome-assembly--contig:-NODE-1380-length-10420-cov-2.189061_pt1 | contig 10420 bp, 11 predicted proteins | sample MGYA00242570_ERZ504733 | MGnify/ENA primary metagenome ERZ504733 (study PRJEB26092, sample SAMD00036219) | human gut metagenome | host: Homo sapiens | study: EMG produced TPA metagenomics assembly of...
AGCCTCATAAATCTCCAGCTCCTGGATACCATCTGCGGACAGGTCGACCGCAACTCTTCCAATCTGTTTTTTACCTACGAAGAACGGGATGGAAAACGGATCCTGAAGGAGTAACCGGAATTGACTCCGACATGGCCTTTGGAACAACCGCTTATGCTGCCCTGGAAGAAAGAAGGGATGGCTTCCTTCAGTTAAAACCGATTGAACAGAACGGAACCTGTACTCTGCCATACCTTGACCAGACTGTCTGCGCGCACATTCTGTCCCTTGATAAAAATATGGTCTTCTTTGTTATGTCCGACCTGCTGAACCAGAAAGAACTGGATGCCCTGTGGGGACGCATCGAAGGAGTACAGAACCTTCTTTTAAAGAACATAGACCGTATGACCGATGATACATGGCCCGATTCCAATATTATCGCGCTCCGGAATCAGTACAACGGAACCTACTTTAACAAAATTTCAGATCTGCTGGCATAAGATCCGGCATCTGCAGCTGCAATATTTGTTGAAAAAATATTTAAAAAATGCGGAGAAAAGGATTGACATCCTGCTCCGCATTTGCTATAATTCAATCATAGTTAATTATTACTATTATTTATTGATGAAAAGGAGCTGCCATGAAGACATTAAAATACAGTCGTCAGAGGGAATCCATTCGAGAGTTTGTAAAAGCTTCAAAAGAGCATCCGACTGCTGATGATGTATATGCGTCAATTCGTAAAGAGTATCCCAATATCAGTCTTGGCACGGTATATAGAAATCTTTCGCTCTTAGTGGAATTAGATGAAATTGTAAAAGTTCCGACAGGAGACGGACCGGACCGCTTTGATGGAAATGCAAAACCGCATAGTCATTTCATCTGTACCAGATGCCATAATATTTTTGATATTGAAGATGAGCATCTGACAGGTCTTACAGAACGGATTGCCAAAAACTTTGATGGTGAAATCCACGGACATAGAACTACATTTTATGGAGTCTGTAAGGAGTGTCTGGAAAACAAAAGTCAGGAATTAAAAAAGAAAAAACTAGTTGACAAAAAAAGTCAAGTATGTTATATTAAAACAGTAATAATTATTGTTATTAAAAATCTAAAAATAAATTATCAAATTAAAAAAGGAGAAAACAGTTATGAAAAAATTTGTATGTAGTGTATGTGGATATGTTTATGAAGGCGAAGCAGCACCGGAAAAATGTCCAGTATGTGGCGTTGGCGCTGACAAATTTGTAGAACAGAAAGAAGACGAAATGAGCTGGGCAGCAGAACACGTAGTTGGTGTTGCAAAAGGCGTAAGCGAAGATATCTTAGCAGACTTAAGAGCAAACTTTGAAGGTGAATGTTCAGAAGTTGGTATGTATCTGGCTATGGCAAGAGTTGCTCATAGAGAAGGATATCCGGAAATCGGTTTATACTGGGAAAAAGCAGCTTACGAAGAAGCAGAACATGCAGCAAAATTCGCTGAATTATTAGGTGAAGTTGTAACAGACAGCACAAAGAAAAACCTGGAAATGCGTGTTGCAGCAGAAAATGGTGCTACAGCAGGTAAATTTGACCTGGCAAAACGTGCAAAAGCAGCAAACTTAGATGCAATCCATGATACTGTTCATGAAATGGCTAAAGACGAAGCTCGCCATGGAAAAGCATTTGCTGGACTGTTAAAGAGATACTTTGGATAATTTATAAGCCTGAAATAAGAAGTAATAAAAAGAAGTACGGAATGAAGAAATTCTTCAATTCGTACTTCTTTTTTGTTAAAACTTCTGTTTTGTCAAAATAAGTCGATTACTTCTCTCAAAAATTACTTGCAAAAAGAAGAAATAAGTAGTATTATATTTCATAACAAGTAGTAATTAAAACTACATAAAATAATAAACAATACTAATCATATAATTTTGCAGAACAGAGAGGAGTGTTTTGTATGAAATTTAAAATAAAAGACCCTGGAAGTGCAATTACTCATTTTATTGCATGTGTGATGGCAGTACTTGCGGCTGCCCCGCTGCTTTTAAAGGCAGCAAGAGAACCGGATAAGATTCACCTGATTGCGATGAGCATTTTTATTCTGAGTATGATTCTGTTGTATGCAGCGAGTACAATTTATCACACAGTGGATTCAACTGAGAAAGTAAACCGCAGACTTAGAAAAATGGATCACATTATGATTTTCTTTTTATTGCCGGAAGCTATACTCCGGTCTGCCTGATTGCACTTCATGGAAAAACAGGAACGATTCTTTGTATTGCGGTATGGTCAGTAGCAATAGTTGGAACGATTGTGAAGGCATGCTGGATTACCTGTCCAAAATGGTTTTCTTCTGTGATTTATATCGCAATGGGCTGGTTGTGTGTATTTGCTTTTATTCCGATTGTGAAAGCACTCAATCCGGCAGGATTTGGCTGGCTGTTGGCAGGTGGAATCATTTATACTGTTGGTGGAGTGATTTATGCACTCAAAGTACCGTTATTTAATGCAAAGCATAAAAAATTTTGGCTCTCATGAAATTTTCCATCTGTTTGTGATGGGTGGAAGTATCTGCCATTTTATTGTGATGTATTTATTTATTGCAAATATGCCGATTTAAGTTGATATCGTTTGATGATCTGTATCGAAAAAAGGACGGAGCTTTTGAAGCTTCGTCCTTTTGGTATAGAGAAGAGATTAGAATTTTTCTTTACTGATTTTATCAATTACTTCGCTTGCTGTCTCGTATACACCGGGGAAGGTACTGATTCCAAGACCCTGTGTGATACAAGGAATAAAGAATTTTGTACCGTTTTCTTCGCAGACACGGCGTACTTCTTTTTCAACCAGTTCCGGTGTCCAATCCGGACGGTCAACAGAGGCACTGTCAATTCCACCCATGATGGTAATTTTGTCTCCGTATTTTTGGATTAATTCTGGAATATTGTTGGAGCTCATGGTTCCCTGCCAGATATCGATTCCCATATCAATCATGTAAGGAACTAAAGTTGCCGCATAAGAATCGGAGTGGTGTACGATTAGCTCAACACCATGAGATTTATAATAGCCGTAAATTTTTTTGTAGGATGGCAGAATAAATTCTTCAAACATATCAGGAGAAATAAAAGTAGAATTCTGGCTTCCCCAGTCATCGTGATGGAAGAGTGCATCCGGTTTAATATATTTACAGATTTTTTCTGCATATTCGAGTTCCCATTCTGTTAAGTAATCAATTAATTCCTGAGTATATTCCGGTTCTTCATAAAAATTAATTAATGCATTCTGGATTTCTTGAAGATAATGACATTGTTCAAAAATTCCGGGAGCAATAAACTGTGTCACAAAATATTCATTTCGGTCGATTTTTTCTGCTTCTTTGATAAAAGGTTCCCACTCGGCATCGGAATAATCCAGACGTGGTGCATGAACAGTTTCACGCCATTTTGTAATATCTTTACATACAATGTGTTCTTCATCATGGATCGGGAATGCGCCAGGTGTGCCTTCCGGCCATACTTTTGTGATACCCCATGCATTTTTAACCGGTGGTTTTCCATATTCCGGAGCAGGGTCATGTATGCTGTGTGGGTTGTTGAATAACATAGCAAATGCTTCATACTGATTCACATAGCGGTCTGGTTTTCCGCCATGGATGGTTTCTAATAAGTTCTGACGTTTAGTTAACATAAAAAACCCTCCTTTATTTGTTACGTTCGTTATTCTTTTTTTAACCAAATCAAGGAAGTCCTCTGCTTCAATTGCAAAAAGCAATAAGCAGGGGTGGGGACTTGCTTGTATCAGGAGGGGGCAAGCCCCTTCTGATAAGCTGCGTAGCAGCTATTTGGTTATGAGCAAGTAGCGAAAGCGGATTGCGAATATCCGCTTGACTTCGTTCTCTTAAGATAGTTTTATCATAGCAGGAATTTATGAAATCGTAAATCCGATGAAATAATTGACTTTTAGAGGGTGTGACACTACACTTTGTAGTATGGAGGAAATGTACTATGAAGCTTACATTTAACGAAATTTATTATCATCTAAAAAAGTTATTTTCGATTCGCAGAATTTCCTGTAATCCAAAGAAAATTCTTGTAGAAAAGCCACTTTATTACCGGGAAGGAGAAAATCTTTCGGGACATATCGTATTAGTGGAGAATGAGAAATTTGAGAAAATTGCGCTAAAATCTCCTGCGCTTAAAGATTGTGTTTTTATCTGTTTTGGAGAGGTAGACACTATATTTTGCAGGACAGATAGAGATTTAATCATACTGGATAAAGAAGTGGAAAGAGAGGAAGTTTTCAACCGGCTTCAGGAAATCTTTTTTTATTTTGAAAAGTTTGAAAAATCGGTTATAGATGTGTTTATGGAAAATCTTGATTTTACACACTTGATGAGTTGCTGCGAAAAGATTTTTGAAACACCGGTGGCACTGACAGATGAGAAGTTTGTTTATGTTGCAGCCGTGGACAGAGATGGATATTTTGTACCATTCAAAAATTCTCAAAATGCGTTGGATTTAAAATTTGTCAGTGAATTTATCTGCGATTTTTCTTACGAAAACACCATTAAATTAAAAGGTGTATATAGTTATAGTTTAGAACAGGGAACTTATTTATGTAAAATATTTTTTTGAAGGGACTTATGTAGGGAAACTTACGGCACTTTCCTCGAGTTTTCCACTGAAAAACGATTATCATAAGGATTTATTGGAACTGCTTGCAGATTATGTAGAAAAAATGTATGCACGTTATGGTTCTTTTAATCAATCGGATGTGTCAATGGATGAATTGCATCGGGTGATGAAACAATGTCTGGATGGGAAAAGCTGTCCGGAGAAGAAATGGGACGTTGCATTTGAAAATGTTGGATGGAAAAAAGGGGAACATTTCTGTTTGATTGAGCTTCGTTCTAAATGCAGACGAGACAGGGAATTATTTGAACGCTATCTTTGTCCGGAAATGGAACGCAGATGGAAAGATACATGCTGTGTGATTGCAGATAGAGGTCTGTATGTTTTGTTAAATACTTCAAGAAGTCCAATGGTGGATTTTCAGTCAGACCTTGCTTATTTTTTGAGAGAGAATCTGCTGACTGCCGCATCGAGCCGTGAATTTACCAAGACAGAACGCTTTATGTCTGCGGTCAGACAGACGGAGATAGGATTTGAACTGGGGATGAAGAGAAATCCGGAACAGTGGAATTATCGGTTTGATGAGTATGCATTGATGTATCTGATGATGCATGGAGCGGAGGAATTTCTTTCGGAAGAAGTAGATTCCCTGGCACTGCAAAAGCTGATGGAGCATGACAGACAGATGGGGACACAGTATTATAAGACATTGGAATGTTATGTGAAATGTCGTTATAATGCGGCTCATACGGCAAAAGAACTGTTCATTCACAGGAGCACATTTTTGAATCGGTTAGAACGAATCAAGGAGCTGACAAAATTAGACCTGGATGATTTTGCATCCAGGCTGTATGTGGAACTCTCGATTTATCGAAGAGAAGAAAAAAAGTATCTGGATCATTAATTTTTTTCTGCTTCCTGTTCGAGCAGACGAAGAGAGAGATTCAGGTAAAAAATCTCGTCGGGGTCGTCTAAATTAGAATCTAAAATAGATTTTATTTTCTCAAGCCGGTAGAGAAACGTACTTCTGTGGATAAAAAGTTCATTTGCAGTCTGCGTGGCATTTAAATTTTGTTCGAGATAGGTTTTTAAAGTCAGCACATATTCCGAGTTTTGTTTCTGGTCAAGTGCCTGGAGTTTTAACAGATTTTCATAGCAAATCATAGAAGCGGGAAGTCGGCGGGTACATTGCTCTAAAATATAAGGGAGAGCGATATTGTTAAAATGATGAATCCATACATAAGGTTTTTTTCGACTGCCGACATCAAGTGCTGTTTTCGCCTGTACATACTGACGTCTTAGATTCATGTGTCCGGTCATGGCACGGCTGTATCCGGCTTTTAAGAAACTGTCTCGGATAAAATAAGTCAGTTTTGAAGCAATTTCATCACTGCCTGCATGTAAAAGTGAAAGATTAAAAAATGTGACGATTTCATCTTTGAATAAAAAAGAAGAGCAGTTCGGAAAATGATTTTCCATGTAGTTACAAATGGCGCGTGTAGTCATATTTTTCTGATCCAGATAGGTGGTCTGATAGACAAGGCAGAGATATTCATGCCGGGTGTTCCAGCCAAGAGAAGAAAGCTGATGACTGATATCGAGATAGTCTGCACTTCTATCAGAAAGTGTTGCCTGAAGAATACGATGCAAATCATTTGCCTGTCCGGAAATCGGAATATGCTGATGATAGAGCAGATATTCAACATAACCGGCAAGATGGGAGAGCAGACAATATTCGCCCCTGGTAATGGGTTTTTGTGCTTCATAGAGGATAAGCCGGTGGGTAGGAACTCCATTTTGAAAAATGTTCATGGTGAGAGTAGAAATTCCTGTGATATATCCTGGAAAGAAAAACGGAGTCGGACTGTTACAGAAAGACTGATAGGTCTCGTCCTGTGTAAGCGCATTGATGTAATCAATATTTGGTTCTTTATCTGAAAAAATTCTGGATTTTTCCGGGATTTTTCTTCTCCGGTCTCGGCAATCAGGGAAAATCCACGCTGATTACAGAAAGTGGATTTTGAAAAATTTTGAGAGCATTGTGAAGAAGCAGAGTAATATCATCATTTTTTAATAAAAAAGTATTTAATTCGTTACTCCAGTCATCATAAAAATCAAAGATGTCCTGCAGAAAATTTAAAACACTGCTTAAAGATGTATTTTCAGAAAGAACGACATAAGGAAAGACAGCAGAAGAAAGTTTTTGAACGTCGCCCCTGGTACCGGTTAAAACTAAAAAATGTTCTTCAAAAATATGAGGAATAAATTCTTCTAAGCGTTTTCCGTGGGCAAGGCAGACGTGTCCTGGAGTGATTCCTTTGGATTTATCGAGGGGTTCATAAATCGGTCGGGAATCGATAAGCGGTTTGGAATCATATAAAAAAGGGCGCAAAAATCCATCCGCACTTGATAAATTTCCGTAAGCGGTTATTGTAAATTCGGTCTGTAATTTTTCAAAAAGAAGTTCAGTAGATAATTTCATAAAATTTAAGCTCCGTTGCTTGTTAAATAATAAAAGTTTTTGCTTTTTCGGCAGCTTCTATGGCACTGTCGCTATATGCGTCAGCTCCAAATTGTTTTGCAAGTTCTTCGGTTACAGCGCCGCCGCCAACCATAATTTTTAGTTTATGTTTTGGGTCATGTTTTCTTAATGATTTTACGACCTGTTGCATTTCAGGCAGTGCAGTGGTAAGCAGAGAAGAAATGCAGACGATAGAGGCATCCGGGTTTCTTTTACGGCTTTTAAAAATTGTTTTTCGGAAATATCGACGCCAAGGTCTATTACTTGAATCCGGCACTTCGAAACATCAAGCAACCAGATTTTTGCCAACATCGTGTAAATCTCCTTCTACAGTTCCAAGAATAATGGTTCCAAGCGACTCATCCTCCAGAGAACCGAATTTTTCCTGCAAAATATCATAGGCTTTTCTCACACTTCTGGCAGCAGATAAAATCCGCGGGATATCAGCATCATTATTTTTATAATATTCTCCGGCTGATTTCATTGCCGGAATCATTGCCTGGTCAATGATTTCCGAGGAGGAGAGGCCCTCTTCGAGACATTGGTAGACAAGAGCCTGTGCATCACGGGGATGTCCGACTTCGATGGCCTCTTTTAGCAGTTCAAGTGTAGTCATAAAATTCCTCCTGTGTTTGTGTATTAAGTTCACTCTAGCAGATAACAGCTGGTGATAAGCGATGTGCAGGACCCGTTAATAGTATTTTAAATTGATTCTTCTCGCAATCTGAGTGACAAGCATGCCGTAGGCTTCCATGGAAGAAAATGATTTTCCCGGAAAACGGCAGGGAGCATCCGGATAGGTGCAGGTTTTGCATTTCGTACAGCATCCGGCTCCGACAGCGAGCATATCCGGCCAGACCTGCCTTAATATTTTTTCCATTTCATAAAAATGAGATTTATGCTGATGTTCAGTTTCCATCATGCCTTCACCATCCAAGCTCGTCTTCTAAGCCCCCGACTGTCTGAACAATAATTCCGTGGGTGTAGCGCCCGATAATTTGACGACATTCCTCTAAACTTCCGCATCCGGGCGGACAGCTCCAGTTTTTCTCATACATGTGACAGGTATCAGCCTGACACATCTGACGGACTTCAGGTAAAAGCTCAATGGTCTTACAGTCAAGGGGTACAATGTGGGTAAATCCCGTTTTGTGACCGATATCTTCTAATTCTTTGTAATTAATCATGAGAGATACACCTCTATTCGATTTATGTACTCTCGGAGTCTTATCGGCAAAGATAAAGATTCCGAGAGCATATATGTGTTAAGAAAAATCAGGAAATTCCAGGTTATCGACAAAGCAGTCCTGAAATCTTCCGATGCGGCAAGTTCAACGAATGAAATCTTTTTAGCAAGTTTGTCTGCGTATAAAAGTTCCTCTTCGTTAATCAATGCGATTTTTGCACCTTCTCCTGCAGCATTTCCAACTGGAACGAATTTTATCTTTTAAGTGAAATGGAATCATTCCGATTTCACAGGCACTTTGTGGATTCATATAATTTCCAAAGGCTCCGGCTATGTATACTTTGGAAATCTGTCTTCGGTGATTCCAAGTTCCTGTTCCAGACTTTCAATTCCGGCTGCAATGGCAGCCTTTGCAAGCTGTACTTCGCGGATATCTTTCTGGGTCAGATAGACACCGTTAAAATTCCGGCTTTCATCTGGTTCAATTAAAGTAAAAGAAGATTTGGACTGGATGAGTTTGCCGAAGAATCAATCAAATGATTTTTTAATAGTTCGGCAGTTAAATCAATTAATCCGGAACCACAGAGACCGAGCGGTTTTTCATTTCCTATTGTCGTGTATTTCCAATCACCGTTTTCAAAGTGTACATGGTCAACGGCAGCAGCAGCGCCACGCATGCCGCACTCAATTTTAGCACCTTCAAAAGCAGGCCCGGCAGCAGTAGAACAGGTGACAAGGCGTTCTTCATTTCCAAGAACCATTTCACCATTGGTTCCAATGTCTATGGTGAGTGTGATTTCTTCTTTTAAGTCCGGGCGGGTACAGAGCAGACAGCCGATGGTGTCAGCTCCCACAAATCCTGCAATATCCGGTAACATGATAAGGCGTCCGTTTGGATGAATAGAAAGAGAAAAATCAGAGGCTTTTAAATCAAGCATCTGACTGACTGCCGGATTGTATGGTGCATGAACCAGAGATGCCGGAGAAATTCCAAGAAACAGATGGTGCATACAGGTATTTCCGGCAATGATGACCTGATAAATAAGATTTCGTTCAATCTCTGCTTCTTTTGTAAGCTGTCCAATCAGTTTGTTAATGGCAGTCTGGATACAACTGCTTAATTCTTTGGTTCCGTGTTCTAATGCATAGTTTGCACGCATGATAACATCCGCACCGAATTGAACCTGTGGATTCATGGTGCTTGCAACAGCGCAAACTTTTCCCGTGGTCAGATTAATAAGATAGCCGACCACGGTTGTCGTTCCAATATCAAAAGCTGCACCATAAGGAATGACAGGAGCATTTTTTAAATCAAGCAGATGGTTCTTCAGGGTTACGGCATAAATCTTCTCTTTTTGCAACGTATAAATTTGTGAAACAAAGGTCAAGTCAGGTTCAAGGTGTCTCATGTCAGTTCCGGAAACCTTTGTGAGTGCAGTAGTAAGGCGCTGCCAGTCAGAAGCATTTTCTCCGGGTTTTGCTTTTTCCAATTTGATTGCATGACAGGAGAGGGCAGGTTTTAAAAGAACCGGACGGGAAAAACCTTCATGGAGAATTGCATGCTTTGAAGTATGTTTCAGAGTTTCTATTTCTATGTCTGAATGAATCTTTGTCTGGCAGGCTTTTACAATCTCAGATTTTTCCTGAACTCTTATCTGAACCAGACATTTTCCGCAAGTGCCCTGACCTCCGCAGGGGGCATCCGGTATAAGTCCTGCTTTGATTTCAGCTTCTAACAGGGTTGTATTTTCTGGTACCTGGATTACTTGATTTTCATTGATAAAGTGAATGTTAAAAAGTTTCAATAAAATTCCCCCAATAAATGTCAAAATAATAAATGAATAAAATTGAAATTGTCGTGCATTTTATATCAATTATAGCAGAAATAAAAAAAACAGTAAATCTATCTAAGCAGTAAAAGTAGAAAAAGAGGCCATGAAAGTACATAGCCTCTTTTGGTAAAGTGTAAGGATTAAAAATGACAAACATCAAATGAATTACCAACTCCCATGCGGTGCATAGCTCCTATGGAAGTGGTATCTGGGTGGCAGCAGGACACTTTATAAGTCGTCTTTCGAACCTAAAAATAAGCTGTCCACCACCTGCCGAGGCCGTTCA
>ENA-OQHY01001381-OQHY01001381.1-human-gut-metagenome-genome-assembly--contig:-NODE-1381-length-10410-cov-2.371195_pt1 | contig 10410 bp, 8 predicted proteins | sample MGYA00242570_ERZ504733 | MGnify/ENA primary metagenome ERZ504733 (study PRJEB26092, sample SAMD00036219) | human gut metagenome | host: Homo sapiens | study: EMG produced TPA metagenomics assembly of...
ATGTAATGACACCAATGAAATATCATGAGCAATATACAAAAGCAGCATAAAATATCGCCAGCCATAGCATGGCTGACGATACAAAAATTTATTATTTTTTATTGTCCTCTTGACGGGGAGCATACCAGCGAGCGAAGGAGTGGTGTTTCTTTAACCATATTTTCAAGGTCAACCCCTTGTGGGCGGTTGTTCCTTATATAATTAATATACCATATGGAATAAGTATATTCAAGAATATGGAATAAAAATGTTTTAATGAACTTTTGAAAAAAACATATTGAGAAATGTTCTCAACATATCCTCTTCCTATTTTTACAAAAATCATGTATCATACTAGTTAGATAAAGCTAACCAATGTGCATAAAAGGAGGAAATACATGAGTATAGTAATCGTAGGCGGACACGACAGAATGGTTCATCAATATAAAAAAATCTGTAAAGAATACAAGTGCAAAGCGAAAGTATTCACACAGATGTCCGGAAATTTAAGTGAAAAGATCGGAAGTCCGGATCTGTTGATTTTATTTACCAACACAGTATCTCATAAGATGGTACACTGTGCAGTGACAGAAGCGGAAAAATGCAATGCACAGATTGTAAGATGCCATACAAGCAGTGGAAATGCATTAAATGAGATTCTTCAGAATGCCTGTACAGCATAAGTATCTGGAATGTGGGAAAGCCCACGTCAGATGCTGACACCTTTTCTTGATCTTTTTTAATCTAAAAACTCCATAAGGATAATCCTTGCATTTGGCTGATAATATGCGATATAATAAAAAACGCTTGACTTAAAACAAAGAGAGGTTTATGGAATGAAGAGAGAGACATTTGGATCAAGACTGGGCTTCATCCTTGTATCCGCAGGGTGTGCCGTTGGCATCGGAAATGTGTGGAAATTCCCATATATGTGTGGACAGTTCGGTGGAGCTGCATTTATTCTGATATATCTAGTGTTCCTTCTGATCATGGGAATCCCGGTTATGTCTGTGAATTTGGTGTCGGACGTGCCAGCAGACACAGTGTTGCCGCTGCATATGAGACACTGGAACCAAAAGGAACAAAGTGGCATATTACGAAATGGATCGGTGTTATCGGATGCTATTTCCTGATGATGTTCTATACCACAGTTGGTGGATGGATGCTGTATTATTGTGTCAGAAGCTTCAGTGGAGATTTCGTAGGTGCGGATATGGAGACGGTATCGGCTGGATTTAGTGATATGCTTGGAAATATGCCGCTTATGACATTTTGGACGATTCTGATCTGTATCATTGGATTCGGTGTATGTGCATTTGGAATCCAGAAAGGTATCGAAAAAGTATCCAAGTTCATGATGACAGCATTGCTTTTGATCATGATCGTACTTGCAATCCACTCTGTGATGATGAAAGGTGCCGGAGCGGGAATCCGCTTTTATCTGATTCCTGATTTCAGACAGATGGCAGAGATCGGAATTGGAAACGTGATTTTCGGGGCTATGAGCCAGGCATTCTTTACATTATCAATTGGAATCGGAGCGATGTTGATCTTTGGAAGTTATATGGAAAAAGATCAGCGTTTATTCGGAGAGGCTGTGAATATTACCGTGCTTGACACGGTCGTAGCGCTGATGGCAGGTTTCATTATTATTCCGGCATGCTTTGCATACGGAATTGAACCGGGAGCAGGCCCAAGCCTTATATTTATCACGATCCCGAATATTTTCGCGCAGGTGGCAGGCGGGCGTGTATGGGGAGGATTATTCTTCCTGTTCTTAAGCTTCGCTGCATTTACGACACTGGTTGCGGTATTTGAAAATATTATTTCTTTTGATATTGATTTATTCGGATGGTCAAGAAAGAAGAGTACACTGGTAAGTCTGATTCTGATCATTATCTTAAGTATGCCATGTGTTATGGGATTCAATGTATTGGCCGGATTCACTCCACTTGGAGAAGGCTCAACGATCATGGATCTGGAAGATTTCATCGTATCGAATAACCTGCTTCCGCTTGGAAGTCTTGGCTATGTCCTGTTCTGTACAAAGAAGAACGGATGGGGATGGAACAGCTTCCTTGAAGAAATCAATCAAGGAGAAGGATGGAAGTTCCCGGCAGGAATCAAGGGTTATATGTCTTACGGACTGCCGCTCCTGATCATTATCATTTACCTGAAGGGATATTATGATAAATTTCAACCAATGGGAACGAAGACACTGATCGGTTGGATGATCGTGGCATTCTTATTCCTTGCATTTGTGATCGGATGCTCTTGTGGAAAAAGTACTGCGGAAAAAGTGGACAAGTAAAGAAAAAAAGTAAAAAGATGTGGAAAAAGGATAAGTTCTTTTGTAAAGTGGAAAAGAACTTATCCTTTTTGTTCATCATACATTTGAAAGAAACTGCCGATGGCAGATTCTATAAATAGTAAAGCATGCAAATGAAGTTAATTTTTCGCCTCGTAAGCAGCCTGGCGGACATCCGGGATCGCGATCAGTACCGGATATAATACTGCAGAGATGATCAGTCCGCCGACTCCCTGGATGATAATTGGCAGGAATACTTGCGGCAGCACCGCTTCCATAAAGGAAGAATTCGCAGATAAAATATCCGCCGGCAACGAATACGATATCCGTGATACCGCCAAGGATGACTGCAATATAACGGTTTTACCGGAACGGCACATCTTCTGGTAAATGAGTCCGGATACCAGTGCGACAAGTCCTTTGATCACCAGTGTGATCGGAACATATACAAAATAGCCGCCGATCAGATCAGACAGTGCAGAACCGATACCTCCGGCAAGCATACCGTATACAGGACCAAGAATGATACCTGCAAGGATTACGATCGCATCACCCGGATGGATATAACCGCCGGTTCCAGGTGTCGGAATGCGGATGGACATCGTAGCAACACAGGCCAATGCAGCAAATAATGCTGTCATAATTATTTTTTTCAGATTGGAATTCATAACAAAAACCCTCTTTCCTTTCGTAATTGTCATTACTTTACAATAGTAGTGGCATGAGATAAAGAGCCAGTTATGAGAAAAAACACCATACCAGTTTGAAAGCACATCACTTAATCAGCGGAAGATGACTGGGCTGCATGTTTTTTATATTGGCTGGGTGACATGCCCATGTAACGCTTGAAAATCTGGCCATAATATGCCGGTGAGGAAAATCCTACAAGTCCGGCAATCGTAGTAATATTCTCCCCGTCCATAAGAAATGGAATACTGTTCTGAATCCGTGTAGACAGCAGGTAATCGAAGATGGTCATCCGCATATATTTTTTGAAAAAGCGGCAGCATTCGCTTTTGCACAGTCCGGCGTGGGCGGCGATATCTTCGAGACTGAGTTCTTCGGAAGCATGCTCCTGAAGATAAGAAAGAATGTCTTTCAAACGCTGTAAATGCTTCTGTGGATGCGGAGTATCCTGGGCAAGCTGGACATAATGCAGATAAAGACGGTGCCAGATCTCACAGAGCAGGAGATGAATACGGAATTCATAGTCAGGAAGTTCCGGCTGTTCCGCTATGCCTTCATATCCGGGAATGAAGGCATCGGAAGAAGATTGAACCTGGCAGGTTAATGTATATATTTCTTTTATGTATTCGATAATTTCATTTTGCCATGGAATTTCCGGTTTTAATACAAGTGAAGACCAGAATTCGTTGGAAGTGATAAAATCGACATATTTGGTCTGCAGGATACTGTTCTCGTAGCCATAGATGAATTTGGGATGAAATGTGACAGAGATATAATTACAGTCCTGGTCATCAATCATATATCCGGCATGTAAAGCATTACTGTTGCAGAATATCCCTTCGCCTTCTGAGATAATATAACGCTGGTCATTGACGACGTATTCCATCTGTCCGGATACGAACCATGTAAGTTCGATCTCCGGATGCCAGTGCCACATGAAGGAATGCTGTTCATAAGACTGTATTGCCTCCGGGGATACCTGAACGGGGAAGGTGTAACTTCCGTGTTCTTTTACTTCTTTTTTGTTTTTTTCTGTAAGAATCTGAATACCTTTCATATCATCCTCCGTATATAAAAGTCAAAAACAAATAAAATCTCAATATTCTTATAAAATATGCCAATATTCTTATTGTAAGAATTTGCATATCTCATTATGATTATATTATAGCAATAACAGAATACAGTCAACTATAAAAAAGTATGTAAGTGGATGTCAAAGAAGGATTGAAACTTAAGGTATGCAAGAAAAAATGATAAAAATGGAGGTAATGAAATGCAGAAAGAACAATTGATTGCAAAATTTCAGGAATTGTACGGAGAAGGCGGGGAGATTCGTACCTATTTTGCGCCGGGACGAGTGAATCTGATCGGAGAACATACAGATTATAATGGAGGCCATGTATTTCCATGTGCGCTGACAATGGGGACATGGGCCGTAGTAAGGAACAGAGCGGACAGAAAATTAGGTTTCTTCTCCTTGAACTTTGAAAAGCTTGGAATCATTGAGACGAGTCTTGATGAACTGATTCCGAATAAAGAAGCCGGATGGACAAATTATCCGAAGGGAGTAATGTGGGCATTCGAAAAGAGAGGGTATGAACTGACACATGGAATGGATATCCTGATCTATGGGAATATTCCGAATGGTTCTGGACTTTCTTCTTCCGCATCATTGGAAGTACTGACAGGACTGATGTTAAAAGATACATTTGGATTTGAAGATATCTCCATGATCGATCTTGCATTGATCGGACAGTATTCGGAGAATAACTTCAATGGATGTAACTGTGGAATTATGGATCAGTTTGCAAGTGCGATGGGTAAGAAAGATCATGCAATTTTCCTGGATACCAATACATTAAAATACGAATATGCACCGGTCGTTCTTGAAAATGCGAAGATCGTGATCATCAACAGTAAGGTAAAGCACAGTCTGGTTGATTCTGCTTACAATGACAGAAGAAATGAATGTGAGACTGCATTAAAGGAACTTCAGAAGGTTACAGATATAAAGACACTTGGAGATCTTACAGAGGACGGATTCGAACAGTACAAGGATGCGATCAAAGATCCGGTCAGACAGAAACGTGCAAAACATGCAGTATATGAAAACCAGCGGACAATCCGTGCGGTAGAAGCACTCCGTAACAATGATGTGAAATTATTCGGACAACTTATGAATGCATCCCATGAGTCACTTCGTCATGATTATGAAGTATCCTGCGAAGAGATCGACATCTTAGTGGATCTGGCGCAGGCTATGCCGGGAGTTATTGGTTCGCGTATCACCGGAGGCGGATTCGGCGGATGTACGGTCAGCATTGTTGAAGATGCAACAGTGGACAGATTTATCGAAGAGATTGGAAAGACATATAAAGAAAAAGTCGGACATGAAGCAGAATTCTATGTAGTAGAGATTGGTGACGGAGCAAAGATTGTATAGATTCACAGGATAGAAAAAGGAACGGAAGGATCATAATATGTTGTATGAAAATATTAAGAAACTGGTAGAATATGGCATTCAGACCGGACTGACACCGGAATGTGAGAGAATTTACACAACGAATTTATTGTTGGAATTATTTCAGGAAGATTCATACGAAGATGTAGAAATCGACAGAAGCTCTATCGAACTGGAAACAGTTCTGGAAGGATTACTGGATGAGGCAGTAAAAAGAGGAATCATCGAAGACAGTATCGGATTCCGTGATCTTTTTGATACAAAGATCATGAATTGCCTGGTGCCAAGGCCGGCCCAGGTACAGAAGACATTTGCAGAAAAATACGAAGAATCGCCGGAAACTGCAACAGAATATTTCTACAAATTAAGTCAGGATAGTAATTATATCCGCAGATACCGTGTGAAGAAAGATATGAAGTGGAAAGTGGATTCCCCATACGGTGAGATTGACATCACAATCAATCTTTCTAAGCCGGAAAAGGATCCAAAGGCGATCGCAGCGGCAAGAAATGCAAAGAATACAGCATATCCGAAATGTCAGCTTTGTATGGAAAATGAAGGATATGCAGGACGGCTGGATCATCCGGCAAGAGAAAACCACAGAATCATTCCGATTGAGATTGCGGGAGGAAAATGGGGATTCCAGTATTCACCCTATGTGTACTATAACGAGCATTGTATTGTATTTAACGGACAGCATATTCCGATGAAGATTGATAAGAAAGCGTTTGAGAAATTATTTGATTTCGTAAAGTTATTCCCACACTATTTTCTGGGATCCAATGCAGATCTTCCGATCGTTGGAGGCTCTATCTTAAGTCATGATCACTTCCAGGGGGGACATTATACATTTGCAATGGCAAAAGCACCGATTGAGATCGGATTCAAGATTCCGGGATATGAAGATGTTGAGGCCGGAATTGTAAAATGGCCGTTATCTGTCATCCGTATACGTCACAAAGACGAAAAACGCCTGATAGATCTGGCGGACCATATCCTCAGATGCTGGAGAAGTTATACAGATGAAGATGCATTCATCTATGCGGATACAGAGGGAGAGCCACATAATACAATCACTCCGATCGCGAGAATGCGGGACGGCATGTTCGAACTGGATCTTACCTTGCGTAATAATATTACGACAGAAGAACATCCACTGGGGGTATATCACCCGCATGCTGAGTATCATCACATCAAGAAAGAAAACATCGGCTTGATCGAAGTAATGGGACTGGCAGTCCTTCCATCCAGACTGAAAGAAGAACTGGAGATCCTGGCAGACTATCTGGTAAATCGTGAAGATATCAGAAGCAACGAAAAAATTGCCAAACATGCAGACTGGGCGGAAACATTTAGCTCTAAATATGAAGAAATCACGGAAGCAAATGTGATGGAGATTCTGAAAAAAGAGGTCGGAGAAGTCTTTGTGCATGTGCTGGAGGATGCTGGTGTTTATAAGTGTACGGAGGAGGGACGGAAGGCGTTCCTGAAATTTGTAGAGACGCTTGGTGTTTAATTCATCATGGCGGCTATCACCGACCGGAATAAAAATACAAGGTACATTTCTGTGCTGTCTCCACCATGGAGGAAATTCTAAAGCAAAAAAGTTGACCTAAAAACGAGCTCTCAAAAAATCCAAAACTCACCATTGAGGTTCAAACAGTGGATTTTTTGAGAGCAAACGGCCAACTTTTTTTACTTAAGAATTACCAACCATGGTTCCGAATGCACAGAAATGTACCTTGTATTTTTATTCCTACGTTTTCGCATGTCATAATAATTAAATACCGGAAGTGTGTTTATATAACCTGTTACTGGCAGCTTATTGTGGATGGTTTTGTCAGTGACAGATTCGGACGGCCTTAGAACTTCTGCATCGTGACATCCAGCAACAAATAGCATACCAAGTCTTTCTCATGGACCGGGGTAAGCCACGATGATAAATTCCTCAGCAAATGAAATACTAATTGTAGAAAAAGAACCCAGAATGCTATAATATTGTTAATACAATTTAAGAAGCAAATTTAAAGATGTATAAATAATATCAGGAGGTATCAATTTATGAGATACGAAATTCAGGGCGAAACGTTACCGGTAGTCATTTGTTATCTTGATGGTGGGGAAAAGATGATCACAGAAGGCGGTGGAATGTCATGGATGTCACCGAATATGAAGATGGAGACAACGACAAACGGAGGAATAGGTAAAGCATTCGGAAGGATGTTCTCCGGAGAGCATATATTTCAGAATATCTATACCGCAGAAGGCGGTAACGGGATGATCGCATTTGCATCTTGTTTCCCGGGATCGATCAAAGCGTTTGAAATCGGACCGGGACAGGAGATGGTATTTCAGAAGAGTGCATTCCTTGCAAGTGAGGCAGGAGTGGAATTGTCGGTATTCTTTAATAAGAAATTCAGTTCGGGATTATTCGGCGGAGAAGGATTTGTCATGCAGAAAGTAACGGGACACGGAACGGTATTCGCGGAATTTGACGGTCATGTTGCGGAATATGAACTGCGTGACGATCAGGAGATCGTAGTAGATACCGGACATCTTGCGGCAATGACTGCATCCTGCAAAATGGAGATTAAGAGCGTACCGGGTGTGAAGAATATGTTATTTGGCGGAGAAGGAATTTTTAATACAATAATTCACGGACCTGGAAAAGTGTGGCTTCAGACAATGCCGATTAGTAATGTGGCAGGAGCATTGCGTCCATATATGCCATCATCTGGAAAATAGAAAGGATGCATAATTACAATGAGAACAAGAAACATTCATAAAGCCGCACTAACAGATGCAGTCACACCGTTGGAGGAAGCCGGAAAGGAAATTGCATATCAGGCAGCAGTGGAAGGAATCGTGCTTTTGGAGAATGACGGATGTCTTCCGTTAAAGCCGGGAAAAATTGCACTATACGGAGCCGGTGCCAAAATGACGATCAAAGGGGGGACCGGTTCAGGAGAGGTCAATGAGCGGCATGCAGTATCGATCCTGGAAGGAATGGAAGATGCGGGATTCAAGATTACAACGATGAACTGGATTGATGATTATGATCAGAGTTTTCAGGAAGGAGAGCGTGCATACGCAGAAGAATTCCGAAAGAAACTAAGTCCGAAGAATCTGTCGGATTTTATGAATCTGATGAGCAATCCATACCGCTATCCATATGGAAGAGCAGTGCTGCAGGAAGATGTAGAAAAATCAGAGACCGATACCTGCATTTACGTCATTTCGAGACAGGCAGGAGAAGGTGCTGACCGTAAACTCAGTGAGAATGAATACGGTCTGGCAGAGATAGAACGGGTAAATCTGACATTTTGTGCGGAACAATATGAGCATATGATCGTAGTGATCAATGTAGGAGGGCAGTTTGACCTGAATTTTCTGCATTGAGATTCCGAACATCAATGCGGTGATCTTCATGGGACAGCTTGGAACGATGGGCGGGCAGGCGGTTGCGGATATAGTCTGCGGAAAGCATACACCGTCCGGGAAACTTACAGATACATGGGCAAAGCATTACCGGGACTATCCGGCGTCAGATGATTACAGTTATCTGAATGGGAATCTCGATGAAGAGTATTACCGGGAAGGGATCTATGTCGGATACCGGTATTTTGATACATTTCATGTAGCACCAAGATATCCGTTTGGATATGGACTATCGTATACAGAGTTCGAAATGCATCTTGCAGGTATGAGGCTGGAAAGAACTACCGTCGAGATATCCGTAGATGTAAAGAATAAAGGCGAAGTATACAGCGGAAAAGAAGTGGTACAGATCTATGTAAGCTGTCCGGATGGTGAACTGAAAAAAGAAGCACAGCGATTAACTTCATTTGCCAAGACAAAGAATCTGAAACCGGGAGAGGAAGAACGGATCGTATTACAATTTGATCTGCGTGATCTTACAAGTTACAGGGAAAAAGATACTGCCACTGTTCTGGAACCGGGCGAATATGTCGTGCGGATTGGTAACTCCAGCAGGAATACAAGAGTATGTGGAATACTAAAACTGGAAACGGAAATGATCACAGAGAAACATTCTCATATCTGTAAGGCACCGTTAAGGGTGACAGAACTGGAATGGAAGGAAGAAAAGGAACTTCTTCATGCAACCGGTGACTGCAGACAGAACTGGGGAAGAACCTGTGAAATAATCATCGATGATGTGGAAAAAATTCAGAGCTTTCAGATCGAACCGGGGATTATTCCGGAAGTGGATCATGAGTATGGCCCGGTGGAGATCTATTCTTCGGAAGAGACTGACAGGATCTTAGAATCATTAACGCTAAGAGATATGGCGGAGCTGGTTGTGGGCGGAGGCATGTCCGGACATCGGTTCTTTGAAGCACCGGGAGCAGCAGGCGTGACGACTGGAAATTTGACTGCAAAGGGAATTCCAAATGTCGTTATGGCGGATGGACCTGCGGGACTCAGGCTTCATAAGATATCGTCTGTATCTATAACGGGTAAAGTAAAAGGAATAGAACCAAATATCTCTTTTATGAAATATCTTCCCGAACCGGTAAAGAAAGTAATGCTTGGCAATCCGGACAGCAAGAATCTTCTGTATCAGTTTACAACGGCATTTCCGGTGGGAATCTCTCTGGCATCGAGCTGGAATCTGCAGCTTGCAGAAGAGGTCGGGAATGCAGTGGGAAAAGAGATGGAAGCTTATGGTGTAACTTACTGGCTGGCACCGGGCATGAATATACACCGCAACCCTTTATGTGGACGTAACTTTGAATATTTCTCCGAAGATCCATTACTTACGGGTGAATTTGCGGCAGCAATTACAAAAGGAGTTCAGAAGAACCGCGGATGTTATGTTACATTAAAGCATTACTGCTGTAATAATCAGGAAGACAACCGTAATAAGACGAATGCTAACGTAAATGAAAGAGCACTTAGGGAAATCTATCTGAAGGGATTTGAAATTGCGGTGAAAGAATCGCATCCGGGAGCT
>ENA-OQHY01001382-OQHY01001382.1-human-gut-metagenome-genome-assembly--contig:-NODE-1382-length-10400-cov-3.889614_pt1 | contig 10400 bp, 14 predicted proteins | sample MGYA00242570_ERZ504733 | MGnify/ENA primary metagenome ERZ504733 (study PRJEB26092, sample SAMD00036219) | human gut metagenome | host: Homo sapiens | study: EMG produced TPA metagenomics assembly of...
CGAGGCACTGGCAGCCGCCGTGCACAGCGGACAGCTTTCCGGCGCAGGGCTGGACGTGACCGACCCTGAGCCGCTGCCGCCGGAGCATCCTCTGTGGGCAGAGCCGAACGTGATCATCAACGCCCCATGTCACCGGCGGCTTCAGCCTGCCCAAGACGCTGGACAATATCGTGGATATTTTTGCACACAACCTCAAGCGCTATGCCGCCGGTCAGCCGCTGGATAACCAGATGGACCGCCGCACCCAGTACGCCAGCGGCGCACGGCTGCAAAGCACCCTATAAAACAAAAAACTGCCGCACAATTGTGCGGCAGTTTTTGTGGTTTACAGCATCACTGCGCCTGTGCAAGGCAGGCGTCCATGGCGGTAAAGATGGCCTCGCTGGTCATGGTGGAACCGGTGATGGCGTCCACACCGGCGGTGGAGCCGGTCTGTGTCAGCTGGGCAGCCAGCGTCTCGGCAGCTTTGCCGCCCCAGCTCCGGGGGTCTCGGCAGAGGCGTCCACCTGTACGGCGGTCACCTTGCCGCCGGTCACGGTGACCGTGACGGTCACTTCACTCAGGCAACCCTGCGCAGAGGAGGTGTAGCTGCCATCGGTCAGGGGAGCGGCGTTGTCGGCGGCGGGTACGGTGCCGGTGTTGTGGATATACAGGTTCAGCACAATGCCCATCAGCACGGTGGCCACCAGCATGAGCAGGATATTACGGGTCATTTTTGCGGTCATGGTATGGTATCTTCTCCTTGGGGATGATTATTTTGCGGGCTTGAAGCTGTCGCGCAGAGTGACTACCCGGTTGTACACGCCGGGGTTCTTGCTGTCCGGGGTAAAGAAGCCGGTGCGCACGAACTGGAACTTTTCGCCGGGCTTTGCGTCCTTCAGGCTCTCTTCCAGCTTGCAGCCGGTGCGCACGGTGACGCTTTCCGGGTTCAGGTAGTCCTTGTAGTCACTGCCCTCGGGAATGCCGTTCATGTTGGCCTCGGTGAACAGCTTGTCGTACAGGCGCACCTCGGCGTCCACGCAGTGTGCGGCGCTTACCCAGTGGATGGTGCCCTTGACCTTGTGGCCGTCGGCGGGGTTGCCGTTGCCGGTCTCGAGGTCGGCAGTGCAGTGGATGGCGGCGATGCTGCCGTCGGCGTTCTTGTCCACGCCGGTGCACTTGACGATATAAGCACCCATCAGGCGTACCTCGCGTCCACGGTCAGGCGCTTGAACTTGGGGAGGCGGCACCTCGGCAAAGTCCTCGTTCTCGATCCACAGCTCGCGGGTAAAGGCTACCTTGCGGGTGGTGGTATCGTTGGCCTCGCGGTTGGGGTTGTTGGCCACGTCAAAGTATTCGGTCTTGTCGGCAGGGTAGTTGTCCACCACCAGCTTGACAGGCTCCAGCACGGCAATGCGGCGCTGTGCGGTCAGGTCCAGCTCGCTGCGGATGCAGGCTTCCAGCTGACGCATATCGATCAGGTTGTCAGACTTGGAGATACCGGCTTCCCGCACAAAGGTGAAGATGGAGGTGGGGGTGTAGCCGCGGCGGCGCAGACCGCACAGAGTAGGCATACGGGGATCGTCCCAGCCGTCCACGATGCCCATCTCCACCAGCTCACGCAGGTAGCGCTTGCTCATGACTGTGTTGGTCATGTTCAGGCGGGCAAACTCGCGCTGCTTGGGGAACTCGGCACCAAAAATGTTCTCGATGACCCAGTTGTACAGCGGGCGATGGTTTTCGAACTCCAGACTGCACATGCTGTGGGTGATGCCCTCGATGGCGTCCTGAATGGGATGGGCGAAGTCGTACATGGGGTAGATGCACACTTGTTGCCTGACGGTGATGCTCGGCGTATTTGATGCGGTAGATGGCCGGGTCACGCATATTCATGTTGGGGCTTGCCAGATCGATCTTGGCACGCAGGTCTTTTCGCCCTCCTTGAACTCACCGGCACGCATCCGGCGGAACAGGTCGAGGTTTTCTTCCGGGCTGCGGTCGCGCCACGGAGAGGGGCGGGAGGGCTTACCGGCATCGGAGCCGCGGTACTCGCGCATCTCCTCGCGGGTCAAATCGTCCACATAAGCCTTGCCCTCGGTGATCAGCTTCTCGGCGTACTCGTAGCACTTATCAAAGTAATCGCTGCCGTAGAAGATGCCGCCGTTGGGGTCGGCACCCAGCCAGTGCAGGTCCTCGATGATGCTGTTGACATACTCCTCGCCTTCGCGAGCGGGGTTGGTGTCGTCCAGACGCAGGTTGAATTTGCCGCCGTACTGGTTGGCAATGGACCAGTTGATATAAATGGCCTTGGCGCTGCCGATGTGCAGATAGCCATTGGGCTCCGGCGGGAAGCGGGTGTGGATCTGCTGCACCTTGCCTCGGCAAGGTCGGCATCGATGATATCTGTCAGAAAGTTTTTATCAGCCATATAGGTTCCCCCTGTCAGGCACAGCGTGCCCCCTTTTACTCATAATACTATATAATACACTATTTTGCGTTTTTCTTCAAGTACGGAGTTGCACGGAACACGGGGGCAATCCTCTGAATAAAGGCTTCCCCCGGTCGGGGGAAGCTTTATCGGAAAATGGATGAAAAAAGGATACGAAGCGGTCTTAGTTGAAGGAGCGGAAGCCCTTGCCGATGATCTCGCTGGAGTTGACGATGGTGATAAAGCTGTGGGGGTCGTTCTCCCGCAGAAAGTTGCGCAGCTGCAAAGCCTGACGGCGGGTAAGCACGGTCACCAGCACGCTGAGCTCGTGGTGGGTGTAGGCACCGTAGGCCTTTTCCACAGTGCAGAGCGGTTCATGTTGTGGATGATGAAGTCCAGAATGGGCTGCGGGTTCGCAGTCATAATGGTGCACACCTTGCGCAGGCGGATGTTTTCAATGGCACCGTCCACCACGAAGGATTTGCCGATCAGGCCGAGAATACAGTACAGACCGGTGCCCATACCGAACCGCACGGCGGCCGCCAGCACGATGAGGATATCGCTGACCATCAGCGCCTTGCCAATCTCCATGGAGGTGTACTTGGCAAGGATCAGCGCCACGATGTCGGTGCCGCCTGTGGAAGCACCGATATCAAACACGATGGCAGCGCCCAGTGCGGGCAGGAACACCGCGAACACCAGATCCAGCATGGCATCGCCGCTCAGGGACACGCCGGAGGGGTACAGCCACTCGCAGCCGGACACGAAAAAGGAGAGCGCAAAGGAGGAGTAGATCGTCCAGCCCATGCACTTGACGCCCAAAAAGATAAAGCCCAGCACCACCAGCACGATGTTGATGATCCACATAAAGCCGCCCACGTTGATCCGGGGGAACAGGTCTGCCAGCAGAATAGATAGACCCGAGGTGCCGCCGAAAGCAAAGTGGTTGGGATTTTTAAAATATACGATGCCCACTGCCGTAAGCACAAGACCGAGGTTCAACAGGGCAAAGAAATTTAGATCCTTCAGCAGATTCTCGCGGCTGAAGGCTTCTTTTAAACCGTTCATGGGTTTCCTCCATCAAAAAATACAGTAATATGGCCTGAATGCCATGCAAAAATATACTCTCCTTATACGGGGAAGTCAAGGGATAACGGAGAAGTTGTAGAAAAAGACGGACAACAACCGATGAAAGGTGAAAAAACAGGCATATCCGGTGCATTTTGGACGTAAAAGGGCAAAACAAAGCGCCGCCCGCAGACGGCATTGTCTGCGGGCGCGCGGAGATTCAGTTCAGGAAAAGGGGAAAGCGTTTACAGGTTGAAGTAACGCTTTGCATTGTCGAAGCAGATGCCCTTGACGATCTTCTCCAGAGCCTTCTCGTCGTTGGGATACTCGCCATCCTCGACCCACTGGCCGATGATGTTGCACAGGATGCGGCGGAAGTAATCGTGACGGGTGTAGCTCAGGAAGCTGCGGCTGTCGGTCAGCATACCAACAAAGTTGCCCAGCAGGCCAAGGCTTGCCAGACGGATCATCTGATCCTCCATGCCGATCTTGTGGTCGTTGAACCACCATGCAGAACCGTGCTGGATCTTGCCCGGCACCTCGCTGTTCTGGAAGCAGCCCAGAATGGTGCCGATCTGTGCATCGTCGGCGGGGTTCAGGCTGTAAATGATGGTCTTGGGGCACTCGTCGGTGTCGTTCAGGGCGCTGAGCAGCTGTGCGATCTCGCCGCCGCAGGTGGCGGTGTTGATCATGTCAAAGCCGGTGTCGGGGCCCAGCAGGCTGTTCATCTTGCGGTTCACGCCGCGCAGGCAGTTGTAGTGGATCTGCATGGCAATGCCCAGACGATGGTACTGCTTGCCCAGATGGATCAGGATGTAGGTCTGGTACTTCTCAGCCTCTTCCACGGTGCAGCTCTCGCCCTTCATCACCTTCTGGTAGATGGCGTTCACCTCGTCCTTGGTGGCCTCACGGTAGGGAACATAATCCAGACCATGGTCGGAAGCGCGGCAGCCCATCTCAGCAAAGAACTCGATGCGCTTGGTCAGGGCATCGGTCACGCAGTCGATGCAGGCCAGCTTTTCCTTGCCCACAACGGCAGCCAGCTTAGCCATGTACTCAGCAAAGCCGGGCTTGTTGATGTTGATGGCCTTGTCAGGACGGAAGGAGGGAGCCACGGTGAACTTGATGGTGGGATCTTCTTTGATCTTCTTGTGCCAGTACAGGTCGTCGATGGGGTCATCGGTGGTGCCGATGAAGGCCACGTTGCTCTGCTCGATCAGGCCGCGGACGGTCAGCTTGGGATCGTGCTGCAGCTTGTCGTTGCACAGGTTCCACACTTCCTCAGCGGTGTCGCCGTTCAGCACGCCGTCGTAGCCAAAGAAAACGTGCAGTTCCAGATTGGTCCAGTGGTACATGGGGTTGCCAATGGCCATGGGCAGAGCCTCAGCAAACTTCTGGAAACGCTCGCGGTCGGGCTTGTCACCGGTGATGTACTCCTCGGGCACGCCGTTGGAACGCATCACGCGCCACTTATAATGATCGCCGAAGTAGCTGCCGTCCGGGTTACGGCCGCCCAGCCACACCTGAGTGATGTTCTCAAAGCGGCGGTTCTCGTAGATCTCGCGGGGAGGAATATGGCAGTGATAGTCGCAGATGGGCATAGCAGCTGCATAGTCGTGATACAGATGCTGTGCGGTAGCAGACTGGAGCATGAAGTCCTTATCCATAAATGCTTTCATGGGATTTTAACTCCTTTTCTCTGATGAATTTGTTAAAATTTAGACAAAAACGGGCATGAAATTGCACCTGCTTTAAACAGGCAGGCTGCCTTATCCTTAGTATACCGGAAAACGCCGATGTATACAACCGAAAAACTGCCAAAATTTCACCCTTGGAATTGTACAAACCGCTGGAAATGCGCTGAATAGCCATTTTTGGACTAAAAACATTGCACAAAACACTTGACTTCTTTGTATACAACAGCATAAAATAGGAGCAGAAGATGGCAGGGAAAACGAGAGCCTGCCATGCAAAGCAAGTTTATAAAGGAGATCAATAAGATGGAAACTTTGAACTACAAGGTTCTGGAAGGCACTGGCTACAACGGCTACATCCTGAAGGATGCTCCCGTTAAGGTAATGCAGTTTGGCGAGGGCAACTTCCTGCGCGCTTTCGTGGATTATTTCTACGATATTGCAAACGAGAAGGCCGGCTATAACGGCAAGGTCAAGCTGGTGCAGCCCATCGGCAACTTCCCCCAGATGGCAGACTGGATCAACGAGCAGGAGGGTCTGTACACCCTGTACCTGCGCGGCAGCGAGAAGGGCCAGAAGGTGGACGCAAAGCGGGTGATCTCCTGCGTGTCTGACTGCGTGTGCCCCTACATCGATGGCAAGTGGGACGAGGTTCTGGCTCTGGCTCGCTCTGAGGATCTGGAAACTGTTGTATCCAACACCACCGAGGCCGGCATTGCCTACACCAAGGGCGACAGCCAGTTCGATCAGGTTCCCCCCAACAGCTTCCCCGCAAAGCTGACCCGCGTGCTGTTCGAGCGCTACAAGGCTTTCAACGGCGCTGCCGATAAGGGTCTGGTCATCCTGAGCTGCGAGCTGATCGACAACAACGGCAAGGAGCTGCAGAAGTGCTGCAACAACTACGCTAAGGATTGGGATCTGGAGCCCGCCTTCATCGACTGGATGAACACCGCCAACACCTTCTGCTCCACTCTGGTGGACCGCATCGTTCCGGGCCGCATCCGTGACCCGCAGGAGCTGGCCGCTCTGGAAGAGGCCAACGGTTACCATGATGCTGTTCTGGACGTGGGCGAAGTGTTCGGCGTCTGGGTCATCGAGGGCCCCGCAGGTCTGGAGGACAAGCTGCCGTTCAAGAAGGCCGGCGTCAACGTCATGGTCGTGCCCGACGTTACCCCCTACAAGAAGCGCAAGGTCCGCATCCTGAATGGCGCACACACCGGCTTTGTGCTGGGCGCTTATCTGGCAGGCTTTGATATTGTCCGTGACTGCATGCACAACGATACCGTGCGCGGCTTTATGAACAAGATGCTGCACGAGGAGATCATCCCCACCCTGCCGCTGGACAAGAAGGATCTGGAGGACTTTGCCTCTGCTGTTGAGGATCGCTTCAACAACCCCTTCGTCAACCACGAGCTGATGAGCATCTCCCTGAACTCTACCTCCAAGTGGAAGGCCCGCAACATGCCCTCCTTCCTCGCTTACATCGAGGAGCAGAAGCAGCTGCCCAAGTGCCTGACCATGTCTCTGGCAGCCTACATCGCCTTCTACTCCAACGATATTCAGGAGCGCACTGCTGACGGCTGATCTGCAAGCGCCCTGCAGGCAACACCTACAAGATCCAGGACGACGCATGGGCTCTGGACTTCTACTACGCACACAAGGACGACACCGCTGCGCAGCTGGTGCATGCTGTGCTGACCAACACCCAGATGTGGGATCAGGATCTGACCAAGATCGAGGGTCTGGAGGCCGCTGTGCTGGCAGATCTGGAAATGATCCGCACCCAGGGTGCCGAGGCTGCTTACAAGAGCTGCCTGTAAGCTGAAAAATCAACCTACCCGCACAACAAAGGGCTGCTGCTTTGGGCAGCAGCCCTTTTGTGCGATACGATAAGGAGAACAACTATGCCGCAGGCAATTCATATCAGCCCCATCGACAATGTGGTCGTTGCCCTGCACCCCATTGCCAAGGGCACGCTGGTGGAGGTGGACGGCCTTGCCGTCACCGCACTGGAGGATATCCCGCAGGTCACAAGATGGCAGTCAAGCCATTAAGAACGGCGAGAACGTCATCAAGTACGGCTTCCCCATCGGTCATGCTACCGCAGACGCCGCCCCCGGCACTTGGATGCACACCCATAATGTGCACACCAACCTGTCCGGCGAGGTGGAGTACAGCTATAACCCCGCCCCGGATCTGGCTCCGCTGCCCAAGGCAGAGCCGGAGACCTTTATGGGCTTCCGCCGCAAGGACGGCCGCGCCGCCATCCGCAACGAGATCTGGATCATCCCCACTGTGGGCTGCGTGAACGATATCGCCAAGAAGATGGTTGCCGACAATCAGGATCTGGTCACCGGCTCCATCGAGGGTCTGTACACCTTCACCCATCCCTTCGGCTGCAGCCAGACCGGCCACGACCACGCACAGACCCGCAAGCTGCTGGCTGCGCTGGTGCGCCACCCCAATGCCGCTGCCGTTCTGGTGCTGCATCTGGGCTGCGAGAACCTGCAGCACGATCAGTTCGTGGAAGAGCTGGGCGAGTACGACCACGACCGCGTCAAGTTCCTGACCTGTCAGGACGTGGAGGACGAGTTTGCCGCCGCCCGCGATATCCTGAAGGAACTGGCTGCCTACGCCGGGCAGTTCAAGCGCGAGCCCATCCCCGTGTCTGAGCTGGTGGTGGGCATGAAGTGCGGCGGCTCGGACGGTCTGTCCGGCATCACCGCCAACCCCACCATCGGCCGCTTCTCCGACATGATGGGTCAGCGCGGCGGCTCTACCGTGCTGACTGAGGTGCCCGAGATGTTCGGTGCAGAGGGCTTCCTGATGGACCGCTGCATCAATAAGGAAGTGTTCGTCAAGGCCGAGCACATGATCAACGGCTTTAAGGATTACTTCATCAGCCACAACGAGGTGGTGTACGATAACCCCTCTCCGGGCAACAAGGCCGGCGGCATCACCACGCTGGAGGATAAGAGCTGCGGCTGCGTGCAGAAGGGCGGCACTGCCCCCATTATGGACGTCATCGGCTACGGCGACCCCGTGGTGACCAAGGGTCTGAATATGCTCTACGGCCCCGGCAACGATCTGGTCTCCGCCACCGCCATGACGGCAGCAGGCGCACACCTGATCCTGTTCTCCACCGGCCGCGGCACCCCGTTCTCCGCTCCGGCTCCCACCCTGAAGATCTCCACCAACACTCCGCTGGCAGAGAAGAAGGGCGGCTGGATCGATTTCAACACCGGTGTCATCGCAGACGGTGAAAAGACCATCGACGAGGCTGCAAAGGATCTGCTGGATCTGGTCATCCGCGTGGCCAGCGGCGAGCAGACCAAGGCGGAAAAGCACGGCTTCCGCGAGATCTCCATCTTCAAGGACGGCGTGGTTCTGTAACTGAAAAAGGGCTGCTGTACGGCAAAAAGCGGTACGGCGGCCTTTTTGTGCATAAAAAGAAGGGAAGTGTATGGAATGTTGGGCACAAATGGGGTACTGCTGTTGACACTGCTGCTTTATGCGGCTATCATTTATGGTGTAGTACAACTGATCAAATATTTTATCCGCTACGGCATTGATTACTACTTCCAGAAGTTGGAACAGCAGCCGGAGCAGACCGAGCACAAGGAATGACCCGCCGGGGCGACCCGGCGGTAATAATAGGAGGCTTTTACTTATGAATCAGATCACCACCCGGTACATCACCGAGAACGGCGCCTGCTACGAGCAGTACGTCATCACCGACCCCGAGGCAAAGACCGCCTCACCATCACCCCCGAGCGCGGCGGTATGATCACCAGCTTTACGCTGGACGGCGAGGAGTTCGTCTGGACCCGCCGCCCCAATTTCTCGGAGTGCAACCGTCCCCGCTTTGGCGTGCCGGTGCTGTTCCCCAGCTGCGGCAACCCGGATAACGGCGTGCACATCTTTGACGGCAAGGCTTACCCCATGGAGACCCACGGCTTTGCGACCTGTGCGCATGGGAAGTGGACAGCGTTGGCCCGGACGGCGTGACGCTGGCACTGGAGTCCACCCCGCTGACCAAGTTCCTCTACCCGTTCGATTTCACCCTGCTGCTCAACTATAATCTGGAGGGCAACAAGGCACTGGTCAGCCTGACCGTCATCAACGAGGGCAGCACCGATATGCCCTTTAGCTTTGGCTACCACCCCTACTTTACCGCCTCCAAGCTGGAGAACGTGGAGTTCGACATCAAGTGCGCTACCTGCTCTGACAACGCCAAGGGCGAGCAGCCCGCCGCCCCGGAAAAGATCACCCTTACCCGCAAGGAGGGCGCAGACAACTCTGTCCGTCTGCTGACCGGTGTGCAGTTCCCCATGACCCTGACCGACAAGGGCAACGGCCACAAGGTGACCGTGGACGCCGATGAGACCTTTGAAAACGGTGTGCTGTGGCAGCAGGATGCCGAGAGCTTCGTCTGCATGGAGCCTTGGAACGGCTGGGCCAACAGCGTGAACGAGGACGGCAAGCACGAGGTGCTGGAGCCGGACGAGGCCATGACCAGCGAGTGGAGCATCACCATCGAGAAGGCCTGAAAAACCATTTGAAATGCGCGCCGCGCTGCTTTGCGCATAGTCAGCGGAAAAATTATTCTTAATTTGGGGCTCAGGAAAGTCTGCGGAGCTTGTCGGGGCAAAGCCCCTCCATCTGCTTGCGCAGACCGCTCTGCCGCTTAAAAGCCTCACTGGGGCTTTTATTGCTGCGCAAACGCGGACTTTCCTGAACCCCTTTTTTCACGGGAAAGGAGCACTCTTCTCAGGATGGTGCAAAGCTTTTGATTTCAGTAAAGAAAATTTGGCACGCTGACCCGCAGCGCCGCGCTTTCGCAGAAAGCGGCGCTGCGAATGCCGTTTTCAGCCACGACCCACCTGTGAAAATGGAATACCGGAGCGTCCGCAGACGCTCCGGTATTCCGAAATTATAAATATTTTTTCCTTAGCTTATGCCCAGAGCGCAAGCGGAGGGCATTCAAAATCGTCCCGCCCGGAAAGGGGAGCGGCCTTTAGTGGCAGCTACCGGACAGCACCGCCCGCAAGCACATGGCAGAGCGTGCCGATTTGCTCGGTGCGATCCGTCTGCCGAATAATGCGTTCCGTGCTAACGCTGGCACGGATGTTGTCAGCGACATTATCTTTTGCAGAAGCGTGACCGCCCTATCGACCATGAGCCAGACTGGGTACAGCTTGGCAAGACCGAGGACGGCTTTGCCATCAACC
>ENA-OQHY01001383-OQHY01001383.1-human-gut-metagenome-genome-assembly--contig:-NODE-1383-length-10399-cov-2.176207_pt1 | contig 10399 bp, 11 predicted proteins | sample MGYA00242570_ERZ504733 | MGnify/ENA primary metagenome ERZ504733 (study PRJEB26092, sample SAMD00036219) | human gut metagenome | host: Homo sapiens | study: EMG produced TPA metagenomics assembly of...
TTGTGATAAAATAAAAATAATATTTTGAACGCAGATAAGCATTCCCCCGCTTCAGTGCGCAGAGCACTAAGCGGCGGGTGAGGGGGATGCTTCTGTCAGTGGGAGTTGAAAGCTCCCACTGACAGATCGCAAAGCGACTGCGTTCATGAGCAAGCAGCGAAGCGGATTGCGAATGTCCGCTTTACCGCAGATAAGCGGATTGTAATGTTCGCTTTACTTAATGAAAGGGGAATGACTTATGAAAGAAAAATTTAAAGTATTGATTTTAAATGGAAGTCCGCGCAAAGACGGAAATACAACCGTTGCAGTAAAAGAAATGGAAAAGGTATTTGCCGAAAATGGAGTGGAATATGAAACGATTCAGATTGGAAACAAAGCCATTCGTGGATGCATTGCCTGCAATTATTGCTATAAGAACGGGAAATGTTCCATTAATGATGATATCGTAAATGAGCTGGCATCGAAGTTTGAAGAAGCGGATGGTCTTGTGGTAGCCAGTCCGGTTTATTATGCTTCCGCAAATGCGACTTTGATTGCATGTCTGGATCGACTGTTTTACAGTACACCATTTGATAAAACGATGAAAGTGGGTGCAAGTGTGGTCTGCGCAAGACGTGGTGGATGTTCAGCGACGTTTGATGAGCTGAATAAATATTTTACTATTTCCAACATGCCGATTGCTTCCAGTCAGTATTGGAACAGTATTCACGGAAGAAAAGTGGGTGAAGCTGAGATGGATGAAGAGGGAAAACAGACAATGCGTACACTTGCAAGAAATATGACATTTTTAATGAAGAGTATTGCACTTGGAAAAGAAACATTTGGTCTGCCGGAAACAGAAAAACGAGTAGCAAACCCATTTTTATTCATTAAGTTCAAATCGAATGTAAGCTGACAAACTGTTCTGTAAAAAAATAGATAGAGAGACAAAGAAAAATGAAGCATTTAAGCATAAGAGAATATATACCGGTTTTGCTCTATACAATCATGGGTGTTCTGATTGGAATTATCGTTGGAGCAGTAGATGCGATATTTGGAAGGGTACTTTTAGGCATTACGGCATTTCGAGGAGAACACGTTACCGTTCTTGTTCCATTTTTGGCGCTTGCCGGTGTGGCAATTTTATTATTATATCAAAAAATCAGCCCGAAATCGCAAAAGGGAATGGGGCTCATTTTCGAAACCGGTTTTGAGGAAAATGAAGAAATTCCGAAGGCATTGATTCCAATTATTATGGTTTCTACCTGGCTTACTCATTTATTTGGAGGAAGTGCCGGAAGGGAGGGTGTTGCAGTTCAGATAGGTGCAGCGGTCTCTCATACAATCGGAAAAAAATTTGAAGTGATTTCCGGAAAGACGGAAAAAAATGGAAAAATCTTTTTGATTATGGGTATGGCAGCGGGTTTTGGCGGGTTGTTCCAGACACCGCTTGCAGCCACTTTTTTTGCACTTGAAGTATTAGTTGTCGGGGCATTATTTTATGAGGCGATGCTTCCGGCAATGAGTGCAGCATTTACTGCAAGTTTTACGTCTCATTTATTGGGACTGGAAAAATTTTCGGTTTCTTTTTCGGATACGTTTTCTGTGAATCCGCAGACCATTGCCAAATTGATTTTGATTGCGATTGTGTTTGGAATTACAGGTGGAGCCTTTTCGTATTTTCTGGCATTTGCAAAAGAAAAACTGGCGAAATTTATAAAAAATCCTTACCGGAGGATTCTCTTTACAGGCATCATTCTTTCAATTTTGTTTTTACTTTTATGGAAAGGACGTTACTGTGGACTTGGAACGAATCTGATTTCTGCAAGTTTTGCAGGAGAAAAGGTCTATGTGTTTGATTTTTTATTAAAAGCAGTATTCACGATTGTGACACTTGCAGCAGGATTTCAGGGGGGAGAAGTCACCCCGCTTTTCTCAATCGGTGCGACACTTGGGGTCATTCTGGCTTCTGCTTTGGGTCTGCCTGTTTTATTGGTGGCAGGACTCGGTTACGCAGCCGTTTTTGGAAGTGCAACAAATACCCTGATTGCGCCAATTTTAATTGGAGTTGAAGTATTTGGTCCGGAACATGTGGTGTGGTTTGCAATTATATGCATGATTGCATTTGCCTGTAATGGAAATAAAACAATTTATGGAAAACAAAGACTGTCGAAAATGTCGGATTTTAACCGAATCAAGTAACGAAGAAGAAAAAAGTAAGATAGGATAAGATAGGAATTATGAAAGAAAATAAGACAAGCTGGCTAGGTGTTTTGGCAACGGAAGAAGAAGTGAAGCAAAATGGTTTAAAGGAAAGTAATTGTGTGGTAAACGGTGCAGGAAATCTGCAGTTTTATTTAAGGGTAATTTCTGAGATTCCGAATCAGGAACCGGAAAATAAATATGTCGTGTGTTTTCAGAATAAATTTACCGGTGAAGGTATTGTAGATAATAGTAAATTAGAGGGAAAGCAAAGGGCAGAATTTTATAAAAAACAGCTTGAAACCTGTCTGTTTCGATTTGAATATATAGATGATAATATTTCAGAAAAATATAAATGCAAAATCGCAGAAAATATATTTGGAAATCAGGAGAAAGAGCGTTATCATCAGATTGATAAATTTATTACGATTCCGCTGATTACAAGTGAAAACAGTTCATTTGAAAATTTTGAACAATTGGATAAAGAATTAGAAGCAGGAAAAGGACTGTTTGAGGTGGCAGGATATCAAAAGTCGGAGGCTTCAGCAATCCCATATCTTATCTTTTATGATGAAAATAAAAAGGATGATAATGGGGGATATTATGTGACAAATGGCAGGGATAAGGGAATTCCTGTTGGTCAAAAATTATGCAAGCATTTTGTTCGTTCAGAGGCTAGTCATTCTATTGTCTTTATCGATGAAAAGACACATCGAACAATTTTGAAAAATTTAAATCCTGATTTTCGCAGGGCAAAAAAACAGCAGAAGTGTGAATGGAATTTTATCAAGCACTTTGAACAGACTGCAAATGAGAGCGGTCTGTATTATACAGTCAAGGATTTGATTAATTTTCACACTGCAGTAAAAAGCAGTCCGCTTGTGATTTTATCTGGTTTAAGTGGAACAGGAAAGTCCCAGCTTGTCTGGTGCTATGCAAAGGCTCTTGGACTGGAAAAAGAAAGTTTGAAAATGATTCCGGTGAGACCAAACTGGAGTGATGACAGTGATTTAATCGGGTTTGTGGATTCTATGCACTCGGTTTATCGTCCGGACGATGCCGGATTTGTAAATACTTTAATTGAGGCTTCAAAAGCAGAAAATCAGGACAAATTGTATCTTATTTGTTTTGATGAAATGAATCTGGCAAGAGTAGAGCATTATTTCAGTCAGTTTTTATCCATCTTAGAAATGCCGGAACAAAACAGATTTTTAAAATTATATGCGAAAGAATATGAAACCCGTTTGTACAATGTAGATAAATATCTATCTAGTGTAAAAATCGGAAATAATCTGCGGTTTATTGGAACAGTAAATATGGATGAATCGACGTTTTCATTTTTTCAGATAAAGTATTGGACCGTGCAAATGTCATTCAGCTTGATTTAGTGCCTTATACCGAATGGAGAGTGGGAGAGGGGAAGAAAGCAGAGCCGGAACAAACAGAACCGGGACAAACAGAGAACAAAGTCTGGAGTTATAAAAAATACGGTGAGCTGGTGAAAGAGTTAGATTTGGAGAAAGATATCCTTTCAGCAAGAGAACGAGAATTTTTATGGAAGGTACATATAACATTAAACGGCTGTTCAAAAACGCTGGAGTTGGTCCAAGAATTTTAAAACAGATAGCAAAATATTTAATCAAATCTTCCAAAAACAGAAAGTGAAAGAGGCGATTTCCCGCAAAGAGGGATTTGATATTCAGTTTGTGCAGAGAGTTTTAACAAAGGTTAGAGGCAGAAAGAACAGCTTTACGATATTTTTGACGAGAATGTAAAGACAAGTCTGCCGAAATTATTTGAAGAATATTCCGATGTTTCTGATTTTGAAAAGAGTAAAAAAATGCTTGAGGTAAAAAAGAGAGAGATAGAAAATTATGGTTACACTTTATGATTTAGGTGTGGAAATAACGATTCAGTCGGGATATTCTTACAATTTTCCAAATACTTCAACTGTGGTAAAAAACTTTGCCGAATCTTTTGATGAAATGAACCATACGGATTTAGACCGGATAGCATTTAGAGAGTATGAAGAAGTAAAAATTCTATTTCACTCTCAAAATGTAGATGACAGAATTTATTTTGATGGAATTGATTTACTTCCGGAAGAGTACTGCAACATAGATAAAGAGGGGAATCTTTATTTATCGCCATCTAAAATGGTACAGAAAATGTTTGAATTTTCTTCTTCTAAATACGCAATTCGGGTCGGAACATTCGCAATGCGTCTGGTTCATGATGGAAGAAATTATTATCAATGGTTTCAGATATTGCCGAAAAATGTAAATCAACAGGAATGGCAGATTATGAGGCAGGAACTCGAAGAGGAAATACAGGGATTATCGGCAGATGTGATTAAGAAAAGCATTTCCATTGGAGCGAGCGGAATGGCTTCGTCATCGAATCAGGAATTATATCATTTCTTTGTGATGAGAAAGTACATTAGCCAGATATTGGCGGCATTTTTGGATTTAAAAGAGAAACCGAATTATAAAATAGAAAAAATCTATCAAAGAGAGCCGATGCATAGAATTTCCAAAATGGATGGCATCACCTTTCGAGATTATCTAAAAAAAGGAGAGGGAAAACAAAGTTATTTAGTTCCAAAAAGAATCTGCAATTATGATTTGCCGGAAAACCGGTGGCTGAAAAAAAATTATCACATTTTACGAAAACGAACTACATACATTTGAAACATCAACAAAGCGATATATCGAACTGCTTCGCATCGAATTAAAAGATTGGTAGAATTTAAAGATAAGAACCAGATTCCAATCGAGTTGAAGAAAAAAATGCTATCAGAATTAGAAGGATATCTGGAAAGCGCAAAAACGATTTCTAATCTTTCAAGAATGATAAAGGAAGAAGAATGGTATGGTCAGATTAAAAAGGACGCTCCTGTTTTCATACCGCATGTATTAATTTATGACGTGCGCTACAATGCGTTTTATAAAATGTATCAGGAATTGAGACAGGAAAGCGTGAAAATACAGTGGAGCGAGGGATATGCGTATTCGCAGAAACGTTCGGAAACGCTGTATGAAATCTGGTGTTTTGTTAAAGTTTGCCGATTCTTGATCAGTGAAGAAATTGGGTTTGAACCGCAGGGATGGATTTTCGATGAATTTTCAGAGGGGCGTGTATTAATTCCGGAACTGTTATCAGGTACGGTTGTAGGGTTTGTGAAGGGAGAATTTCGGATAAAGCTTCATTATGATGAACATTGTGCAGGCAGTTAGAGGATACAACAAAAGAAAATCAGCCGGTATTTACGAAAGGCAGACATTATCGCCCCGATATCCGAATGGACTTATACAGAGAAGATGTTTACTGGTCAACGATTATTTTTGAGGTAAAATATCGTAAGATACAGAGTATCTTTCAGGATAAAACAAAAAAGCAGAATAGGGATACGAAGTCATTTTGTGAAAATCAAATTCGGGGATATAAAAATGAACTTTATTCAAAATACTGCAGAGGGCTGGATGAAAATTTTGTACTTCGCAAATTAAATCCTGTGGATCGTGTATGGGTCTTAAATCCAACGCACCATGAAGGAAATATTATTGACAAAGAAGAGGAAGGAATCAAGTTAATTCAGCTGATTCCGGGAAAAAATCATCAGGAAATCATTCTTGAATTAAAGGAAGAAATTAGTGAAGCATTTGATGGAGAATTAATATAAAAAAATAGATGAGGGAAAGATGAGAAAAAAATCAAAAAAAAGAAACAAAATGATTGGTGTAGCACTGGTTCATTATCGTTTTGTTATTCGGAATCATAACAGTTAAATTTATCCAGTCTGAAAAAATAATTGAGGATACGGAAAGGACATGGCTGATTACACAATATGGTCCAAGAGATGTAAATTCTATGTTTTATACATTGTATGGTGGAAAGGGGCAATTAATTGTTGTAGATGGTGGCTGGACAGAAGATGCAGATTTTGTGCGTCAGACGATTAAAGAGATGGGCGGAAAAGTAGATGCATGGATTTTGACCCATCCACATCAAGATCATATTGGAGCGTTTAATGCAATTTATTCAGATTTGCAGGGAATTGAAATCAAGGAAGTTTATACGGTAGATATGCCGTCACCGAAATTGTGTCAGGAACGTGCACATTGGGATAGTGTGGATACTTATAATGATTTTTTGGATTTGAATGTAAAAATTTAAAATACGTTTATCCGGGAGATGAACTGAATATCTGCGGGCTTAAAGTTGATATTTATAATGCCTATGATGAACATGTAAAGGAATTATCACAGGATTATTTAAATGATGGTTCTATGATGTTTAAGGTGCAGGGAGAAAAATCCAGTATGTTGTTTTGTGCAGATGTTGGAAAAGCGATGAGTGATTATCTGCTTGATACATGGGGAGAAAAGTTAAAAGCAGATTATATTCAGATGGGACATCATGGAAATGGCGGGCTTCTAAAAGATTTTTACGAAGAGGTTTCCCCAAAACTTGCATTTTTTGATGCACCGGACTGGCTGATGTATGATGAAACGGGAAAATATACAACACCTGAAAATGCAAAAGAAATGGAGTCGTTGGGAAGTGAGGTAGTAAGTTTTCATACCCAGCCTAATACCGTAAGCATAGAGTAAAAACCAGGTACTTTCAGCACTGGAGATTGAAAGTACCTGGGTTTTATCTTAGATTTGTTAAGGTTAGATAAAGCAGTAATTATCTTTTAAAGTTAATAGTATCACTTGCAACAGCATGTTCATCGAGAAGCTGTTTAAACGTCTTTGTTTTGGCTTTTTCCTGATAATCCTCTGAGAAATAATATCCCTTTAGTTCATCCATATATTCATCATAATCGCATAAATAAACGGAGATAGAAGAGACATCGCTGTCCTGAACAGCAACCGTATATGCAGAGCCGGAAGTGCCATTGGCTGACAGTAAATTTCCATCTGCATCAAGCACAACAGCAAAATATTTAAATTCAGGGTCTGTTACATCAAGAGAAATTTCGAAAGGTGTTTTGGTAACGGAAAGTATTCCATTTCCATCGGAATCAACTGCCTTTGTTTCCTTTGTAATCGAGTCAGAGGTATTTTTCTCAACATCAACTGAGAAGTTCCAGTCTCCTTCTAAAGTCCAGGTGTTATAATGATTCAGACCTTCTGTGGCATCCGGATAACGTTCATAGTACCGGTTCCACATTTCTGTAAAAAGCCGGTGTTCGATTTCTTGCTGTTCTTCTGTAAAATTTTTATAATTAGCTTCATCTAAACCATTTTCAGCCATGGCCTGCTGATAGGCATCTTTTAAGTCCTGTGGCATTTCAGGAGAGGAATCGTCCGGTTTATAACCGCAGATGTTTTTTTACATTAAGCTGGATATTAAAGTTGTCTGGAATGGATTCGTTTTCACTAGTCAAAATATCTTCTTTATTCAGGCGCAGAACGCCGAAATAAGTATGGGAATCAATCTGCTTTCCATCCAGATAAGCATTTAAAAGTGTATTATCTTCAGAAGTATTTTTGAAGCTATAATTTAAAGTAGAATCCATGCCGAATAAAATAATCGGTTTTTGATCCTGATTTAAAAAACAGTCTGGAAATTCATTTTCAGTCTGAATGGTCATAGATAAATAAAGTGCGCTGTCATTGCAGTATACTTCGGGTAAAGTCAGGGTTGTCCCATTTTGCGTCTGGCTGTAAAGAGAATCGGATGCGGTGTTAGTTTCACCGGAAGAAGCAGATGCATCGGAATCAGCAGAAGAATCTTTTGAACTGTTGTTGTCGAGCGGTTTGGCATAATGTTTAAAGTCGCCGTAGAATCCAAGTGATTTTCCAAGTGTCTGGAACACGCTTCCTACCACCGGAATATTATCCGCCAGAGCTGGATTTGCAGTGCATATAATAGAGAAAATGGCAGCAGAAGCAGCTATAGCAGCAAAACCCTTGTAAAATTTTTGCTTATAACCGGATTTTGAAGGAGTGTGAGTGAAATCGGGTTTGGAGATAAAATCCGTTTCAGAAGTAGAAGAAATAGTAGAAGAAACTTCTGTTTTTGCTGCTTCTGAGACTTTAGATGCCTTTATTTTTGCAAACGCTTCTTCCTTTGCCTGATTGACTTGTTTTGGAAGTTGAAAATTTGTAGTTAACGTTGTTTTAAGTTTCTTGTTATCAATCATATTATTTACCCCTTTCTTGTTTGAATAGAAATTGTTTGTGGAAGAGTATCATTTTTTGAAGCTGGTGGAAGATATTCTTTTTTTGCCTGTTGTCGTCCACGTGAAAGTCTGGTTTTTACGGTATTTTTATTTAAATCCAGAATTTCGGCAATTTCGGAGATACGAAAGCCCTCTACATAGTAAAGCAGTAAAATAATGCGGTAAGGCGCATCAATACGTCCGAGCATTTCTTTAAATTCAAATTCGGCAATAGACATATCCATTTGTCCGATGAGAGGAATTTCTTCATCCCAGTTGAATTTCTTATAATGACTTAAAATCTTATTACATTCATTAATTAAAATCCGAATCATCCAGGTTTTGAAATAGCGGGGCTTTTTTAGCGTATTAAGCTTTTCAAAACAAGTCAGGATAGTATTTTGGACAGCGTCTGCAACATCGTCATCATTTCCAAGGATTCCTTTTGCAACTTTATACATTGCCAGTGAATTGACGTCCATCAATTCAAGAAAAGCATCGGTATCGCCGTAAATTGCTTTTTTAATTAAATCAGTCAACTTTTTAAACCTCCTTTCGGTTAGATATGTTTTTTTTTATCTTACACTTATTAGACAGATTAGAAGAGAAAATAGTTTCAAAAAGTTTTGTTTTTGTGATAAAATGATGTATGAAGAAAAAAACAAAGCAGAAAGTGAAGCGGACAGAGGTAAGAGAGCGGGATAAAAAAATGAACTCAAATTTTGAATATTATAGAATTTTTTATTATGTTGCAAAATATGGAAATCTGACAAAGGCTGCATCAGCACTTCAGACGAGTCAGCCTGCTGTGACAAGAACGATCCATAAATTGGAGGCGGAGTTAGGATGCCGTCTTTTTATTAGAAGCAAAAGTGGAATGGAATTAACACCGGAGGGGAAAACTTTCTATGAATATGTCTCAGCAGGATGTGCACAGTTTTTCCGTGGAGAACAAAAAATTACAAATTTAATGTCGGTAGATGAAGGGTCTATTACAATCAGTGCAACTGAAACAGCACTTCATTGTTGTCTGTTTCAGGCAATTGAGGCATTTCGGAAAATTCATCCAAAGGTAAGATTTAAGATTTTAAATAATAGTTCCCAAAAATCAATAGAAGTATTGAAAAAAGGCCAGGTTGATATGGCAATGATTTCCTCTATTCCATTTGCGATAGAAGACCCTCTTATAAAACATACCGTTCATTCTTATACAGATATTTTAATTGCGGGCAGAAAATATCGAAATCTAAAGGGGCGTATGATGACATTAGGTGAATTGTGTCATTATCCCTGGGTGAGTCTGACCTCTGATACGATTACCCGTATTTTTCTGGATTCTTATTTCGCAAAGCGCGGACTACCGTTTGAACCCGCAGTGGAATTTGCAACAACAGATTTACTGCTTCCGGCAATTGAACATAATCTTGGAATCGGCTTTTTGCCACCGGAGTTTGTAAAAGAGGCAATGATGAGCGGAAATGTATTTCAGATAGAAATATTAGATGAAATGCCGGACAGAAGTGTATCATTAGTATACGATTTAGAGTATCCTCAAAGTATTGCATCTACTGTATTTCGTAAGTTTGTTCTTGGACGCTGTACACTAGGAGAAAACAGAACTCAATAGATGTATCAATTGTAGATTTTCCATGAATTGAAAAAATATTAAAAAAAGTTAGAAAAAAGTGATTGACAATTAAAAAAGGTGTGCTATTCTAATATAGCTGTCGCGGAAACGACAACAACGACGAATAGTCAAAACAAAAAAACTTTGAAAAAAGTTAAAAAAGTTCTTGACAAACAAAAACAGCTTTGGTATAATATAAAAGCTGTCGCTGATAAAAAAGAACGACAGGAACCTTGATAACTGAACAGTGAAACACATGAAAACGAAAATTCTTTTACATTCATTTATTTAAAAAAGAACGGTTCAATGAACCAAAACAGTAAAAGGGATAGATAGCCAAGTAGTTATCTTGAACTTGGACAAACACTATATCAGAGAGTTTGATCCTGGCTCAGGATGAATCGCTGGCGGCGTGCTTA
>ENA-OQHY01001385-OQHY01001385.1-human-gut-metagenome-genome-assembly--contig:-NODE-1385-length-10392-cov-4.537457_pt1 | contig 10392 bp, 13 predicted proteins | sample MGYA00242570_ERZ504733 | MGnify/ENA primary metagenome ERZ504733 (study PRJEB26092, sample SAMD00036219) | human gut metagenome | host: Homo sapiens | study: EMG produced TPA metagenomics assembly of...
TCATTTTTCCTCAATATACTTAATATGCTTTTTATAGTAAACTACTTGTTAGACACAACCGTCCCCATCCCACCTCCACATTCGGATACTCCTCATACCCGCCCACTCTCTGTGCGCCTCTTCTCAGGTATGCCTTGACCTTCTCCCCATAAAGAAACGGATCATTTCCTTTCACAATGCCCCACTCCATAAGCAGTGCGGCGCTGCCGCTGACGAAGGGGGCGGCAAAGGAGGTTCCGGTGACGGTGGTATAGCTTCCGCCGGGGGTTGGGGCGGTAATGGATACGCCGGGGGCTACGAGGTCGGGTTTCTGGATGGGGAGGTACTGGCTTCCCCTTCCGGAGAAATCTGCGTAGGCGTTCAGTCTGGAATCGTAGGCTCCTACGGAAATAACTTTTTCAGCAGTGGAAGGAATGGTCAGGGTTCCCACAGCTCGCGGGAAATAAAAACCGGTTCCACGATTCAGCACATTTCCGCCTGGCAGCCAGAGGAAATACTGTCCGGAGCGCACATGTTTTCCACTTAAAAGGATCTTCCAGACACCGCTGTCCACATAATTTCCCACAGGAATGAAATCTATGTAGATTTCCTGGGACAGCTGATAAGGGCCTGGCTTTCCGTAATAGATCAGAAGCTCTGTATTTTCCAGGCGATGCCGCTGGGGGCCCAGCAGTTCATACAAAGGACCGATCCGCTCGCCTGACGGACTTTCCAGATAAATTTCCATTTCATCTTCATAATCTTTCCACAGCTGCACATTCAATGTTGACTCAAAAGCTCCCACTGCCAGCTGGCTCTCTTCTGTTTTTCCCTGCTGCAAAATTCCGCCTGCATGCCAGGGCTGGCTTCCATTATTCCCGGTTCCTGTGACGATCACCGTCCGCCCCATGACAGCAACCGTATCCATATAATTTTCCAGAAGAGAATCCCCTCTGTGAGAACCATAATTATTCCCAAAACTCAAATTGATCACCAGCGGCCTATTCAGTTCCAGCGCCTTTCTCACAAGATAATCGATTCCCTTGATCAGCTCTGTTGTCCTGGGAAAAGCGTTCTCCCTGGGAATTCCCAACTTTACCACCAAAAGATCACTTTCATAGGCAACACCACGGTTGAGACCTTCCGAAGCTCTGCCATTTCCTGCCGCGATCCCCAGCACCGCCGTCCCGTGGCCACTGGTATCCACAGACGGAACAAGACGCCTGCCCTGGTTTTCTCCAAGTGCAAGCGCCTCGTCAATTTCTTCTTTCGTATATTCAGTTCCTGTGGTGTATCCCTGAAGTGGACGTCCCGGAACGTTTTGATCCCACAGTGCAAGGATCCGACTGCTTCCATCTTCATTTCGAAAATCTGGGTGAAAATAATCAACACCTGAATCCACGATTCCCATAAGAATGCCTTTACCTGTCAGGGCGCCGACACCGGTCTGAAGCGAATGGATACAGCTGGCAGTTTTTCCCTGAAACACTTCAAAATAAAGCTGCTTCGGTTTTTCCATAAAGATCACATTTTCCCGGTTGGAATATCGATCAATCTCCGATTCCGGTAATGTGACAACTGCATAATTTCCAAGAAGTGGCACCGCTGGATTCCGCTGCCCGAAAGGCCCGATTCAGGCCCTGTATATTTCACGATCACATCCCAGGTTCGCTCAATCGGATCATATCCAACATTCAGATTCCCGGATTTCTGACGTTCTTCTGAGGTAGCGTCTATGGCAAGGTTTAACAGATTGTCGATTTTCTGATCTGGCATATTTTTCCCGGTCATTATTAACTTTATTATAAATATAAAAATCTTTTCCCAAAATATAACCTGTTTCTCTGTTCCCTCTACCTTCCTGCATCCGGACTTTCAACATGAATCGTTCTAAATTCCTTAGGCGTGTATCCCATGATCTCGCGGAATACTTTTCCAAAATATCCACCTGAGCTGAAACCGCATCTCTCACTGACCGTCAGTATGGTTTCCGATGTCTGAAGCAGCATCTGCGCTGCCATCTGACTCTGTATTCGTTTAAGTATTTCACTGGTGATGTCCGGATATTTCTGTTAAAACAACGTGTACATTCTCTGCTGCTGATGTTCGCCGCAACCGCTATTTTTTTCAGTGTAAGCGGCTCCATATAGTGCTTTTGTATAAAAGCGATCATCGTTTTGATCCGCTCCAGATCTGTGATATTTTTGCCTGCAGATGTTTCCGGCATTCCCTGAAATATCTTAAGCAGGGTAAGCCACATCCTGGATATCTCTGTACGGATTTCAAATTCATACCCAAAACCTTCTTTTCGATTCAGCTCCACTGCATTCAGAAAATTCTCCGCAACCGGCGCATATGCTGCATCCTGTTTCTGCAACACAAATAAATCCAGCGCACGGTTTTTTATTACCGGGATCATATATTTTTCTGTAAGGATACTGTCATAACTTCCTCCCAGAAAGGCGGGATCAAACAAATGTGCATAGACTTTGCACCCTGGCTGCCTGTCTTTTGCGACCACCGCATGCATGACATTTGAATTTACAAAAATCATCTCTCCTGTATGTACCAAGATACTTTTTTCCGCTGTCTGATATTCAATCTCCCTTCTAAGACATAATCAATCTCCAGTGCCGGGTGCCAGTGCCATGAAACACATTTGTCAATACATTCATCCAGTTCCCGGTAAAAACAGACATAGGATCTTCTTTCGGATTCTGCTGCTATCAGTTCCTGTTTCTGTTCATTTGTCTGAAATGGCTGTCTGGATATCATATTTCACATTCCCTTTTCGTTTAATATTTTTCATCTGATTACCACTTATATCACTTGCAGATCTTAATTATACTATTTTTTTTCTATTTTTAACCTATTTATTTTTAATCTTGTCTTTATTTTGCCATTTTAAGTCCTGAATCGTATTTTTTTCAAGACCTGATTCCTGTAAGATACAATTAAACAGAAACCAGATATCATCCTAAAGGAGGGAAGCATATGATCACATACAATATTCAGTTAAAAAACATTGAAGATTTCAGAAAATACGCAAACATGAATGCACGGTTTCACATTATGGGATATCTCAGAATCCAGGAACACCTGGTCAATATGTATGACATTCTGGATATTATAGACGCCGGTGTTGTTGACGAAGCAACTTTGCTTCTCACACAATACCGAAAAGAAGAACTGCCGGCACTCAGAGAATATCTGATGACTTCCGGTCTGCTCAGAAATGAACCTTTATCCACTGATAAAATTGCATAAGAAAAGCGTGGAATCCCGGGAAAGCATTTCTTCCCCAGGATTTCACGCTTATTTTTTTATTTATGCAGTTGCTTTGTTATCTTTCTCAAGCAGCTTCTTCACGCCCTGTATCGCTACCAGCACACCAAGGATCAGCAGTAATACTGCAAATACAAGCTGTAAGGTGTTTCCAAGATCCAGGCCTGTTGTTACCAGTGCCTTTGAAAGCTTTGTAATAGTCATACCAAGTGCCGTAAAAGTAACTGCCATCATAAATACCATCGGGATCCAGAGCATGCAGCCCTGACGTTTTGTTTTCTTTAAGAATACTGCACAGGCTACAAGCGCGAGTACAGATAACAGCTGGTTTGCGGAACCGAACAGCGGCCAGATCTCAGCATAGCCGACCTTTGTAAGCATGTAGGCAAGTACCAGTGTAATGACTGTTGCAAAGTATTTATTTGTTACTACCTTCAGGAACGGGCTCATGTTTTCCTCATCTGTATCAGAATCAAGGAAAAATTCCTGGAATGACAGACGTCCGACTCTGGCTACAGAATCAAGAGAGGTCAGTGCAAATGCGGATACAGCAAGGTTGATCAGGGTAAATACCAGTGAATGCGGAAGGCCAACTACAGAAAGGAAGTTTGCGATAGCACCTGCAAAAATCTGCGGCTGTGTTGTAAGTCCCTGTGCTGCTGCTTCACCGTCTGCAAAGGATGCAACTGCGATCAGTGCGATGATGGCAAGCATACTTTCCATCAGCATTGCTCCAAAGGAAACAGGAAGCATGTTTTTCTCATTTTTAATCTGCTTGGATGCAGTACCGGAAGATACCAGTGAATGAAAACCGGAAACAGCACCGCAGGCGATAGTTACAAACAGGATCGGGAACATATACTGTCCGTCTACATTAAAGCTTGTAAATGCCTTCAGGTTGCAGGAAGGATTGGCTACAAATACACCGATAACCGCACCGATGATCATAAAAATGAGCAGATAGCTGTTCAGATAATCACGTGGCTGAAGCAGTGCCCATACAGGAGCGACACTGGCGATCAGGATGTATACAAAAATGATGATATGCCAGGTTCCAAGGCTTACATACATAGGGAAATTAAGTCCCAGCACAATTGCTGCTACCAGCAGTAAAATTGCGACTGCAGTGTTGACCCATTTGTTGAATTTTGTATATTTAAGGAAAAATCCAAGTGCAACAGCCTCAAATATAAATAACATGGAAGTGGTTGCAACAGCTCCGTTTGCCGCTACCTTTGTAACTGTTCCTGCATCATTTACGGCAAATCCGTTAAAGGTTCCTGCTACAACATCTGCAAATGCGGCAACGACCAGAATACAGAACAGCCAGCAGAATAAAAGAAATAATTTTTTTCCAAGCTTTCCGATATACGCTTCGATGATATATCCGATCGTACGTCCTTTATTCTTTACGGATGCATACATGGATGCAAAATCCTGCACAGCTCCGAAAAATACACCACCGATGAGGATCCATAACAGAACCGGCAGCCAACCGAAAATTGCGGCCTGGATCGGTCCGTTGATGGGACCTGCACCTGCTATGGATGCAAACTGATGTCCAAATACTACATTTGTATCAGCCGGTACATAATCAACTCCGTCCTCCATTTCGTATGCCGGAGTTTTTGCTTTCGGATCAATGCCCCATTTGTTCTGGAGATAACGGCCATACAGAAGATATGCGCCTCCGAGAACTACAATGGCTATGATCATCATTGTGATTCCGTTCATAATATCAACTCTCTTTCCTTTGTGTTTTTTATACATGATACAATGACCGTAAAACAGTTATTGCATCAAAAACGCCCTTGCTATCCTTTCGGATAACAAAGGCGGAATGTTCCGTGGTACCACTTTGTATTATCGTATTTATTGCTAAACGCGACCACTTATTACTGTCATATCAAACAGCCTCTTCTGTAACGTGAAGACTACGTCCCGGCTTACTTAAAGATTTCTATTCAGCGGGATGCTCCCAAATGATATCACAAAATACCTTCTGCCGCTTCTCACCAGCTGCGGCTCTCTGTGATCCGGTCTGCTTCTTGTGATCTGTCCTGTTCCATGCATTTCTCTTTTTTATTTATCTAATGTTTTACTCCTTTTTTTATAAAAATTCAACAAATAATTTATATATATTTTATAAATTTGCATATGTTTTTTTATGCATTTTTTAGGTAAAAGCCAAAACACGGCGTATGTAACGAAGCCAGATCTGATCCCAGCTCTGCTTTACGATCCGTTTCCCGTCACATACGCCGCATTATCCATTATTCAGAAAATGTATATCTTACCATGTATCCTTTCCGTCACCGGTTACGATCACGACTCCGCCATCGGGATTCTCGATCTTATCAATGATCGGAAATCTTCCTTTTTCTTTTACGAAAGCTTCCGGGCTCTCGATATTTGCTTCAATGATCTCCTGCTGAGAATGACGATCGCCGCCGCAGGGATTAATGGTTTCAATGATGATCTCATATTCCTTCATACCCTTCACTCTTTCATTTTAATGCAGTTTTTCAGTTCTTATACTTACATTTTATCGTAAAAATCCCGGTCATGCAAAATGCGTTCTGCACAAATTTTCAGAGGATTTATTGGTATTTTTCACTACATTCAGACTTCTTCTGTTTCCGGATGTTATCTTCCTCAAAGAAGGCTTTTTTTATTCTACAAAGTGGATCCTGCTCTTATCAAAACGATCCTGCTGCTTTCTGCTCTCTGCCGGGTACCCCAGGGCAAAAAGAGAAAATACCTCCACATTCTCCGGAAGCTTCAGAATATCATGGACCAGCGCCATACGATCCTTAAGCGGTGCAATTCCGATCCACACGCCGCCAAGTCCCAGTGCATCCGTTTCCAGCCAGATATTCTCCTGTGCGATAGACATATCGATCTGTGCCATATCCTGAACAGGCAATCCCTCTTTCCGATATACCGGAACGATCACAACCGGTGCACCTGCTGCACATCCGGAATAGGGAGTGGCTTTGGAAAGCTCCAGGATCTTCTCCTTATCTGTCACAACATAAAATTCCCACGGCTGCTGATTACATGCGCTGGGCGCTGCATACCCGCTTTCAGGATCTGAAAGATCTTTTCCTTCTCTACGGGTTTATCTTCATATTTACGGATACTTACTCTGTGAAAAATATTCTCCATGCTATTTTCTCCTCGTCATACTCATATCACTTGTTACAGTTCATACTCATCATACAGCTTCTGACGCCATTTTACATCCGTCATCACACGCTGCACTTCATCCGACCGTCCATCCAAAAACAAACGATTGATCACTCCCACCGGTATATACAAATTATACCACATCATCAAAACATAAAAACCCCATAAAACGTATTTTTACAAACTCTACAGGAACTTAAAATGGAAAACGCTCCAGAATACGAAGCTTTCAGAATGTCCATACAGACAAGAATCCTATAAGATATAATAACCATACCACATATCAATAAACAAATCACTCAAAACTGTTCCAAAAATTCTCCCATAATCTGACACCGCCACCATCTGAAAACTCCCGGACAGCCAAACATCCGGGAGTTTTTCTTATATCACTTATAATCTGCAGAAATTATTTCTCCTGCACATTGATGATAACCTTCATGGTTGTCTCACGGTTCTCATCAATATACTGATAAGCCTTCAGATAATCTGCGAACTTAAATGTCTTTGAGATCAGCGGCTTTAAATGAACCTTTCCCGCATTTACAAGATCAATGGCATCTACATAATCATCATGACGGTACATCATAGTACTCTTGATATCCAGCTCGTGGTCATTGGCAACAGCAAGGTCAACGGTTGCCATATCTGCAAATACCGCTACCAGTACGATCACGCTGCCTTTTCTCGCATACTGGATGGCCTGTCCCATGGTGATGTTATTTCCGGCACAGTCATAGATCACATCTGCCTTATCCGGACCAAATGCCTCTACCAGCGCCTCTCCGAAATTTTTCTCCTTCGTGTTTACACAGATATCAATGCCGCACTCTTTTGCTTTTGCAAGACGAAGGTCACTGACATCCGTGATCATAACCCTGGCTGCCCCCATTCCTTTGGCTGTCTGCGCAACAAGATTTCCGATGGGACCTGCACCGATCACTGTGATGTTCATCCTTTTACATCGCCCATCTGCTTCACGGCATGGACTGCAACTGCCAGCGGCTCGATCATTGCACCTTCCTCGTAAGACATCTCCTCCGGGATCGGTGTTACCTTAGATGCATCTACTGCAAAGAATTCAGAAGCTGTTCCTGTTGTCTGGAAGCCCATAACCTTCAGTTCCTCGCAGAGATTATATTTTCCATGGCGGCACGGATAGCAATGTCCGCAGTATACCTGAGGCTCGATGGTTACTTTCTGGCCAACCTTAAAACCTGTCACATTCTTTCCAAGCCCCGTGATCTCACCGGATACTTCATGTCCCTGTGTTACCGGATATTTTGTAAAAGGATGCTTACCGTGATATACGTGGATATCTGATCCGCAGATACCAATGTTCATGATCTTAACCAGAACCTGGTCATCTCCCACTTCCGGAACCGGAACCTCTCTGAAAATAATCTCTCCGGGATTTGTCATTACCTGTTGAAGCATCTTATTCTCCTCCTCTAATTTCTTTCTATTGCATATCATCTTTTATTAATTATTTTATTAAAGTAATTACATTATTATTCTTTTCTTCTGATCTGTCAAGATAGTTTTCTATGATTCTGCTTATTGAACAAGTTTGCAGCTTTGTTTTTATGCACATTCCATAATTATCGGTAAACGGAATAGTCAAGCGAATATTCGCAATACGCTTCGCTACTTGCTCATGACCGAATAACTCCTTCGCGGTTTATCGGTTAAAAACAAAGCCTGCGGATTCAGCATTTCTGTAATCATATGCTGAATCCACAGGCTCCTTATACGCTTTAATAAATAATTTTATAGAAGTATGATATTCCTTTCCGGCAGGTTTGTAAAGGCTTTTATCAATACCAGCGTGTCATCGGCAGATCATTATTCACACCCTTGGTCATAAGAATCTGGTGAAGATCGATAATTCCGTTGTGGAAGGTTGCCGCACATGCTGACAGGTACAGATCCCACATACGCAGGAACTCTTCGTCAAACATAGTCTTTTCTTTTTCAATATTGTCCCGGAAATTCTTTTCCCAGTGAAGCAATGTCTTATTGTAATGCAGACGGAGATTTTCGATATCCAGGGTATGGAAATTGTCCTCTGCCATATGGTTCAGGATCTCACGTAAGCTCGGAACAGTTCCGCCCGGGAAAATATATTTCTTGACCCACGGGTCACCCGGATGCTCCTTCAGAGCACTGATAAAGTGAAGCAGAAACAGTCCGCCCGGCTTCAGAACCTTTTCCACACAATCAAGAAACAGCTGATAATTATCACGTCCAACATGCTCCAGCATACCGACACTGACAACACGGTCAAACTGATACTCCTTCTTCGGCAGATCACGGTAATCCATCAGCTCTACCGTAAGATAATCTTCCAGCCCCTGATCCTTAATCCGTCTCTGAAATTCTGCATACTGTTCATGACTTAAGGTGATACCGGTACCATGAACCTTATATTTCTTAGCTGCCTCGATCAGCAGAAAACCCCAGCCGCAGCCGATATCCAAAAGACTCATACCCTCTTCCAGATGTAATTTTTTAAGGATATAATCAACTTTATTTACCTGTGCCTGATACAACGTATCATCCTCATGGATAAAATACCCGCAGGAATAACTCATAGTCTCATCCAGCCAAAGTTTATAAAAGTCATTTCCAATATCATAATGGCTGGTCACTTCCTTTTCCTGGTTCTTCTTTGATGTTGAACTGAACATGATTTTTTCAGAGCAGATTCATTGGTAGAAAATTTCCCCATCTGACCTAGAAAATGATCCAGCGCTTCATAAAGATTTCCCTCGATATCCAGATCCCCACGCATATACGCCTCACCCAGTGCAAGGGATGTGCTCTTCATCAGATCCGCCAGAGGAATCGCTTTCTTAAAATTCACCGTAAATGTAGGTTCACCCTCTCCGATGTGATACTCGGAATTCTTGAACTTTACCAGAAATGGATAATCTGTAAAGCGTTCAAGGAACTGCACCATTGCTTTCTCTTCCGTCTTCTCCTGTAATGTCTCAAACATAATAGTCTACCTCCTTTAGCACAGCACTATGATACACCCGGAGGAAGGCTTTATGTCAAGGGAGATATACAACAAAATTTTATCAATAAAATGGCGATATTTGGTAAAACTCTTACTTATACTTATTCAAATTAACTAGATGTTTACAATCCATTTTTAAACAAGCTGCCGAAAACACTGATATTATCAAAACGCACTCGTTAATTATATATCATTTTTCAATAATTATCTTTGTATTTTACGCATTTTTTATTGCTTTATATACAATTCAGACTTATAATAAAAGATACAAAAAAAGAGCGAAAACCATATAAAAATCCAACACTGGAGGGAACCTTATGAACGAAGAACTTTTTAATGAAGCATCAAAATCCAACATCCTGTCAAAACAGCTGGTCGATCAACTTCAGGAAAGCATGACCTACAGCAGCATCTCCTTCATCAATTGGACCATCGAAGTCCTCAAGCTCCTGAAAGCCCGCATCGAACGCGGCGACAAGATCAAAAATGAGACCACCGGCGTAATCTACGATCTCTACACCTTCCGCCAATTTGTAGAAAACAACTTCTCCACCTACATCACCGGCCAGGTCTTCAACACCTCCATCCGATCCCAGAAAATCTACTTCACCCTGGAAGCCTGCCCAGGCGGCTACAACCTCCTCATGGCAGACTCCGGCAACGAAAAAACCTACCGCTGGATCTCCAGCTTAAGCAAACGCTTCTCCCTGGTAGAAATGATCGCCACCGGAATCGTCTACGTCAAAGACAACCGTACCGACACCTACCAGCCATTTATCTCCGAAAACGGCAAATACTGCAAATACAACAAAGACCTGGGAAAACTCATAGAACTCTGATCAAAACGGGGAATCCGCCAACGGCAGATTCCCTTGATTTTTTCTCAGATTTCTTTCAAAAAATCAAATGGTTCTTCA